>Ga0209168_10002905_pt1 | contig 12104 bp, 13 predicted proteins | sample Coa_R1_FD_187156 | JGI IMG/M metagenome (GOLD analysis project Ga0209168, IMG submission 187156) | Surface soil microbial communities from Centralia Pennsylvania, which are recovering from an underground coalmine fire - Coalmine... | ecosystem: Environmental > Terrestrial > Soil > Unclassified ... | reverse complement strand
GACCAGGGAGCCGAAGGCCCACGACTGGCTCACCGCGCAGGGCGCGCAGGTCAAGGTCGGGCACTTCCAGCGCTTCTCGCACGACAAGATCCTGATCCAGAAGCGAGGCGACACCGCGCTGAAGGTGCTGAGCGGATCGGCGAACTTCTCCGTCCGCGGCCTGTACGTCCAGTCCAACAACGTCTTCACCTTCGACGATCCGGCCACCGCGGCCCTCTACGAGCAGGCCTTCCAGCAGTCGTGGGACAAGCCGTCCGCATTCGCGGCCAGCGCGCTCGCCGCCAGCTGGCACGACTGCGGCGGACACGACGGCCTGCCGGCCTACTCGGTGTGCCTCAGCCCGCACCACACCGCGTCGGTGTCGCTCGACCGGGTGGCCAAGGCGGTCACCGGCGCCACCAGCTCCGTCCTGTTCGCGATCATGGAGATCGGCGCGGGCACCGGCCCGCTCATGGACGCCATCCGCGCCCTTCCGTCGCGGCCGGAACTGTACGCCTTCGGCACCACGCAGCGCCTGGACGGCTCGCTCAAGGTGCAGAAATCCGGGGACCCGGCCGACGCCACGTTCATCCCCTTCTCCTATCTCGCCGACAAGGTCCCGGCGCCGTTCAAGACGGAGTGGGACGGCGGCCAGGGTCAGGTCATCCACCACAAGTTCGTGGTCACCGATTTCAACGGCGAGAACCCGATGGTGTTCGCCGGCTCCTCGAACCTCGCGGCCGGCGGGGAAGAGCAGAACGGCGACAACCTCGTGTGCTTCACGGACCGGAGAATCGCCGCCACGTACGCGATCGAGGCGATCCAGCTCGTGGACCACTACCGTTTCCGGGCCGCCATGCAGCAGGCCACCGACGCCCAGCCGCTCCAGCTCAAGTCGCACAGCGCGCACTGGGCCGACGGCTACTACGTCGCGGGCAGCCCCAAATTCCGCGAGCGCACCCTGCTGGCCGGCGGCTGACCCTCCTGCCCCTCCTGTCCCGCCGCCACCGCTGCGGCAGCGCCCCGGTTACCGCGTCCCGACGTACCGGCAACTACGTCGTTGTGGCAACGAAGTAGTTGGGACTACGTGGTTGTGGCAACGACGTAGTGGAGCACTTGCGGGTCAGGCGGCCGGCTCGGCCTTCTTGTCCGTCGCGGGCGCGGCGGCGGACTGGTTGCGGACGGCGCGGAACTTTTGCTGGGCGCCTTGCTTGGTCAGTCCGTAGCACTCGCCGATCTCAATCCAGGTGACGCCCGCCTTGCGGGCGGCCTCAACCTGGGCGGTCTCCAGTTCCTCTGCCGCCTCTCGCAGGCGCCGCGCGGCCTGGAGCCGGCTGATCGGCCCGTCGGCGGCGTCGAGCGCGCCGAGCGCGGCAAGGATCCGCTTGACAACGCTCTTGGAGGCCACCAGCACAGCGTATTCGACATCGGGCCCCGGTCAATGATACGTTGACGAACCGGTCAACGTTTCGTTGACCGACGGGTCGCGGAAGCGGGGTGAGACGCGTGGCCAAGAAGAGCAAGAAGGGCAAGAAGAAGGGGAAGAAGTAGCACTTCCCAGCCTGGATGGCAGCGGTCCGGCGCCGGACCGCTGCCGTCCAGCCAGGGAGCTGCTGACCACCCGCTCCCGCCTCGCCGGGACGGATGCGGCGGCCGGGCGGGCTACCACCCGGGGAGTAGCCGGAAATGGCTACGCCGGGCCGATGCGCCCGCGAAGCGGACGCGTAGGCTCGAAGAATGCGCACCGATCGCGGCTGGCGAAGGTTCTACGCGGCCGGCTGGCTCATCTCGGCCGGGGTCATGACCGTGGCGGCCCGGATCTGGCAGCTGCACCTTCGCGAGGTCGAGCAGCGCGCCGAGGACGCGGAGCGGACCAGGGACGAGACCGCCCGGCGCCGGGCGGTCGAGGAGCGGCTGCGCATCGCCCGCGAGCTGCACGACTCCCTGACCCACAGCATCTCCGTGATCCAGATCCAGGCCGGCGTGGCCGTCCACCTGGCGCGCAAGCGCGGCGAGGACGTACCGCCCGCGCTGCTGGCGATCCAGGAAGCGGGCGCGGACGCCACCCGGGAACTGCGGGCCACGCTCAGCGTGCTCCGCAGCGAGGACGACTGCGAGGACGGCGACGGAAGCGGCCTCGGCCAGCTGAACAGCCTGGTGGCCAGGGCCCGCGCGGCCGGGTTGCCCGTATCGGTCACCGTCACCGGCGCTCAGCGGCAGCTTCCGGCCGGCGTCGACCAGGCCGCCTACCGGATCGTGCAGGAAGCGCTCACCAACGTCAGCCGCCACGCCGCCGAGGCCTGCGACGGCGGGCAGGCGGTGGCGCTGTGCGCCGAGCACCGCCCGGACATCGCGCTCATCGACATCCAGATGCCCGGCGTCGACGGCATCGAGGCCACCCGGCAGATCGTCGCCGACGAGCGGCTGGACCGCGTGCGGGTCGTCATCCTCACCAACTTCGGGCTCGACCAGTACATATTCCGCGCGCTCCGGGCCGGGGCGAGCGGCTTCCTGCTGAAGGACACCGAGCCGGCCGACCTGCTGCAGGCGCTGCGCGTGGTCATGCGCGGGGAGGCGCTGCTGTCGCCGGCGGTCACCCGCCGCCTGATCGGCGAGTTCGTCGCCCGGCCGCCGGACGCGGTCGCCGCGGCGGGCATGGAAACCCTCACCAGGAGGGAGCGGGAGGTGGTCGCGCTGGTCGCGCACGGCCTGTCCAACGACGAGATCGCCGAGGCCATGACGCTCAGCCCGTCAACCGCCAAGACCCACGTCAGCCGGGCGATGGTCAAGCTCGGCGCGCGCGACCGCGCGCAGCTCGTCGTCTTCGCCTACCAGACCAGCCTGGTCAGCCCGCGCGACCCCGCGCCGTGGTCCGGGCCGCACGGCCCGCGGCTCAGCTGAGCGGGAGGCGCTTCCTGGCCTCTTCGTAGACGTCGGCGGGCAGCGGCCCCCGCTCCGCGACGGCGAGGTTGCCGGCCAGGTGGGCCGGATTGGACGTGCCGACGATGGTGGTCGACAGGCCGGGGTGGCTGAGCGTGAAGCGCAGGACGAACTCCATGTTGCTCAGGCCCGCCTCACTCAGCAGGCCGGCGATGCCTGAGGTCTCCCAGTTCCGCCGCCCGGCGCCGGGCGCCTGGCTGAGCGGCCCGGTCCGCCAGTTCTTGTCCGCCGACGCGGCACCGCGCGCCGCCCCGCCCCGGATGAACGTGCCCGCGCCCGCGCCGGCGGCCGCGGTGACCAGGTCCTCGTGATCGCGCTGGACCGCCGAGTACGGGATCTGGAAGACGTCGAAGACGCCCATCGCGATGTGATCGGGCAGATTCGGCAGGATGCCCGACATGCCGATGAAGCGGACCTTGCCTTCGGCCTGGAGATTCCTGAGCGTCTCGACCGTGCGGTTCTCCTCGAGCGTCGTCTTGCTCGGCGACATGTGCACCTGGACCAGGTCGAGGTGGTCGGTGCGCAGCCGCCGCAGCGACTGCTCGACGTCGGCGCGGACGTTCTCCGGGCGGTAGTCGTGCGGGTAGGGCGGGGGCGCGTCGGCCGGGGCCTCAAGCGGGCACCCGCACTTGGAGGCGAGGAAGAACTCGGCCCGGCGGTGGCCGATGTAGCTGCCGATCAGCTCCTCGCTGCGGCCGTAGTCGGGTGAGGTGTCGATCAGGTTGATACCGCCGTCCAGGACCGCGTTCAGCAGGCGGCCCGCGTCGGCGTCCGCGATCTCGGGCCCGCGCGGCCGCCCCCTCAGCTCCATGGCGCCGTAGCCGAGGATGGTCACGTCAGCCCCGGTCCGCCCGAGGGTTCGCGTCATGATCGTCATGTCTCCAACCGTAGAACCCGCCCTCAACCTTTCCGGCCCGCCGTTCGTGCTGTGGGGTGGGGGAACGACAACCGGGAGGCTGCAGATGGCGGCGGACGAGCGGGTGACCCGGCTCGAGGAGTTCCTCGCCGCGCGGGGCCGGCCGTTGCTACGGGTCGCGGCGCTGCTGGGCGGCGGGCCCGAAGCGGGCGAGGACCTGCTGCAGGCGGCGCTGGAGCGCCTGCTGCCGCGCTGGCACAAGTTCGAGGGCGACCCCGAGAGTTACCTGCGCCGCACGCTCTACCACCTGGCCGCCGACGACTGGCGCCGCCAGCGCCGGTGGCGGGCCAGGCTGCCGCGGCTCGGCGGCCCGGACCGCGGGATCGTCGCCGACGGCAGCACCCAGGTCGACCAGCGGGACGAGCTGTTCCGGCTGCTGCGCCAGCTCACGCCGGGGCAGCGGGCGGCGATCGTGCTCCGCTACTGGGAGGACCTCAGCGAGGCCGACGCCGCCGAGGTGCTCGGCTGCTCGATCGGCACGGTCAAATCGGCCACATCGCGCGGCCTGGCGCGGCTTCGTGAACTCAGCAACGGCCCGCTGGCCGCGGCGACCCACCAGGAAGGGGCACGGCAATGAGCACCGACCTCGAGGAGCGGCTCCGCGAGCGGATGGCGCAGGCGACCGCCTCGATCCAGGTCCCCGGCGGCCTGGCCCGCCGGGCTGCGCGGCACCGCCAGCGGCGGATCACCATACGGGCCGGGGTCGCCACCACGATGGCCGTGGCGGTGGCGGCGGCGGGAATCGTGCTGGCCGCCCGGCCGTCTGCCCCGGTGACGCTGACGGCCAAGCTGCTGGCCGACCGCGCGTCCGCGGCGGCCCTCACGCAGCCGGCCGTGAGCCCGGGCCAGTGGGTGTACCGGGTGGTCGAGACGAGCACGCCCGCTCGGCCCGGGGGCGGGCCGCGGGTGAGCACCGAGGCGGGCTGGGAGACGGCCGACGGCTTGGTGACCTACGGCAACAACGCCTCCGCCGGCGTCGACACCGGCGACAACATCCCGAGCTATGCCGAGCTCGGATCGCTGCCGGCCGACCCCGCCGCCCTGGACGCCTACCTGGCCCGCCTGGTCTACCCCGGCTCCACGGCCACGAACGTCCAGCAGGGCCTGGCGGCGTTCTCCGTCATCGACGACATGCTCACGAACTACGTGCTCCCGCCGAGGCTGGAGGCGGAGATCTACCAGGCGCTCGCCGCCATCCCTGAGGTCACGGTGGACGGCCACGTCACCACGATCGACGGCCGGGCCGGCGTCGCGTTCGTGCTGCCGGAAACCCGGCAGAGCGACAAAGCCGAGATCATCCTGGACGCGTCCGACTACAGCTTCCTGGCCGATGCCTCCTGGGGCCCGGACGGGTCGTTGTCCGAGTTCGCGGTGGTGCGGATGGTGATCGTCGGCGCGCCGGGCAGCACCCAGCCGAGCCTCACCCCGCCGACCGCGGCCGAACTGCTGGCCGAGCATGCGGACCGAGCCGTCACGTTCACCAACACCCTGCCGCTGTTCGCCCAGCCCGGCACCTGGATCCTCCGGGACCTGGCCACCTCGTCCGGCAACCAGACGGTCTGGGCCACCGCCGACGATTCCGAGCAGGCCAGCTACGTCGACGGCAAGCTCCAGGTCTGCTCGCGCTCGGCGGCGTGCGCCGCCTCAACCCAGTGGCTGATGCCGGCCGGGCCGAGCTACACGCTGGTCTATCCCCCGCTCCCGCAGCCCTCGAAGCACCTGCCGCCCGGCCTGCCCGAATCGCTGCCGCAACTGCTCGCGGTGCTCAACAGCTACCACACGGGATGCTCCGACGTGGCGGGCGACTGCAACGCGGTCAACGCGATGGCCAACATCATGGCCGGCTACGCCAGCCGGGACGGGCTGGACGGCAACTGGTTCCTGATGCTCGCCGAGGTGCCCGGCGTCACGGTCCAGCAGGTGACCGACGTGACCGGTCAGGCCGACGTCGCGCTCAGCTTCCCGTTCACCGACGGCATCACCGAGATTCTGTTCAACGCCAGCACCTATCAGTTCGTCGGGTACGTCCGCGGCGGGGTCCAGACGGTGATCACCAAGGAAACGGCCGTCTCCGGGCCCGGCAGCGACAAGCCGGTCGTGATCCGTCCCAAGTACGAACCGCTGCAGCCGGCCCACCACTAGCGTGTGCCGCGTGCGGATCCGGATGGGGGTGGCCGGCCAGGCGACGGGCGGACCTCGTCGGGGACGTTCGGCTTCGGTTCTTCTTCGGCGTCGCCCCTGACCCGGGGGTGCGGTTCCCGTACCGCCAGGTGCATGCCTACGACTTCTGGGACGATGACCCGGCCAGCCCGCGCTACAACCTGTGGATGGATGCCCGGCAGGCCAGCCCGGGCGCCGATCCGGAGCCGATGGACGTCAGCGCCTACGACTACGGCGCCGTCATCGCCTACAACACGGCCCGCACGCCCGGGTTCGGCAGCGCGATCTTCCTGCACATCAACATCGGGACGCTCACCGCGGGCTGCGTGACGCTGCCGGCCGGCGAACTGCTGAAGATCCTGCGCTGGCTCAATCCGGCCGAGTCGCCGCGGATCACGCTGCGCGCCTAGACCCCTCGCTCCCTCCCCGTCAGCCCCACAGTCCCCAGTTGCGCGGTGGATCCGGCTTCTGCGGTGGATCCGGGCAGTCATAGCTGCCACAACACTCCGTGGAAGCCGGATCCACCACGATCTTTTCCGGATCGTGGAACTGATGAGCGAACGCGGGTGCCTGCGGGGTTGACGGGACGGGTGACGATCCGCAGCACCCGGCGACCGCGATGTGCAGGGGGTCTCCAGCCGAACGCACAGCGCCAGCACGGTCATCGCGACGTAGCTGGTGCGCTGGGCGAGAAGCCACGGTCTGCTCGGCTGAAAAGACCTTGCCCTGAACGAACGGTGGTATCTGCCTTCGCGGCCGGTATCGATCTCCCATCACTCTTGACTGAGTAGACCGTTCTGTCTATTATTTCTATTGAACAGACCTGTCTACTCAATGAGTGTTGGGAACCGACATGACGAAGCACGACGCGGCCGGACCGGGCGCAGGCACCATGCAGGCGGTACAGGTCGGTCGTGGGGCCGGACCGGGCGCAGGCACCATGCAGGCGGTACCGGTCGCGGACCGGGCCGCGCGGGCCGCTGGCCTCCAGACCCTGCAGGTCCGCCAGCCGGCCGCCGGTACCGTCGCGGATCTGCCGGCTGACCCGTTCGCGCGGCGGCGGTGGCTGCCCGGGCGGGACAGCCAGCTGAGTGGACGGGACCGGCGGCTGAGTGGACGGGACCGGCGGCTGAGCGGGCGGCCGGCCGTGTTCGTGCTGGCCTCGCTGATCGTGGCGCTGCTGGCCTCCTCCGCGGCCCCCACCCCGCTGTACGCGATCTACCAGGCGCAGTGGCACTTCACGCCGATCACCACCACGGTGGTGTTCGGGGTGTACGCGATGGCGGTGCTGGCGGCGCTGCTGACCCTGGGCAAGCTGTCCGACCACGTGGGACGCCGGCCGGTGCTGCTGACCGCGCTCGCCGTGCACGCGGGCTCGCTGGTGATCTTCGCGACCGCGACCGGGGTGCCCGAACTGCTGGCCGCCCGGGTGGTCCAGGGCCTGTCCACCGGCGCGGCGCTGGGCGCGATCGGCGCGGCCATGCTGGACATGGACCGCGTGCTCGGCACGTTCGCCAACGCGGTGACCCCGGCCATGGGCAGTGCGACCGGCGCGACCTTGTCCGCACTGGCGATCCGCTTCCTGCCCGACCCCACCCACCTCATCTACCTGGCCCTGATCGGCGTGCTCGCGCTGCAGGCGGTCGCGATCGCCGCGATGCGCGAGACGGTCAGCCGGGCGCCGGGCGCGCTGGCCAGCCTGCGGCCGGAGATCGCCCTGCCGCGGACGCTGCGGGGCGCGGTGCTGACCGCCGTTCCCGTGTTGTTGGCGGTGTGGGCGCTGGGCGGCTTTTACGGCGCGCTCGGCCCGGCGCTGGTGCACGCGCTGACCGGCTCGGGCAACGTGGTGCTGGGCGCGATGAGCCTGTTCGTGCTGGCCGCCTCGGCGGTCGTCGCGATCATCGCGCTGCGCCGGGCCGCGGCCCGGACCGTGATGCTGCTCGGCATCGCGTCCCTGATCACCGGCGTGGCGGTGACCGTGGCGGCGGTAAGCCTGAGGTCGCCGGCGCTCTTCTTCGCGGGCTCCGCGATCGCCGGCGCCGGGTTCGGCAGCGGGTTCCAGGGCGGCATCCGCACGGTGGTGCCGCTGGCGGCGGCGCACCAGCGGGCCGGCGTGGTCTCGCTGCTCTACGTGGTGTCCTACCTCGGGCTGGGCCTGCCCGCTGTGCTGGCCGGGTTCGGCGTGGTGCACGGCGGCGGGCTGATCGTCACCACCCGCTACTACGGCGCCGCGGTGATCGCGCTGGCCGGCCTGGCCCTGATCGGGCTGCTGAAGAACCGGCCTACGATAGACAAGGCTGTCTAGGAAGGAAAAGGATGGCCGTCATGACCGTCAAGGAACGTCAGTCCGCCCGCGAGCGGCTGCTGGCCGCGGCCAACGAGCTGTTCTACAACGAGGGCGTGCACACGGTCGGCATCGACCGGGTCATCGAGCAGGCCGGCGTGGCCAAGGCGTCGCTGTACAACACCTTCGGCAGCAAGGATGAGCTGGTCCGCGCCTACCTGGAAACCCGGCACGCCAGCGTCACCCAGCGGATCATGCGGGCGGTGGACCGCTACGACACCCCGCGCGAGCGGCTGCTGGCCGTGTTCGAGGGCCAGGGCGAGCTGTTCGCCCAGCCGGACTACCGGGGCTGCGCGTTCTCCCGGGCCAGCGCGGAGTCCCATCCCGGCGACCCGGCCGACCAGGCCGCCGAGACCTACCGCCGCTGGGTGCGCACGCTGCTGACCGACCTGGCCGCGCAGGCCGGCGTGCCCCGGCCCGAGATCCTGGCCCGCCAGCTGCACCTGCTCTATGACGGCAGCGGGACCTCCGCGCGGATGGATCACGACCCGGCCGCGGCCGACGCCGCCCGGGCCGCCGCCGCCGTCCTGCTCGACGCGGCCCTGGCCGCGTGACACCACGGCCCGTTAGGTCATAAAAGATCTTTCTACCGAACGGGCCGTGGTTCGCCGCCGAGGGTCTTGCGGTACTGGCGCGTGGTCAGGCCGAACCAACGGCTGGTCAGGCCCTCGTCGTGCATGTCCAGGCGCGCGGCGACCGCCTGGGAGCGGACGTTGTCCGGGTCGGTCAGCGCCAGCACCTGGCCGATCCCGGCGCGCTCGGCCGCGGCGAGGACGGCCCGGGCCGCGTCGGTGGCCAGCCCCCGGCCCTGCTGGTCCGGGTGCAGGTGCCAGCCCACCTCGGTCAGGCCGGACGGTCCGCTGGCGTCGGCCAGCGGCAGCAGCAGCACCGTCCCGGCCGGAGCCGGCGGCTCCGCTCCGGCGCCGGGCGGGACGATCGCCCACAGGCCGAACGGCGGGTCGAGCCCGGCCCCGTAGGCGCGCCAGCGGTCCAGGCGTTCGCGCGCCTCCTGCGGGCTGGCCAGCGCGCGGCGCGGCTGCGGGCCCAGCCAGCGGATGACCTCCTCGCGCGAGTACAGGTCGAAAAAGGCAGGCAGATCGGAGTCCTCCCAGTGCCGGAGGACCATGCGCCCGGTCCGCAGCAGTTCCATCCACCGACCGTAGCGCCGTCACGGCCCCGCGGCCGGCCGGAAACATTCTTTCTCGTTGACAGACCGGCAGTCGGTCTATAAGAATTGGACCGACAGTCGGTCTTTTTGGCCGCCGAGCGCGGCGGCCACGAACGAGGGAGAAGACCATGACTCGCCAGACGCAAGCCTGGACCAGCGCCGCGGCCCTGATGTTCCTCAGCCGCCAGACGCGATCCCGGACCAGCGCGGCAGCGATGATGTTCCTGGACTGCCCGGCCTACCGGGACCAGGACGGCACCGTCTGCTGCGGGCTGCCCGCCCGCGCACCGCGGCCGGCGGGCCGCCGCCCGAACAGCGCTCCCGCGTACTACCTGGGCCGCCCGGCCGGCCTGTGGATGAGCGTCGCGCGCGTGGACCGTAGCGGCGGCGCGCCCCGGCACCTGGCGCTGGCCGCCGCGGCCCGGGCCCGGTGATGGCCGGCTCGCGCCTTCCGTGCCGCCAGGAGCCGGAGCTGTTCTTCGCCGAGTCGCCGCGGGACGTGGAGCGGGCCAAGGCCCTGTGCCGGGAGTGCGGGGCCAGGAATGCCTGCCTGGCCGGGGCGCTCGGGCGCCGGGAGCCCTGGGGCATCTGGGGCGGCGAACTGCTGGCCGGCGGCACGATCGTCCCGTTCAAGCGGCCCCGCGGCCGCCCGCGGAAGACCGGTGTGGCCGCCTAGCCGCGGGCGCGGCCGCGGCTACGGCAGCCGGCCCGGCAATCCGCAGCGGATGGCGAGGGCGGGGTCGCGGTAGGACAACAGCGCGGTGATGAGCGGCTGGCCGTTCACCTCCGCGAGCTGGAGCACCTGGAGCCCGCTGACCACGAGGTGGCCGTCGCCGTCCGGCTCGTAGGTGGCGAAGGCGGGCTGTCCGTTGCAGGTGCCGGCCCGCAGCTGTACCCCGTACGGGCGGGCCGGCCCGAAGATGGCGGTCGCGACGAACGCGGCCACCGCCTCGCGGCCGTCGAACCACGCGGTGAGCGGCGGCATGATGAAGCGGACGTCTTCGGCGACGAGCCTGACGAACTCGTCGATGTCCGCGAGCCGCCAGGCCTGGACGTACCGCTCCAGGAGCTGCTGGACCCGGGGGTCGGTCAGGTCGGGCTGCGGCAGCCCGGCCCGGCCCCGGACCGACTCGCGGGCCCGGGACAGCAGGCTGTTGACCGCGGTGGTGCTGACCTCGAGGACTTCGGCCACCTCGGCGTGGGAGAAGCCCAGCACGTCGTGCAGCAGCAGCGCGGCGCGCTGGCGGGGCGCCAGCAGCTGCAGCGCGGCCACGAACGCCAGGCTGATCTCCTCGCGGCGGACGACCTCGTCCTGCGGATCCTGCGATACCCGCAGGTCGGAGTCGCTCACCGGCTCGACCCAGGCCAGCTCCGGGTCGGGCGGCCCGGGCATGGTGCCCGGCGCCGCGGGCGGCCCGTAGCCCACCGGGCCGATCCGGGTCCGCCTGGCCCGCAGCCCGTCGAGGCAGACGTTGGTCGCGATGCGCTGCAGCCAGGCGCCGAACGGCCCGGACCCGCCGTAGCTGGCCAGCTTGCGCCACGCGCGTTCCAGGGTGTCCTGGGTCGCGTCCTCGGCGTCCGCGCCCGAGCCGAGCATCCGGTAGCAGTGCCGGAACACCGGCCCCTGGTACGGCTGCACCAGCTCGGCGAACGCCGCTTCGTCGCCGGCAACGGCCTGCGCGAGCAGGGCCACGTCGGCAGGATCAGGCATCGGAGCCTCCCCGTGTCAGTGTCCCGCCCGCGCGGGCCGTCGCGTGCTGCCTCAGCTATCGGCCGAGGCCAATCCAACCACCTGTCCCTGCGGGTCAGCCAGCAACCCGAAGGTGACGCCGGGCACCGAGGTGGCCGGCTGGATGATCTTCCCGCCCTGCGCGACCGCGGCGTCCAGGGTCGCGGCGACATCCTGGACCCCGACGAAGAACGTGACCAGCGGCTCGCCCCCCTGCAACGGGCTGATGCCACCGGGTATCGCGCCCTCGATGCCGCTGTCTACGTAGCTGTAGCCGGGGATCCCGCCGTCCGGGAACGTCCAGCCGAACAGCTTCCCGAAGAACTCCCGCGTCGCGTCCGGATCCGCCGACCTGATCTCAAAGTGAACCACTGGGCTTGGCACTTGATGTGCTCCCTCTCTGGCCGATTTTGATCTGACAATCCCTCTGACGAAGAGAAGGAGCCCGATCTCTCGGTCAGCGCGCCGAACCTCGGCGAAGGAGTAGCGGAAGACGTCGTGCAGGATGAACGCGACGCGTTCGGCCGGGGTCATCGACTCGAGGATCACCAGGAACGCCATGTTGACCGACTCGTCCAAGGTGACCCGGTCGGCGGGATCGGCGGGCCGGGCGCCGGTCAGCTCGGCCCGGTCGGGCAGCGGCTCGGGAATCCATTCGCCCACGTAGCGCTCCCGCCGGGCCCGGGCCGAGCCGAGCAGGTCCAGGCAGATGCGGCTGGCCACGGTGGTCAGCCAGGCGCCGGGTTCTCGATGGCGTCCTGCTGCGGCCGGGTCAGGGCGTACCAGCGGGCGTAGGTCTCCTGGACGGCGTCCTCGGCCTCGGCCAGCGAGCCGAGCAGCCGGTAGGCCAGGTTGATCAGCTGACGCC
>Ga0209168_10002904_pt1 | contig 12110 bp, 9 predicted proteins | sample Coa_R1_FD_187156 | JGI IMG/M metagenome (GOLD analysis project Ga0209168, IMG submission 187156) | Surface soil microbial communities from Centralia Pennsylvania, which are recovering from an underground coalmine fire - Coalmine... | ecosystem: Environmental > Terrestrial > Soil > Unclassified ... | reverse complement strand
CTCAAGGCTTGCACAGGACTGATACCGGTCATTCCCGACGGGTAGTGCACGCGAGATCCTTCGCTCCGCCTGAACTACGGCTCCGCTCAGGATGACGGCTATAGGGATCTTCGCTCAGGCGATGTGTAGCTTCAGGCAACACAGCGGCTAGGGCGTGATGACAAGGGGCGCTGGTGCGGTACCGGCAGAGTTGCATAGGTCCTGCGCTCCGCCTGAACTACGGTTCGGCTCAGGATGACGGGTATAGGTATCTTCGCTCAGGCGATGTGGAGCTTCAGGCAACACAGCGGCTAGGACGTGATGACAAGGGGCGCTGGTGCGCTACCGGCAGAGTTGCATAGGTCCTTCGCTTCGCTCAGGATGACAAGGCCCCGGGATGTAACAAGCGCGACGCGATCTTCTATTAAATACGAATTGCTAACGTGAACTTCGGCGCTGCGATAGTTCACTTCTTGTTTTGGCAAGTAATCCCCAGGCGTCGCGGTAGTGCTCGTACTTGTAGCGATCTTCTTTCAGCGCCGTGACCGGGTAGACGGTGATGGCGGTTTTGAGTGTGGGCTTCAGAATGACGATCGCCGGAATCAGGTACCAGGTCTTAACCGGGATCACATAGGTGGCGAAGAGGTCGAGTTCGTCGAGCGAGTAAGGTTCCTCAACGAGCCAGTTGCGGCGGAACTGGCAGAAATATCCCGTGCCGTTACGGACAGAACTAGATTTGACCTGGACGCGGACGAGGTCACCTCCGTGCTCGATGGCGACGTCGTATTCGAGGGAGTCTCCCCAAGGCTTGAGGACGCGGTATCCGTGGGAGGCAGCAGCTGCCATGAACTGCAGTTCGACCCATTCGCCACGTTCTTTGAAAGTTTTGAAATTGCCGCGTCCACTATGACTGGTTGACTTCATCCCTTGCCTTGTCCCGGCACTTTGTCCCGAAAACACGAAAGGCGCGACCTGAGGCCGCGCCTTTGCCTTGAATTTCGCCCTATATTTCCAGAATACCAAACTGGGGGGGATATGTAACATCGGTTCCGACAAAATAACAAGCGTGCTTTCATGAGGTTAGCTTCGATCGAGTAATTTCTGCCAATTGACAAGATTTTTATGTTTTCGTCTCGTGGCGAGGGCGGAAGAGTGGGTTCTGGCGTGTGCCGAGCCTTCGTCGAAGAAGGTCTTCATATCGCCATCTCACACGGCTTCACACAGTGAAATGTCTGTATCGATAGTTGATAGTCGTTAATTGTTAGGTGTATCTTTCTACCCACAAAAAGACCATCCTGGGCTCCTCCTCTGCTGCAGGGCCCAAGAAAACCAGGTGCCTCATGAGATCACACCACTCTGATTTCCAGTTTGGCCATTGTTTTCGCGCACTCTCTGTCGCAATCGGGCTATTGCTTGTCGCATCCTTTGGCATGGCACAAACCACGGTTGGCACGGGCAGCATCATCGGGACGGTTACAGACCCGTCGGGGGCTGTCGTCAGCGGCGCTAAAGTCACGATCACCAACGTAGCGACTGGGCAGGTTATCAGCCTCACCACGAATGCTTCAGGCGCTTACAACTCGGGCGCCCTGATTCCCGGAAGGTATGCAACACGAGTCGCCGTGAGAGGCTTCCAGCAGTCGGAAGTAAATCTCACGGTATTGGTCGGAAACACGGCGAACGGAAACGTGCAGTTGCAGGTCGGGCAGGAAAGCCAGGTGGTCGAGGTGCAAGGCGCGGCGGTGCAGGTGAATACCGAACAGGCGATCGTGCAGGGAGTGTTGAGCTCTGAGCAGATCGAGAACCTGCCGGTGAACGGCCGCAACTTTCTGGACCTGGCGCAGCTGGAACCCGGTGTGCAAATTCAAGACGGACAGACATTCGATCCGACGAAGGCGGGTTATTCGTCTATTTCGTTCGGAGGCCGCTTCGGACGCACGGCGCGCATTGAAGTGGATGGCGTCGACGTTTCGGATGAAACGGTGGGAACGACGACGATGGATATTCCGGCGAGCGGCATCCAGGAGTTTCAGCTTAGCCAATCCAGTCTGGATCTTTCGAACGAGCTGACATCATCAGGCGCGGTCAATGTGACGACACGGTCAGGGACGAATGCGATTCACGGTGAAGCGTTTGGACTGTTCCGCGACAGTTCGATGGCGGCGGCATTGCCCACGCCTCCGGGAATACCGGCACCATTTCAGCGTTCGCAATACGGCGGACGCGTGGGCGGTCCAATCAAGAAAGACAAGCTGTTTTACTTCATCGACGGCGAGCGCACCTTCCAGCATGAGGTTGCGCCGGTGGTGGTGGGTGATCCGTTCACGGCTCTTTCGGGAACTTTCTCTTCTCCGTTTATCGAAGACAATCTGATGGGGAAGGTTGACTATCAGCTGACGCAGTCGATGCACGCTTTCTACCGCTTCAGCTATTTCAAGAATTCTCTGCTGGCGAACGCCGGGTTGGGATTCTCGGTATATGACAACAAGGACATCACGCGGTCGCACGTGGGGGGACTGGATTTCAATACCGGCCCTTATACTCACAGCATCCGGTTCGAGTATTTGAAATTCCAGAACCAGATTGTGGACGCAACGCGTGGGTCAACGCTGCCTTTTGCCAACTATCCGGTTGAGGTTCAGATGGGAAGTACGGGACTGGTCACGGGACCGAACTATCTGGCACCGCAGACAACATTGCAGAGCGACCGGCAGATCAAGTACGACGGCAGTCGGACGCTGGGCTCGCACATCATCCGGTACGGATTCGGTTTCAACCGACTGGTGGGCGGAGGGCTGGCGGCGTTTCAGAGCATTGCCCCCTACCTCATCACGAATACAGGAACTCCAGAGGTCAATTTTGCCGCCACGAACCCGTTTGGGCCCGGTGGCGCCTCGAACCCGCTTAACTACCCTGTGGAGTATGTTTACTTAGGGAACGGCTTGGGATATTCCAGCACCTCACCGGCATTCGGGTTTCCGGCAGGGGGAATCACGGACAACCGGATCGGTGCGTATCTGGGAGATGGATGGAAGATTCGGAAGAATCTGACTCTGACCTACGGGTTGCGGTATGTGCGCGACTCGAACCGGAGTGACAGTTACCTGCCTGCCATTCCTCAACTCAGCGCGCAGTTGCCGGGCTTAGGTAACAAAGTGGCGCAGCCAAACCTGAATCTGGCCCCGCAAATGGGCATAGCGTGGGATCCGAAGGGCAACGGAAAGACGTCGATCCGCGCGGGAATTGGTTTGTTCTACGAGAACGCGATCTGGAACAATGTGGCGTTCGATGCGCCGGGCCGGCAGAAGACCGGAGCATTCGGACAGTTCCCAACTGCGTGTAACGGGGCGAATACACCGCAACCGGTGGTTGGGAGCGCGGGGCCGCTTCCGACGGCTACGTTCTGCGGAACCGCTTCGGGCGGTTTTGTAGCGATCGGAGCGGTGGCGAACCAGATTGAAGCCTACCAACAGTTGTACCAATCACTATCTCCATTTAATACAAGCACGCCGAATCCGAACTATGTTGGATCGTTGCTCGATCAGGGCTTCGGCTTTGGAACGGGCGCGTCGATGTTTGATCCGAATTACCGAAGCCCACGGTCGGTGCAGATGAACATCGGGATTCAACACGAATTCCGGCCCGGAGTAGTGCTCAGCGCGGACTTTGTGCGGAACGTGCAAACGCATTATCTGCTGGGCATCGATGAGAATCATGCGGGGGACGTCAACTACTTCAACATGACCGGCGCCATGGACGCGATTAACGTAACCAATGGTCAATTCGGATGTCCCGCGGGAGTGGCGGGCGTTCAGTGCGCTATCAATGCTGGGGCAACGATGTCGGCATACGCTGGAAACGGTTTGACCACTTCGACGGACTTTGACGTTTCTTGCACTAACACGTCCGTTGGGTTCGGGTATCCGTGCGCGTTTGGTGGGAAGAATCCGAATGCGCCACCTCTGCCAATGCTGATGTCGATTGGCAGATCGGTTTATAACGGACTACAGATGAAGTTGACGGACCAGGTAAAAAATCCGATGCGGGGGATCCGTGGGATCAATTTCCAGTTGGCCTACTCGCTCTCGCGGTTTGAGAATACGGGGGGCGGATCGGCCAGCAATCCGGGAGCCTCGGACCAGGACTTCATCATTGGCTCTCTGGATAACAATAACCCCAATCGTTACTTCGGACCTTCGGTGCTGGATCGCACGCACCAGTTCTCGTTTGGCGGCTATGTCGACGTGCCCGCCGGTTTCCAGCTGAGCATCATGTCGCACTTCTGGAGCCCGCTGTCGACCACGCTGGTAGTTCCCAACACGAACCTTGGACCGGGAGAAATCTTCCGCACGGACTTCACGGGAGATGGGACGATACAGGATCCGATTCCGGGCACCCACGTGGGGAACTTCGATCGCGGCATCAACGCATCGGACATCAACCGCATCATCACCAATTACAACAACACATGGGCGGGCCAGGCGACTCCAGCTGGCCAAGTGCTGATCAATAACGGGCTGTTCACGCTGGCACAACTGCAGCAGATGGGCGATGGCGTGGCTCCAAGCGTGCCGCTGGCGCCCCCGGGACAGGTAAATATGGCCTGGTTGCGGGCGCTGGATATGAAGCTCACGTGGAATCACACATTCAAGGAGAAGGTGACGATCCAACCGAGCGTCGGCTTCTACAATCTGGCGAACTTTGCCAACTTCGATCTGCCGGGCCTCACCCTGAACGGTCTGCTGACGGGTAGCGTCGGGCAGATCAACGGAACAACGAGGCCGGATCACAACATCGATCGCGTCGGCGTGGGAACTGGCGTGTATGCGCTGGGAGCTCCGCGGCAAATCGAGTTTGGACTGACGATTTCATTCTGAGTCTGCAAACTCGAAAGCCCCACGTCTTGAAGGCGAGGCGTGGGGCTTTCTGTTCTTTGATTGCCCTCCATGCACGTTGGCGGACAGGAGTGTCCGTTCCAGCACACGCGATTGCCTCTCAGCAAGAGGCGGACAGGAGTGTCCGCCCCACACAAGCAAATCTCTTGCTACTTCTCTGATTTCATCTCGGCATATGCGGCGCGTGCGTGCGAGAACGTACGACGTTCCCGCGTCGACGACGTATTCGTTGTCGGAAACCTGACATACGTCTTTTTCATCACGTACACTGACTATTCCTCTTGAAACATATCGGACACATCTTGGCCCGGTACAGCGCATGGGTTCTGGGGCTCATGAAAGTGCTTGGTATGTGGGGCGTCTTTGTGATCGCCTTTGCCGACAGCGCGCTGATCGGAATGCCTGTGGATTTCGTGGTGGCGACTTATGTGTACCAAGATCGCAAACGGATGCTGCTCTATGTTGCGATGGCGTCGCTGGGATCGGCGCTGGGCAGCATCCCTCTCTATTTGATCGGCTATTGGGGAGGCGAAAAGGTACTGCGCAAGCGGATCTCGGAAGAGCGCTTTCTGAGAATCCATCGCTCGTTCGAGCGAAACGAATTCTGGGCGCTGATGTTTCCCGGCATGCTTCCGCCGCCGATGCCGTTCAAAGTGTTTGTGTTAGGTGCAGCGGTTTTTGAGATGAAGTTTCGTGATTTTCTGGTCGCAATTTTTGCCGGCCGATTCGTGCGATTCTTTGTGCTTTCCTTGCTGGTGCTATGGTTTGGACCCCAGATCATCAACCATTTCGGCGGCGTCTTCAAACAACACTGGATGTTGCTCTCGGGGGCGGCGCTCGAACTGGGTTTGCTTCTATGGTTACTGTCGCGTCGATCCAAAAGAAAATTGGCGGCATCCGAAAAGGACGCCGCCGCGATGCACCAATCCCGACAAGAACCGCGCAACTAAACTGCTGCAGGACGGTTGTTGGAGCTTTGCAACCGAGACGCCACTGCTCTCAGGACAACCGGAGCGCCGAACATCAACGTCGTAAAGAGCAGGTCGCCTTCAACGCCACGGCGGAAGAACGGCAGGCCGAGTTCATAACTGGTCATTAAGCCAGCGATGGTCCGTGGGTACATATTCCATGCCGCCCAAACCGCGAAATTGCTGACCAGGAAGAAGGAAACCGATCCGGCCAGGGCCGTGCCAAGGATCCGAAACGCGCCGGTGTTCTCTTTCAACGTAGATCCCATCCAGAGCATCGCGGCGTACCAGGCCCAAGTCACAAAGTGATCCCAGCTAAAGGGATAGCGATACACCATCGTCGTGAGAACGATGTCTGATCCGGCCAGAAGCGCCAAGGGAATCCACATCCGGTTTCGCGGCGAACGCGAGCCGAAGAACAACAGTGCGGCGCCCACGGGAGTAAACGCCAATGGGTGAGGCATGAACCGGACGGCGACCGCGAACAGCAGGAATACAAAGGCCAGCATAATCACCTCGAAGATGAATTCTTATTCTGGGCGTTGCCGCGGCTTGCGTCAAGGGGAGGCACCCTGCAGGTCGCGCCTCAAGTTAATTTCCTGGCCGCAGGGTCCTCGGCATAGGATCTCCCGATACACAGAGCTGTTACGCAGCAGATCCCTCGTCCCGCTGGTGAAAGCGCGGGACTTCGGGATGACGCCGCTACATCTAAGATTCCAACTGGCGCACTACCTTGCTGGGCCTCTGCAACCTCCGAGGAGAAGAGCCCAGACTCATTTCTCGCCGGGATCGGGTACCACGATCTGTTGGGAGCCGGTGTCGTATACGTCGCCGACCACTCGAAGATTCTTGTCGAGCTTCACCGCTGCGCCGAGTACTCGACGACCTCGACCGCCGCGCAGGGCATCCGGAACGTCGACGTAACGTAAATCCTGGAAGTGCACGATATAGCCGCCTTTGCCGCCCTGCAACTCTTCGGTCTCCGTCACGGGATACTGTGCCCAGTCGAGGAAAACGCGTCCCGCATAAGACTTTTTTGCGGCCAGCGTAATTGGAGTCTCCTCAGGCTTGTAGCGAATTTGCATCCGGCCCTCCGGATCGACTTCCGGCGTTAACGAGTCCACGGGGGCAAGCGCGAAGAAGGCCGGAGTTTCCACTACGCCGTCCCAATGGAACGGATCGGCCCACTTGGGATACGCCGAGACACGTAGCGGATCGACACCGTCGTAGGTTCGCGATTCGAGCGCATTGACTGCGCGCCGGTGCTCGTAATCACGCAGTCCCCAGGTGAGCACAACCCCAACCAAGGCAAGGGTCGCGGCCACACTTCCACGAGGTGCTTGGCTTCTTGCGCCAATGTCTTTGTCAATCACCGAAAAAAGCGGTGGGATCACAAGACCCAGAATGAGGAAACCGAGAATGACCGGTTCGACGATAAAGACGATGTCCCACGAGTACCATTTTTCGGAGAACGGCCAGAACGGACGCACTCCGTAGTTATTCGTGAAGTCGAGCAGGATATGACTGAGTCCGGCAAGACAGGCATAGAAGAACAGCAAGCCCCAGCGCGGAGGCAGATTTGGGTCTTTCGTTTTGCGGCCACGCATCCGCCACAGCAAATAAACGAAGCCTACAACGGCCACACCGTCGATCGGAACGCCCAGGAAAGAGTGGGTGAATCCACGATGATGCTCAAAACCGACAGCTCGTCCCCAGAATCGGCCGACAACGTCGAGATCTGGAGCCTCTGCGGCCAGGGTTAATGTAAGCGTGGCGAGGGCTGTTTTGCGATTCAATCCGGCACGCCCCATACACGCGCCGGTCAGGAAGTGAGTGATCGGTTCCAAGCGGTGAACTGTATTCTATTTCATCTTGCTTTAGCAGATGGAGCCAGCAAAGTCAGAGCATTGGGGACCATCGTGATCTCCGCCGGCAGACTGCCGATTAGCTCACCATCGGCTTCCACATAGATTTTCGGTTGGGACTGAGAAGCACTGGGCGCCGGCAGGTAGTCGCAGGACGCTTCCGTGCTGTAGGCGAGTTCAATGCCGGGGATACGCCAGGACTGCCGCAACAGGCATTGCGTCACATACGCGAGGTAGGAAAGACGACTGCTCGTGTGGCAGAGAATCAACCGTATATCATCTCGATCGAGGGAGGCGCCGGGCGCCAGCTCGCGGACAACGCCACCGAAGTTCCTGATTCGCACCGCCAATAATTCGGTGACGTTCGCGTTCTTCAACGCAGGATTGCCGGTCTCGTTGTAAGCGACACGAAACCGGGTCATCGGATACGTGAACCACATATGCCATGCCTTGGCGTAATAAGCCCCCATGCCCAACCGTTGTTTGGTTCCGGTATGCAGTTTGTAGAACAAGTGGGCATCCACTCCGATGCCTGCAGCCAGAACGAAAAATCGGGACTCAGCCTTGCCGCTCAGGTTCAGACACGTAATTCGTCCGAGAGCGATTCGCTTAGGAGTACCCTGCAGTGCTGCTTTCGCGGCCGCCGGAATCTTCAGAGGAAGGTTGAGATCGTGGGCTACTGCGTTGGCCGTTCCGATCGGCAGAATTCCCAAAGCGATGGGGGTATTCGCGAGAACTTGAGCGATGTTGTTGATAGTACCGTCACCACCGCACGCGAAGATCGTGTCGCAGCCAGCCGCTATCGCTCGCTTGGCCTCGTCACCAGCGTGATCGGCCGACTCGGTGGCTAACAGCTCAGCCTCGACGCCGCCATCCTTGAGTATGGAAAGCGCGGATTGCAGTTCCCGCTGGCGTTGCTTGCTGCCGCCCGAGTCCGGATTGTAAAGCAATGCCGCCTTTCGCATACCTGGGTCGAAGCTGGATTGTACCTGAGGTGAAACCGAGGACAGAGTAGTCAGCGGGAGCCCCACTCCCACATACCGAACATCGCTTTCTGCGGCAAGGGATGTCCCAACTGACGAGCGAGCATTGCGATCTGGCCGCGATGGTGAGCATCATGCGCGATGAGATAAGCAAGGAATCCGGCAACATTGGGTCGAAATCCTTTGATTCGTCCGTCGGTTTGCAGCGCCCGACCGGCAAGACGAGTCAGCGCCTCGTGGCTGCTTTCGAGACCGCGAATCGCCTGCGCGGATGTTACGGTTGCGCGGTTGAGCTGGTCCGGGATGTTTTCAGCCTTGGCAGCTTTTAACCACATCACACGCACGTTGTGCATATGGGCGACGATTGCGGCTATCGTACGTCCTTTGCCGTCAGGCGGCTTGGCAGTCCATGCCTCGGACGGAAGATTTTCGATCAGATATTGATTAATCCGGTTATTGGTGGCAAAGGCTTCGAGCAGCGCCGCCGGAAGTTGCTCGGTGTAGGGCTTAGCCACAAGGTCTGGATTGGTGTCGGATTTTTTCGGCATAATCTCGCTCCTGGTCGCAAGGCGGTCCAATTTGGCATAAAGACTGCATTCTGGGCAACCCAGTTCTGCTGGTGTGCGTTGGCACCAGGGGCGTGCCCAAGTAGCGCGGCACCGCCTTATAATCTTTTGCGATGCCTGCAGCAAAAGACGTCGAAAAAAGGATCGAAGCTCTCCGCGAAAAAATTCGCCACCACGAATACCTCTATTACGTTCTCGATAATCCGGAAATCAGCGACCAGGAATTCGACCGGCTAATGCAGCAGTTGAAAGACCTGGAGGCCGAGCATCCTTCTCTGCTGACGCCGGATTCACCCACACAGCGGGTTGGCGGCAAGCCGCGCGAAGGATTCGTGAAAGTGCGGCATTCCTCGCCGATGCTGTCGCTCGATAACACATACAACGAAGAAGAACTGCGCGGGTGGGAGCGGCGTGTCCATGAACTCAGCGGGCGCAAAGATGTCGACTATATCTGCGAACTGAAGCTCGATGGCATGTCTCTGGCATTGGTCTACGAAGAGGGCAGGCTGGCGCGGGGCGTGACCCGCGGCGATGGCTCTGTTGGCGAGGACGTCACTTTGAATGTTCGAACCGTCCGCTCCATCCCGCTTTCGATCGATCCTGACAAGCTCAAGAAAGCAGGGATTCCAGCTAACTTCGAAGTACGCGGCGAGCTGCTCATGCCTACAGCATCATTCAAGAGAGTGAATGAAGAACGCGAGCGGAATGGCCTTCCGACATTTGCCAATCCGCGCAATTTCACGGCCGGCACTGTCCGGCAGTTGGATCCGAATATCACAGCAGCCCGCCGGATGGATTTCTTTCCGTACATCCTTCTGTCGAATGGTCGAACCTATTTTGACCGGCACTGGGAAACGCTGACGGCCCTCGACAAGGCCGGATTCAAGGTGAACCAGTATCGCAAGCTGGTTCACTCGATGGACGAAGTCTGGGATTTCATCCAGCAATGGGAAGGCAAGCGCGACTCGCTGCCCTACGAGATCGACGGAATCGTAGTAAAGGTTGATCGCACCGCCTTGCAGGATGAGCTCGGCTTCACCGGCAAAGCCCCGCGGTGGGCGATCGCCTACAAATACGCCGCACGTGCGGGAATCACGAAGCTGGAAAATGTTCGCTGGCAGGTTGGACGTACCGGGAAACTCACGCCGGTGGCAGAATTGGCGCCCGTTGCGATCGGCGGTACGACCGTGCGGAATGCCACGCTTCACAACATGGACGAGATCGAGCGCCTTGGCGTGAAGATCGGCGACTATGTGCAAGTCGAGCGCGGCGGCGATGTGATTCCCAAGGTTGCGAAGGTCATCGACGATGAGAGTCATCCGCGGGGAAAGCAGGAGATCGGCGCACCGGAGAAATGTCCGGTGTGCGGGACGAAGGTCGCCCGCACAGAAGGCGAAGTCGACTATCGGTGCGTGAATGCCAACTGTCCCGCGAAATTGGTGGGTACAATCCTGCATTTTGCTTCGCGCGGCGTGATGAACATTGACGGCATGGGCGAGTCACTGGTGACCCAGTTGATTGATCGCGGGTTGGTCAAGAATGTTGCGGACATTTATGACCTGACGAAAAAGGATTTGCTGAGCCTTGAGCGCTTTGCCGACAAGTCGGCGCAGAACATCCTTGACGAGATCGAGAACTCCAAGAAGCTGCCACTGGAGCGCGTGATCTATGGGCTCGGCATTCGGATGGTGGGTGAGCGCACGGCGCAATTCCTGGCTGAGCACTTCGGTTCGATGGAAGCGCTGGCTAAATCTAGCGTGGAAGAGTTGCAGGACGTCGGCGAAGTGGGTCCGAAAATCGCCGAAAGTATAGCCGAGTTCTTTAGTAATCCGGCGAACAAGAAGCTCGTGGAGCGTCTGGGGAAAGCCGGGCTTGCCTTCGAAGGACAGAAGAAAGAGCGCGGCACCAAGCTCGCTGGGAAAACATTCGTCCTAACAGGGACCTTGGCCAAATACACGCGTGATGAAGCTAAGAAGGTGATCGAAGACGCAGGCGGGAAAGTGGCGGGTTCGGTCAGTAAAAAGACAGACTATGTGGTGGCGGGTTCCGATGCGGGATCAAAGTTGGACAAGGCGAGAGAACTAGGGGTAGCTGTGATTGATGAAAAACAGATGGAAAACCTTCTCGGGACCTAACTAAGTTCGCTTTAAGGCGTCCGAAATCCTCTTCCAAGTTACTTCCAGCGTCTCTGGCAGCACCCGAGTTTCTCCCACCACGGACATGAAGTTGGCATCCGCGACCCAGCGGGGCAGCACGTGCATGTGAATATGCCCGGCGATCCCGGCTCCGGCAGCCTTCCCGATATTCATCCCCAAATTGATCCCATCCGGATGGTAAAGATCGCGGAGCACCGACTCCATGCGCTGGGAAAGAGCCATCATTTCCTCGGCAGCCTTGCCCGGGAGCTTGCGGAGTTCGTCCAGGTGGGTGTACGGCACTATCATGACGTGCCCCGGAGTGTACGGATACGCGTTGAGAATCACGAAGCAATGCTCGCCTCGGTACACGATCAGGGCCTTGGCGTCGTCCTTCTCCTTCGGTGCCTCGCAAAAGACGCATCCGACCGTCTTTTCGGTGCCCGAGACGTACGCATAACGCCACGGTGTCCAGAGATAATCCATAGCAGGGGCAGGTTAGCAGATGGGAGCATGTTCCGAAAACGTAACATTGAAACGTTGCTGTAACATGCGCCGGATTTGGGTTTGACACTGTTCGCGCACGGTTGCTATAGTCGAAGAGTTCCCATTGGACGCGGGTTCTTTGTAAAACGTCCGACAGCTGGGATTGTCCAAGCTCACTCGCCAGGGTGGGCCCACCACAACCAAACGACTCGTCCAGCAGTCCGCAACGCAGG
>Ga0209168_10002902_pt1 | contig 12113 bp, 10 predicted proteins | sample Coa_R1_FD_187156 | JGI IMG/M metagenome (GOLD analysis project Ga0209168, IMG submission 187156) | Surface soil microbial communities from Centralia Pennsylvania, which are recovering from an underground coalmine fire - Coalmine... | ecosystem: Environmental > Terrestrial > Soil > Unclassified ... | reverse complement strand
TGACGGGGCTCACGTTCGGGAAGCTGCGTCCTTCGCGGACGAACTCCCCGCCGATGAGGCACGGCAGCTGCTGATCGGCGAACGGGTAGGGAAAGGCTGAGGCAGGGCTCCGCATCTGGCGCGGAGTTTAGAAGAGACCCGCTACAAAAGAATAATCGTATTTTACCTTTCTGGTATGCGTTTCTTCTATATAGGCGCCGCGCTCACTTTCCAAGCAGCGCGCGGCGGCGGGCGAGGCTCGCCTCGCTCCAGACTTCCGCGCTCTTGTAGTACTGGCTCACGGCCCGTGCACCCGGCGGGATCACGACCCAGGGCTGCTTCGACTCGGTGAAGATGTGGATGTCGGGTGGGAAGGAGTCCGGATCATCGAGCGTTCCGACGCGCACGAAGCGCAACGCCTCCCCCGCGCCCGCGTAGTTGCTCCACAGGGCGATCCGGCAGATCGGGCAGCGGCTGATCCTCTGACCCTTGCCGCTCGCGCTCGGGGTTGGCACCACCTCGGGGGAGCCTTCGAGCAGCTCGACGCGATCGGCCTCGATCAGGGCATTGAGGGCGAAAGCCGCGCCGCTCTCGCGCTGGCACCAGCGGCAATGACAGCAGTGCACGATGAGCGGCGGGCCGCGCATCGTGAACCGCACAGCGCGGCAGGTGCAGGCGCCGCCCGTGACCTGCGGGTCCGCGGACGGCGCCTGAGAGCTCATTTGGTGGTATCCGGGCCCGAGCCCTTGAGGCAGCTGCTCATGAAGGTCTTGCGGTCGGCGCCCTTGAGTCCCTTGGCGGTCGCGTCCGCATTGCAGCTCTTCATCTTCTCCTGCTGACTGTTGGTCTTGGCGGGCGCCGCCGGCTGATCCGACAGGCAGCCCTTCATGTACGCCTTGCGGTCGGCGCCCTTGAGTCCCTTGGTGGTCGCATCGGCGTTGCAGGTCTTCATCTTCTCCTGCTGGCTGTTGGCGGGCTTGGCCGCCGTGGCCGTCCCCGCTGCCTGCGCGAATGAGGCCTGACCCGCCAACATCGCAAGTGCCGCACCCACCATCACCAACCACGTCGTACGTCTCATGTGCTCATCCTCCTACAGTCGTCTGCACCACGAAAAGCCCGCTCATGGTACACCCGCCCTCTTCTTACTCCATGTCGGGGTATGGACCCTTGCCGCCGGAGTCGATGAAGCGCTCGATGCGCGTCTCGAGCACCGGCAAAGGTACCGAGCCGAGCTCGAGCACGGCGTCGTGGAAGGCGCGGATATTGAAGCGATCGCCGAGTGCCTTCTCGGCGCGCTCGCGTCCCTGGACGATGGCGCGCTCGCCGAGGTAGTAAGACAGCGCCTGCCCCGGCCATGCGATGTAGCGATCCACCTCGGTGCCGATCTCGTGCTCGGGGAGCGCGGTGTACTCACGCAGGTAAGCGAGCGCCTGCTCACGCGTCCAGCCCTGAGAATGAACGCCGGTGTCGACCACGAGCCGCGCGGCGCGCCAGATCTGGTAGCCGAGCATGCCGAAGCGCTCGTAAGGGGTCTCGTACATCCCCATCTCGTCTCCGAGCCGCTCGCAGTAGAGCGCCCACCCCTCGCCGTAGGCAGAGATGTAGCTCAGGCGGCGGAATTCCGGCTGATCCTTGTGCTCCATCGCGATCGGGATCTGGAAGGCGTGACCGGGAGCGGACTCATGCAGCGTGAGTGCCACCAGGTTGTAGAGCGGGCGGCTCGGCAGATCGTAGGTATTGAGAAGGTAGACGCCCGCGCCGCCCCGGCCGGCGGTGTAGAAGGGTGCGAGATCATCCGGAACCGGCTTGATCGTGAAGCGCCCGCGCGGCAGGTAGCCGAAGTAGGTCGACGCCTTGCCGTCGAACACCTTGGCGATCCACGCCGCGCGGTTGAGCAGCTCCTGCGGCGTCTTGACGTAGAAGCGCGGATCGCTGCGCAGGAAGTGCAGGAACTCGGGGAATTCGCCCTTGAAGCCGGTGGCGCGCATCTGCTCCACCATCGCCGCATGCAGCCGCTCGACCTCGGACACGCCAAGGTCGTGAATCGCCCTGGGGTCCATGTCGAGCGTGGTGAACTCGCGGATCTTGGCGCGGTAGAAGGCCTTGCCGTCGGGGAGCGCTTCCGCGGCAAGCGTGGTGCGCGTTCCGGGCAGATATTCGTTGCGCATGAAGCCGAGGAGCTCTACGTAGGCCGGCTGCACCACCTCGCGAATGACCTCAACCGCCTGCGCGCGCAGCTCCGCCTGTTTGGCCGCGGGTACGGAGGCCATGTCCTTGAAGGGGGTGTAGAAGAGACTGCTCTCGGGCGACGCCTGGGTGACGGCGGTGATCGAAGCGTCGCGTCCTTCGAGCGTCACCCGAGGAGGCGTGAAGCCGCGCTTCATGCCGGCCCGCATCTCATCCATCTGCTCATGGAAATATCGGGGCACGTCGCGCATCTGCGCGATCCAGTGCTCGTAATCGCTCAGGCTGCGAAAGGGCCGGCGCGCGGTGTAGCCGAGGTCGGTCCAGAAGGTGCTGTCTGAGTTGACCGGCATCTCGAAGTCGCGGAAGCGCTGATCGTCGATGAGCACCTGGAGCTGCGCGCGGTAGATGTCATAGTTGAGCTGCTCGCCGGGTGAGAGGCTCGCGCGCGGCACCGCATCGACCTTGTGCAGGGTGTCCTCCCAGAACTGACGCCGCTGCTCCTGCGAAGCCGCATCCACCCTGGGCAGGTGATCCGCCACCGGCTCGGTGCGGTCCTCGCCGCCTGGAAACTGCTCCTTGCGCCAGCGCCACTCCGCCTCGTAGATCGCCCGAAAGCGCGCATCCGCCGCCTGCTGTTGCGACGGCGGCGTCTGCTGCGAGCACGCGCCGGCGAATGCCGCAAGCAGCGCTGCGATGAGCGCGGGCCGAATATCACGCATGGTCGATCCTCTCCCTTTCGGAGGGCGACAGCATACTGCAACCATTGCGCACGCCGGCGCCTCGCGGTACAAGGGCGCGCGATGTGGAAGTCAGTGACGGCCATCAGTGTCGGGGCGAGTGCCGGAGCGTTGCTGCGCTGGTGGCTCGGCGCGCGCCTCAACGCTTTCTTTCCACCCATCCCGCCCGGCACGCTCGCCGCCAACCTCATCGGCGCCTATGTCGTCGGGGTGGCGGTGGCGCTCTTCGCCAGCTACTCGGCCCTCTCGCCCGAGTGGCGGCTGCTGGTGATCACCGGCTTCTGCGGCGGACTCACGACGTTTTCCACGTTCTCGGCGGAGCTGGTCACTCTGCTGCAACAGGGGCGCGGTACCTGGGCGCTCCTCGCAGCGGCGGCACATCTCGGAGGATCGCTGCTCCTGACCTTCGCCGGCATCGGCACGGTCGTGTGGATTCGGGGCTGAGCGGCGCAGCAAGAGGCATACGGCATGCAGGGCTCGTTCTTGAGATTCTACGTTCACGAAGGCCACCGTCACCGCGGGCGGCTGGTGTGGGAATGGCTGCTCGAGGAGGCCAACCGCTTCGGCATCCGCGGCGGCTCGGCATTTCGTGCCATGGCGGGGTTCGGGCGCAACCACGTGCTGCACGAGAATCACTTCTTCGAGCTCGCCGGCACGCTCACCGTCGAAGTTGAGTTTCTGGTGACCGAGGAGGAGGCTCAAAAGCTACTCGCGCACCTGCGTCAATACCCGGTGCGCCTCTTCTACGCGCGCATTCCGGCGACCTTCGGGATCCTGAATCCGGATAAGTCCGACCCACCGGTCGCGGACTGACGCACGCGGCTCATCAGGGCTCTTCGCCTGCGACCGCCTCCGCCTCCGCAGCCTCTGCCTCGAAGGGCTTGAGCTCCGGCTGAAACCAGCGCTGCGCGATGAGCGTCGGCACCACGGCGCTGCCGATCACCGCGGTGACCAGAATCGTGTACTGACCGCGGTCGATGATGTGGTTGGTGAGGCCAAAGAGCGCCGAGATCGACCCGAAAGTAAGTCCGGTCGACATGAGGAGCGTCGTGTACATCCCTTCGCGCCGGTCGAACTCGTGATAGACGGTGAGCGGCAGGATGCCGATGAACTTGGTGACCATCTTGATGAGGAGGAACACCGCGATGAGCCCCGCGGCTGCGGCCACCGCGTGCGCCTCGACGAGTGAGCCGGCTTTGAGAAAGTAGAACGGAGTGAGGATCGAGAAGGCAATGATGCGCATGCGGTGCGGCAGCTCCGGCTCCCTGAGGAAGGTCGGCGCCAGGGTCATCCCGACCAGGTACGCGGGCAGCACCGCCTCGCTCCCCGCGATGCTCGCGAGTCCCCCGAGGGCGAGCAGCACCAGCGCCACGAATTTCGTCTGCGGCTCACTCACCCGCGCCCCGAGGGAACGGAACATCGCGGGCGCAAAGAGCCACAGCGCGACCAGCACGCCTGCGGTCACGCCGCCAAAAACGAGCAGCCGCAGGTCGTAGTGCGCGAACACGATGCCGAGCGCGAGCACGGTGCCCAGATCGTTGATGAAGCAGGCCGCGAGGATGATCTTGCCGATCTCGGTCTTGTTGAACCCCGTCTCGATCATCACGGCATAGACGACCGCCACCGAGGTCGTCGACAGCGAGATACCCGCGATCTGCGCCTGCGGCCAGGGCCACGCGAGGCCCCAGTGCGCGTAGGCGAGGACGCCCATATAGGGCGCCGCAAAGCCCACCACGCCGATCGTGCTGCTCGACCAGAAGTGCTTGCGGACGATCCGCGGATCGATCTCGGTGCCGGCGAGGAAGGTCAGGAGGATCGCGCCGAAGCCGGCGAGAAAGTTCACCCAGTCGGTGATCTGAAGATCGACCAGGTTACCGGCCACCGCTCCCAGGACGATCTCGATGAGCGCCACGGAGATGGCGACGCGGATCGAGATGAGCGATGCGAGGAATGCGAGCCCCAGCCACAGCGCCGAGTGGAGCCAGACACCAGCCATATTGCCGCCTCCGATCGCGAGGAGAGCACGCAGCTCTGCCTCGCCTGCTGACCAACGCCTACCGCAGCTTGCGCTGCACCTGTAGGGGTCATCAGCCGTCGCGTTTGAAAGCGGTCGGGCGGTTTGAGGGGAACCCCATCCCCTGTGGAAACTGTGACGCTACGAAAATCGCCCGCGGGGAGTCAAGTTGCTTGTTACTTTCCCCGCTCGATGGTGTGCAGCGGCACGGTGGTGTTGCCCGGGCGTACCGGGCGGCCTGGCTCGGGAGCTGCAAGCGGCGCGACCTCGCGCAGGGAGGCGAGGCTGCGCGCCGCAAGATCCTGGTACTCGCGAGTGCCGGTCGCTTTCCATGCGAGCTCCTCCGCCTTCAGCTCCCGTACGATGCGGGCGGGGACTCCGGTGACGAGCGTGCGCGGTGGCACGACGAACCCGGCACGCACGAAGCTCGAGGCGCCGACGAAAGCCTCTTCCCCCACGAGTACGTCATCCATGATCACCGCGTGGATGCCGATGAGCGCCCCGCGCCGCACCGTGCACCCGTGCAGCACGGCGCCGTGGCCGACGTGTGCGTCCGCCTCCAACAGCACATCCTTGCCGGGGAAGCTGTGCAGGACGCAGTTGTCCTGCACGTTGGAGCCGGCGCCAAGGAGGATGCGGCCGAAGTCGCCGCGGAGCGATGCGCCCGGGGCCACGTAACAGCCCTCCGCCACCCACACATCGCCGATCAGCACCGCCTGGGGGTGCACGAAGGCAGCCGGGGAGACCACGGGCGTGAACCCCTCGAACGCGTAAGCCGGCATTCAGCTGCGCCCTTTGTTGAGCACGGCCTGGACCCGCGCCCGAAACTCGGCAGATTTGAGCCTCACGGCGAAAAGCTGCGCCTCGGCGTCGATGCGCGCGAGAAGCTCCGCCGGATCCCCCCGCAGGAGCCGTCGCGTGGCGCGCAGTGCCTCCACGGGTTGCTGGGCCAGGCGCTGCGCGAGGAGCCGCGCCTCCTCGATGACCCGTCCCTCCTCGACCACGCGATTCACGAGACCGAGCCGCTCGGCACGCTCGGCATCGAGCGGCTCACCGAGGAGCAGCAGCTCCGCCGCGCGCTGCTGGCCGGTCAGGCGCGGGATGAGGAGCGAGCTTCCGGCCTCCGGCACGAGCCCGAGCGTTACGAAGGGCATCGTGAGTTGCGTGCCGCGCGCGGCGACCACCAGGTCGCAGTGCAGGAGCATCGTGACACCGATGCCGACGGTCGCCCCGTGAACGGCCGCGACCAGCGGCTTCTCGTAGCTCGCGAGCGTGCGCAGCACGGTCATCACCGGGTGCGCGGGGCTGAACTCGGGCCCGCTCAGGAAATCGTTGAGGTCGTTGCCAGCGGTGAAGCTCGACCCCGCGCCGCAGAGGAGCACCACGCGCACCGCTGGATCTGCCAGCGCCTCGTGCAGATGCCGGGCGAGCACCTCGTACATGGCAAAGGTGATGGCGTTGCGCTTCTCGGGCCGATTGAAGCGCAGCTCACAGATGCCGTCCGCGCGGGAAGTCAGGACCTGCTCGCTCATGCGCAGCAGCTTGCCGGTGGCGCCGGGCGGGCGCAACCTCGGAGGCGGCTCGTGCCGTCAGTGTGCCGCGGCGGGGGGCGTCGGCTGAGCGGGCCCGCGGAAATCGACGTCGCCGTCGGCCGCGAGCCATACGAGCGCCGCCCATGCGGCGACATTCTGCTCGAGCTGCTCGCGGTCGACCTTGTCCAGAGTGTCGTCCGGGGTATGGTGGACGTCGAAGTAATGCGAGCCATCCTGGTAGAGCTCGAACGCAGGCACACCGGCGTCCACGGTCGGCCCCACGTCGGTGCCGGAATTGCGGGCAGCCTCGCGTGCGGGCAGCACGCCGATCGGCTGCAGGACGCGCAGCAGCGTCTTCGCGAAATCGCTCTTCATCGCCGCCGCGGGCAGCGCCACGCGATAGATGCGATCGGTGCCGAAGTCGCTCTCTCCCGCCAGTATGTGTCCGGGGAGCTCCGCCTTGTGGTTATCGACATAGGAATGGCCGCCGAAAGCACCGTATGGCGCGGCCGGCTGCGCCACCTCCTCGGAGCCGAAGAGCACCACGCGCACGGTGCGCCTGGGCGGCCGCGGCAGCTCACGGATGAGCTGCGCGGCGGCGGTGATGATCGCGGTGCCCGTGCCGTCATCGATCGCGCCCGTCCCCTGATCCCAGCTGTCGAGGTGCGCGCCGAGCAGCACCACCTCCTCGGGGTGAGCGCTGCCGCGGATGTCGGCAATGACGTTCTGCGAGTGCGCGTTGGGCACATAGGAGGCCGTCGAGAAAAGCCGGATGCGCACCTTCTCGCCGAGCGCGGCCAGGCGCTCGACCTGATCGGCATCGGGGGCGGAGAGGGCGAACGCCGGCACGGGCACGCGGCCATCGACATAGAGCGTCGTTCCGGTATGGGCAATGCGGGTGCTGTCGGTGCCGACTGAGCGCAGCACAAAGGCGATCGCCCCACGCTTTGCGGCCTCCGCGGGCCCCTCGGAGCGGGCTGCGACCGCCGCCCCATAGCCCGCGCCATCCTGGGTGCGCACCATTCGCGCCGCCACAAAGGCGATGCGGCCGGTGAGCGATGCAGGGGGTGCGGCCTTGAGGTCTTCGAGCGTGGGGAAGATCACGACCTCCCCCTCGAGACCGCCTGCGGGGGTGGGCGGAGACTCCCCGAGAGCCGCGACCACGAGCGGCTGGGCAACCGGGGCAATGATCTGCGCCGATTCGGTGCCGCGCACCCAGGCGGTGAGCGGGAAGCTCTCGATATGCACGTTGGTGAAGCCGAGGGTCTTCAGCCGCTCGGCGGCCCACTCCGCCGCCTGGCGCTCGTTGTCCGAGCCCGCCGGGCGCGGACCGAAGCGCGTGGTGAGCTCGCTCACCCAGTCGTAAGCAATGCTCTCCCCGCCGAGTGCGGTATCGCGCAGCTCGACGGCAATCTCCTCATCCGAAGGTCCCTTTTCGCGCCTGGCGGCCGGTGCGGCCAGGACGGGAAGCGCGCTCAGGGCGAGCACCACGAGCACGGCACGCGTGCAAACAGTGACTGGGTAATCCACGCAATCGCCCCGCTTGGCTGCCCTGAAGGGCGCGCATTTTAGTCTATTTGCGAGATCGGCTGCGGCCTCGCCAGATAAAAGCCCTGCGCATAGTCGACCCCGATGCGCCTGAGCTCATCGAGCACCGCCTGCGTCTCGACGCACTCGGCCACGGTGGCGATGCCGAGTGCGCGACCGACGCGACCGATGGCCTCGACCATGCTGCGGTTGATCGGATCCTGGGCGACGTGGCTGATGAACTGGCCGTCGATCTTGAGGAAGTCCACCGGCAGAGTCTTCAGATACACGAACGAGGACACTCCGGTGCCAAAGTCGTCGAGCGAGAACTTGCAACCGCGTTGCTTGAGCTCGGTCATGAGAAAGCGCGCGTTCGACAGGCTCGTGACGGCCGCCGTCTCGGTGATCTCGAAGCACAGTGCCCGCGCAATCTGCGGGTCGCCGACCTTCTGCAGCACGAAGTCGACGAACGACTGCTCGTTGAGTGAGGTGCCGGAAAGGTTCACCGCCAGGAGCGGCAGCGTCTCCCCGCGCCGCGCCCGTGAGCCGAGGAGCTCGAGGGCCCGCATCACCACCCAGCGGTCGATGACGGACATGACGTTGTAGCGTTCCGCGGCCGGGATGAACTCCGACGGGGGCACCAGGCCCCCGCCATCGTCGCGCAGCCGTACGGTGAGCTCGTGGAACTTCGGCGCCGTCGAATCGGCTCCGAGTGGCACGATCGGCTGGAAGAAGAGCTCGAAGCGGTTTTCCTCGGCGGCACGCGTGACGCGTGACACCCACTGCATCTCGCGGTGGCGGTTCGAGACACCGTCCGCTTCGTACACGTGGATGCGATTGCGCCCGGCGTCCTTCGCCGCGTAGCAGGCGATGTCGGCCGCGCTCATGACGCTGGTGACGTTCTCGGTCTCGGCGCGGATCTGCACGATGCCGATGCTCGCCCCGACGGACAGCGCGCTCGCGCCCCACACGAAACGGAAGTCGCGGATCGCCTGACGGATGCCCTCGGCAATGCGCGTCGCCTGCTCGGGCGAGCAGCCCTCGAGCAGCACCCCGAACTCATCGCCGCCGAGACGCGCAATGGTGTCGGTCGCCCGCACGCGGCTCTGCAGGAGCCCGGTGACGTCGCGCAGCAGGCGGTCGCCGGCCTGATGGCCGCAGGTATCGTTCACCACCTTGAACTGGTCGAGATCGATGTACAGCAGCGCGTACGCGCCTTCGCCGCGCTGTGCCGAAAGGAGCGCGGCGTGCAGGCGGTTGTCGAACTCGCGCCGGTTGATGAGACCGGTGAGCGCATCGTGGCTCGCCTGGTAAGCAAGCGCGCGCTTCAGCCGTCGCTCCTTGGTCACGTCATGGAATACCACCACCGCGCCGATGACGCGCCCGTGGCGGTCGCAGATGGGAGCGGCGGATTCCTGGATCGCCACTTCGTGACCGGCCCGGGTGATGAGCACCGTATGGTCTGTCGCGGTGCCGATCTCGCCGCGCCCGAGGACGCCGGCGAGGGAATTGCCGATCGGCTCGCGCGTCAGCTCGTTGACGAGCCGCAGCACGGCGTTGAGCGGCTGGCCCCGCGCCTCGGCGAGGCTCCAGGCGGTGAGGTTCTCGGCGACCGGGTTGAGATATTCGATGCGGCCCTCGGCATCGGTGCTGATCACCGCATCGCCGATCGACTGCAGTGTCACCTGCGCGCGCTCTTTCTCGGCGAACATCGCCTGCTCGGCGCGCTTGCGGGCACTGATGTCGACCACCGTGCCCTCGTAGCCGAGGATGCGCTGAGCTGCATCGCGGATCGGCCGGGCATTCTCCAGCACCACGAGCTGCTGGCCATCGCGGCGGCGCATGAGGAACTCCGCATCGCGGATCTCCCCTTCCGCTTCGATCCGTCGCGCAAACTCGGCGCGGTCGGCCGGGTCCCAGTAAAGCACCGCTGCGCTCGGCAGCGCATAGAGCTCCTCGGCGCTGCCGTATCCCATCATCGATACGAACGCCGGGTTGACGGAAAGCAGCCGCCCGTCGCGACCGCTCTGATACACGCCCTCGGCAATGCTCTCGAAGAGCCCGCGGAACTTCGCTTCGCTCCCGCGCAGCGCCTCCTCGGCGAGCCGCCGCTCGATCGCGATCCCGGCGAGCTGGGCTGCGCGCGCCATGATCTGTGACTCGGACTGCGTCGGCAGGCCGGGCTCGGCGCGGTAGACGCCGAGCGCGCCCAGTACGTTGCCGCCGGCTGCCTTGATCGGCGTCGACCACGCTGCGCGAAGCGCCGAAGCCAGCGCCGGCTCGCGCAGCTCGCGCCAGAAAGGATCCTTGGACACATCCGCCACCAGCACCTGGCGGCCGAGGTAGACGGCCGCGGCACACGAGCCGTTGCGGATGTCGATTGTGGCGTGCTCGAGCCCCGCGCGCAGCGCATCGGGCAGCTGCGGCGCAACGAGGTAAGCGAAGGACTGACCGCCCTCGGCGAGTACGCTCACGGAGCACACCGACCCCACTCCCGCGGACTCGACCAGGCCGGTGATCGAGGCCAGCACCTGCGGGAGTGCGGCGTTGCGCGTCACCTGCTCGAATACTTCCCGCTCGGTGGCCGCGGCGCGCTCGCTGCGCTTGCGCTCGGAAATGTCGGCAATGCTGCCGCGCACGAGGCTGCGGCCACCGCTCGGGAGGCGCACCAGGCGCACTTCGCACATGATCTCGCGCCCGGCGGCGTTGCGATGCGACCACTCGAAGGTCGGAGTCTCGCCGGCGAGTGCCTGCTGGATGTAGGCGCGGGCGCGCTCGGCGGATGGCGAGCCGTCGGGCTGGCGCTCGGGGCTGAGATCCACGGGCCCGATCTCGAGCAGTCGCGCACGGTCGAGGCCGAAGAGCTTCTGGCCGTTGACGTTGGCATCGACGAAGCGCCCGGTCTCGACGTCGAAAACCACGATCGCCTCCGGGGCATGGTCCACCAGCAGCCGGTAGCGCGCCTCGCTCTCGCGCACCGCCTGCTCGGATTCGCGCCGCTCGGTGACATCACGCAGACACAGCACGAACATCTCGCGCTGCGAGACCGGCGCCTTGCTGACCGCGATCTCGGCAGGGAAAGTCTCGCCGTCTTTGCGCCGCGCCCACAGCTCGCGCGCTTTGAGGTCCAGTCCGGTGTCGCCGGTGCTGGCGGCGAGGCGCTGCAGCGCTTCGGGCACGCCCTCGCCGTTGGCGAGCTTCGGCAGCAGCAGATCGATGCGCTGGCCGACGACCTCGGCCTCGTCGTAGCCGAAGACGCGCTCGCCGGTGGGATTGAAGGTACGGATCACCCCGTCCGCATCGAGCGCCAGCACCACGTCTTTGATGTGGTCGAGAATGATCTGCAGCCGCTCGGAGCTCTGCTCACGCGCCTCGTGTGCGAGCGCGCGTGCCTCATCGGCCATGAGGCGCATCGACTCGACGATCCCGCGGCGCTCGCGCTCGGCCGTGTGGTAGTGATCGTTGATGAGTCGCAGGAGCATGCCGAGATCCGGCGTGGCACTCCCGGTCCGCAGCTGCAGCTCCTTGAGCGCTGCGCGCAGCGCCGGGTGCAGCTCGGCGTCGCTCTCAGGCCGCGGATCCGCCCGGACGAGCGTCGTGGTCTGGCCCGGGATTGCCTCCTGAGGCTCAGCGAGCGTCCGCATGGTCCGGGTGTTTGACATAATGATGTCGACTGGGCGCGATTGAAATCATACGGGGCAGCTGTGGCGCCGCCCGTGAAGCCAATCCCGGTTCCAGGGAGAACTAGTGCGCCGCAGCAGTCGCAGGGGGCTTCCCGGGCCCGGGAGTGGCCGCAGGACCCCCTGCCGGCTCTGCCAGTCCGTTCCCGGCAATGATTGGGAAAGAATAGACGGGGTTGAGCGACTGGCCGCCGGAGGCGATCGCCATCGTGGCGCTCAGGGTGAAAATGCCTTCCCGCTTCGCAAGGAGCTTGAAACTGTGATGAACCGGGACGCCGTAGGCGGGCTTTTCGGTCGGGGCGATTGTCTCGCCGCTCACGATGTCCAGGCCGTCATCGCCCTGGATGGTTCCGGAGAACTGCTCGATGGTATCGGCCTGCGGCAGCACGACCATGTCGACGTCCACCGGCTGGCCGACCGCCGGCCGCCCCGCCAGCTCGAATTTCACCTGCAGGAG
>Ga0209168_10002901_pt1 | contig 12115 bp, 9 predicted proteins | sample Coa_R1_FD_187156 | JGI IMG/M metagenome (GOLD analysis project Ga0209168, IMG submission 187156) | Surface soil microbial communities from Centralia Pennsylvania, which are recovering from an underground coalmine fire - Coalmine... | ecosystem: Environmental > Terrestrial > Soil > Unclassified ... | reverse complement strand
GCACGCGGACCTCGGCCGAGTCGCGGGTTGCGTTGGTCGGCCACGCAATGCGCAGGTCGTTGGGCGCCATGCTGCCCAACACCAGGTCATAGAGACGCACGAAGCGAGCGTCCGCTGTGTCGGCAGATGAATCGACGTGCCACGTGGCCGGCGCGTCCCGATGCAGAACAATGGTGAGCGGCACGATCCCATCGTCCTCAGGGTAGTCCAACGTATCGGCGCGCGGAAGCAACGTATCGGATGCGCCTAACGTAGCGCGCACCGCGGCGGCGACGCGGTGATTGAGCGCGATCATCTCGCCGGCGCGGACGGTCGTGATGTCGATCGTGGTGAGCCATTGGCTCATGAAATCGAACGCGCCATCCCAGTTGCCGGCGGGACGGCACGGCGCGGCCGTGCTGCCCGTTGGCTGCGCATCGTGCACTCCGCGAGACTGGGCCCGCGCGTTCGCGGGAGCGACGAGCGCCGCGGCGATCGCCACACATCCGAGACGGCGTCGCACCATGGTGCTCACTCCGACGCAGGCTTCTTGCGCGGCAGGTAGTCGAAGCTCAGATGCACGACTTGCCGAATGACGCATCCGCCGATCCTGGCCGGACGAAAGGTCTCACGCATCACGACGCTTCGCGACGCATCGATGAATTCGCGATAGTAATGGGACATCGGCGACGTGGCCAACACCGACGCCGAGGGCTCGTCCACGCGGATCGTGCTCGAGTCGGCGCGGCCGTTCGTGCCGATCACCACGGCCAGCGACACGCGGCCGGTGATCGAATCGGCGGTCGCGTCCTGCGGGTAGGCAGGGTCGACGCGCACGTCGACCGCGGCCGGGCTGCGTGCCAGACCTTTCGCCGTGAACACCGGAAACAGCGTGGCGCGCATCGACGGCGCGTTCTCGTACGGATTGTCGCTCATGATGTCGAGCCGCATCGCGACCGAGTCGGGCGCAAAGCCGTCGGGCCAGACCATCCAGAGCGAATCCGGCGGGATCGCGTGCAGGACGCGTTCATAGAATGCGGTCAACTTCGGATTGGCCGGTGCGGCCGCGCGGTCGCGATGCCACGTGAAGGTCCGTCGCGGTGAATGACGATGACCAACGGCACGTGTTCCAGCGCCTGCCGCCAGACGCCGAGCTCGGCGCCGGACGGGAGCGAGTCGCCGGCTGCGCCTAACGCAGCGCGCGCCGCGGCGGCGATGTGCTGCGAGATCAGCGCGCTTTGCGTGAGCACCGCCGGATTGGTCTCGGCCACGACCGCGCGCTGCGAAACGGTCACGCGAGTCAGGTTCGCGTCCGACAATGTGTCCAGGCAGGCCCGGCCTGCTCGATCGTCCGCCATCACGCCGGCGGAGGGCGCCTGCGACGCGGCCACCGCCGGCAGCGCACACGCCAGCACCACGGCTGCGGCGCCTAACCGGCGGCCGGCGGTCGAACTCAGGTGAAGCACTGTACGCTGCGTGTCGCGCATGAATGTTCGGGTTTCGTGTCGGCGCTTCGCCTAACCGCGAGAGAAGGTGAACGGGAAAGCCGCCTGTTGTGGGACGGCGCACCCGCCGATCATCGCCGGTTCGAAGCGCATCCGCTTGACGACGCGTTCCACGACCGACGTGAACTCCCGCACGAAGTGGTCTCGGGCCCGGCCGCCCAACGGGTCGCGCGATGAGATGACGACGCTCCGCGCCGATCCGTCAGCGAAGCCGCTGGGCCTGACGACGAGATTCACGATCACATCCGCACCGATGCGCTGCTGCATGGCGTCCATCGGGTACGCGGGGGTCGGGCTGTCGCGGCGGACCATGGCGGGCGTGAACGCGACCCCTCGCGTACGGAAGACGGCTATCATGGGGTATCCGGGACGCGGAAGCGGTAGCTTCGCCGAGTCCGTTGACGAGAGCGCGAGGTCGACCACTATGGAATCAGGCGCCAGGTTCGGCGGCCATACCATGTTCAAGTCGTCGCCCGGCATCGTGCGGAGGACGGTGGAGTAGAAAGTTGCAACCTTTGCTTTCGCGGCGTCGGCGCCGCTGTCGATGGACCACGTCGTGGCCGCCTCGCGGTGCACGACAATCCGGACCGGCACCCGACCGGCCAGGTGGCGCCACCCAACGAGGGTGTCCGCGTTCGGCACGATGTCGTTGCCACCGCCTAACGCAGTGCGCGCGTGCTCGCCGATGTGGTCGGAGATGAGCGCGACTTCGTCCAACACGGCGCGGCTCGTGTCGGACGCGGTCGCCACTTGATACACGACCACCGGGCGCAAACGTCCGGCCGACAGCGTGTCCAGACAGGCTCGCGCGGCCGAGTCTTGTACCAGCCATGTCGAGTCCGGAGCGGTGATCACCGATCCGTGCGTCGGAGCCAAGGATCCGGCCGACGCAGATTGCGCCGCGATTTTCGGGCACGGCGCCAACGCGAGTCCGGCGCCCGACAAAGCAGGAAACCACGCCGATCGCAGACGTCGAGAGGCACGGCGAAGCACGAATCTCCTCCCCATCGACTTTCCGGATGGGACGGATGCTATGATTCAGCGGAGCGACGGCGACGTTCGGGCGGCGGGGCGACTTACGGAAACTTGCTCGGGCCGCCCTAAGATGCCGCCGGTTCTTCGTTAGTCAAGTCGCCCCGACCCTCGTTCGGACGCCCCATGACGCCTCGTTGCATGTCGTACCAGGCCCGCTGCCTGGCCGCCGCGGCCACGTGCCTAACTCTCTCGCTGCCCGGCGCGATCGGCGCGCAGTCCGCGCACTGGCCGGCCCGGCCCGTCGCCCGCACCATCCCCCTCGGGCCCGAGATCGAGCGCGCCTACCGCGCCGGTACCCGCGACTCCACGGGCTCGCCCGGCGCGCACTACTGGCAGCAGAGCGTCGACTACGTCATTAAGGCCCGCCTCGATGTGGACAGCGCGGTGCTGCACGGCACGGAGCACGTGACCCTGCACAACACGTCGCCCGACACCCTCCATACGATCGTGCTGCGGCTCCTGCAGAACTACTACACGGCCACGGAGTCGCGCGACGACTATGTAACCGACATTACACAAGGCGACGTGATGGAGCGCCTCGCCGTGAACGGCTCCGCCATCCCGCTCGCCGATCCGCGCGCGTTCACCGTGCACGGCACGGTCGCCGTCGTTCGCCTCGGCACGCCGATCATGCCCGGCGCGTCGGCCAGCATCGACGCGGCATGGCACTTCACCGTGCCTAACGTACCGTTGGACCAGCGGGCCGAGCGTATGGGGCGGTGGGGGACGTCGTTGTACCAGGTCGCGCAGTGGTATCCGCAGGTGGCCATGTACGATGACCTGCGGGGCTGGGACCTCGACCAGTACCTGGGCCTGGGCGAGTTCTACAACCAGTTCGGCAGCTTCGACGTCACGATCACCGTCCCGGCCGGCTGGCTCGTCGGCGCCTCGGGGACCCTCGCCAACCCGGCCGACGTCCTGTCGCCCGCCACCCGCGACCGCCTAACGCTGGCGATGCACGCCGACACCACGGTGCACGTCGTCGACGCCGCCGGACGCGGCGCGGGCTCGGCCACCGCGAGCGGCGCCGAGCTCGCCTGGCACTTCACCGCCCCGCGCGTCAACGACTTCGCATTCGCCACCTCGAAGAACTACGTGTGGGATGCGACGCACGCCGATACGCCGTCGCCCTCGCTCGTGCAAGTGCTCTATCTCCCCGAGCACAGCGACTACCACCAGGCGGCGCAGTACGCGCGCTTCGCGCTCGAGCACCACTCGAAGATGATCATGCCCTACTCGTTCCCGCAGGCCACCGTCGCCGACGGCCCCGAGATGGGCATGGAATACCCGATGATCGTGTTCTGCAGCCCCGATCTGAGCACGATCACCCATGAGCTGGGCCACGAGTGGTTCCCGATGACCGTCAGCTCCGATGAGACGCGCTACGGCTGGCAGGACGAAGGCTTCAACGACTACATCGATCTCTTCTCCGACGCCGCGTACGAGAAGCAGCCTCCGACGTTCAGCGAATGGATCGAGGCGTACCGCGCCGTGGCCGGCAAGGACCTCGAGCCCACCCTCATGTGGCCGTCGGACTACGCGGGCCCGAACTACGAGGAGCAGGCGTACGCCAAAGCACCCGTCGCGCTCCGCGCGTTAGGCGGCGTCGTGGGCGACTCGGCGGTGAAGAACGCATTTGCCGCGTACGCGCGGGCGTGGGCGTACAAGCATCCGTCGCCATGGGATTTCTTCATGTTCATGGACCACCAGCTCGGCCAGGACCTGGGCTGGTTCTGGCACGCCTGGTGGTTCACGCGCGAAACGTTCGACCAGGCGGTCACCGCGGTGCACCAGAAGGCCAACGCACTGGAGATCGATGTGGCCGACCACGGCACCATGCCCATGCCGGTCATCGCGCGAATCACCTGGTCCGACGGGTCGACTCAAACCGTCGTGCGCCCCGCGAGCGTCTGGTTCGCCGGCGACACGACGCTAACGATCGAGGTGCCGAGCGCGGGCAAAACGGTTCGCTCCGTGCAGCTCGATCCGGAGAACCGGTTCCAGGACATGAAGCCGGAGGACAATGGGTGGACTAAAGGAGGCGCCTGATGGCTGCCTTCTGCCCCTCCCTTCACCTATTTTTCCCTCCATGAACATCGCCATCACGCCGAAAAAGACCGAGGGACTCGAGCGGCTCCTCGAAGTGTCGGTGCCGATCGAAGAAGTGCGCGAGCGCGAGGACCGCGCGGCGAAGCGCTACGCGTCGCAGGTCCGGCTGCCCGGCTTCCGCCCCGGTAAGGCGCCCGCGGCGATGGTGCGCAAGAAATTCGCGGACGCCATCCGGCAGGAAGCGATCGAGTCCGCGGTGCAGGATGCGTTCAAGGAAGTGCTCGAGCGCGAAAAGGTGGAGCTCGCGACACAGCCCCACGTGCACGAGCTCAAGTTCAGCGACGGCCAGCCGCTCACCTTCGAGCTGCACCTCGAGGTTCGTCCCTCCATCGAGTTGCCGCGTACGGTCGGCTTCCGCGTCACTCGCACACCGCGCGTCGTGACCGACGACCACGTGAGAGAGCAGATCGACTCGATGCGGGAGCAGAAAGCGGCCTGGGCGCCGGTCGAAGACCGTGGTCAGCCCGGCGACATGGTCACGGTGCAGCTCGCAACGGCCGATGAATCCGGCACAATGGGCGAAGGCGGCGAGTATCGGATTGTGTTAGGCGGAGGCCAGGCGATCCCGGGCATCGAAGAGCTGATCATGGAGACGCCAACCGGCTCGACGGTCGAGCGCGCGGTCAAATGGCCGGATGATTTCCCGGATGAAGCCCAACGCGGCGCCACGAAGCAGGTCCGCGTCACTGTCAAAGACGTGAAGAGAAAGTCGCTGCCGGCGCTCGACGATGCGTTCGCGCGCGAAATCGGCGACTTCGATTCGCTGGCTGCTTTGAACAAGACCGTCCGCGACGATCTGCAAAAGGACGCTGAGCTCGAGGCCGATGCACAGGTCCGCCAGAAGCTTGTGGACGAAGTGATCGGCGCGAATCCCTTCGAGATCCCGCCGAGTTGGGTCACCCAGCTGATGCAGGCGTACGCGGAAGCCTACCAGATCCCTGAGACGGAGAAGGAGCGCTTCGAGCGCGAGTTTCGTCCCATGGCCGAGCGTCAGGTGCGACGCGATCTGGTGGTGGATACGATCGCCAAGCGTGAGAAGCTCGAGGCGACGGAAGCCGACATCGACGACCGCGTGGCCGAGATGGCGGCCAAGCGCGGCGTTGATCCCGGGCAGGTGTACGCGTCGTTACAAAAGGCTGGTAGAATCAAGGAACTGGAGCGCGGCATTACCGAGGACAAAGTGTTCTCGTGGCTCAAGGAAAAGAACACAATCGAACAGGGATAGCGCCGCACGGCGTCACGTTGGAATCGCAGGTTTCACGATCAAGGAGCTGGGCACCATGTCGACCATCTATCCGCCATACGTCATCGAGCGGTCGAGCCGCGGCGAGCGCACGTACGACATCTTCTCGCGTCTGCTCATGGACCGGATCGTGTTCCTGGGTACGCCGATCAACGATGACGTTGCCAACATTGTTATCGCTCAGCTCCTCTTCCTCGACGCCGATAATCCTGAGCGGGACGTGAATCTGTACATCAATTCGCCGGGCGGCAGCGTGTCGGCGGGCATGGCGATTTACGACACCATGCAGTTCATGAACTCGCCGATTCGCACGATCTGCATGGGCATGGCGGCGAGCATGGGAGCGTTCCTCCTGGCGGCTGGATCGGCGGGCAAGCGGTCGGCGCTGCCCCACGCACGGATCATGATCCACCAGCCTTCTGGCGGCGCCCAGGGCACGGCAGCCGATATCGAGATTCAGGCGAAGGAGATTCTGTACCTGCGGTCCAAGATGAACGAGCTCATGGCAAAGCATACGGGCCGCACGGTGGAGCAGATCGAGCGCGATGTGGACCGGGACCGGTTCATGTCGTCGGACGAGGCCAAGCAGTACGGGTTGATCGACAACGTGATCGTTCAGGCGCGCGCGCTGGCGACGACAGAGCGGAAAGCGTCCTTGTGAATTAGTTCACATGAACGTGTCGAGCACGACGCTTGACCGTCATTTTTGGGGGTGTTAAGTATCGCCACCCCACCGCACCCCCCTTCAATGGGGGAGCAAGCTGATGCCCGCTTCACCTGTTCCCGCGGACCCCTATGTCGCACGACAAAAACCTGCGTTGTTCGTTCTGCGGCAAGTCGAAGGACTCCGTTCGGAAGTTCATCTCCGGCCCTTCCGTCTACATCTGCAACGAGTGCATCGCGCTCTGCAATGAGATTCTCGCCGAAGATGAAGAACGTGAAGTCGCCGAAGCGATAACGCAGGTCCCCACTCCGCAGGAAATCAAAGAAGTTCTCGACCAGTACGTAATCGGGCAGGAGCGGGCCAAGAAGGCGCTCGCCGTCGCCGTCTACAACCACTACAAGCGCATCAATTCCGCGAGCGGCAGAGAGGACGACGTCGAGCTCGACAAGTCCAACATCCTGCTCATCGGCCCAACGGGCGTCGGCAAGACGCTGCTGGCGCAAACGCTCGCGCGCATCCTCGATGTGCCGTTCACCATCGCCGACGCGACGACGCTCACCGAAGCGGGGTACGTCGGCGAGGACGTGGAGAACATTCTCGTTAGGCTGCTGCAGGCGGGCGAGTTCAACGTCGCCGAGTGCGAGCGCGGCATCGTCTATATCGACGAGATCGACAAGATCGCGCGCAAGAGCGAGAACCCGAGCATTACGCGCGACGTCTCGGGCGAAGGCGTGCAGCAGGCGTTACTCAAAATCCTCGAGGGCACGGTGGCCTCGGTGCCGCCGCAAGGCGGCCGCAAGCATCCGCAGCAGGAATACATCCAGATCAACACGAAAGACATCCTCTTCATCTGCGGCGGCGCGTTCGACGGACTCGAGAAGATCATCGAATCGCGCATCGGACGCCGGCAGATCGGATTCACGAAGGAAGAGGTGCAGAGCGGCAAGGTGCAGGACCTAGCGAAAAATCCCTTCGCCGAAGTCGAGCCCGATGACCTGCTCCGCTATGGCCTGATTCCGGAGCTCGTTGGGCGTCTGCCGGTCTGCGTGGCGCTCGAAGCGCTCGACGAGGAATCGCTGGTCCGCATCCTCAAGGAGCCGAAGAACGCGCTCACCAAGCAGTACACCAAACTGTTCGAGCTCGAGGAAGTGAAGATCACCTTCGACGAGAGCGCGCTCCGCGCCATCTCCGGCAAAGCGCTCAAGCGCGGCACGGGTGCACGAGGCCTGCGCGCCATTCTCGAAGAGATCATGACGGACGTAATGTTCGACCTGCCAAGCCGCGACGACATCACCGAAGTAAAGATCACCGAGTCTTGCGTGCTGAACGGCACACCGCCGTTGCTCGAGCTCTCGGCGAAGCGACAGAAGAAAGAAGCCTAGACACAGCGAGCGCGCCGGCAGCGGCGCGCTTTTTATATTCCGTCATGACCACTATCGTCCGCGGCGACGAATCCTTCGAAGTATTCGAGCGCCTCCCGGTGCTCCCGCTGCGCGACGTCGTCGTGTTCCCCTACATGGTCATCCCGCTGCTCGTGGGGCGGCAGGGATCGCTCGCCGCCGTGGAAAAGGCGGTGGCCGGCGACCGGTGGATCTTTCTCGTCGCCCAACGCGACGGCGAGGTGCAGGAGCCGCACGCGTCCACCTTGTATCGCACGGGCGTCGTCGGGCGCGTCCTCCAGGTATCCCGGCTCTCGAACGGCACCACGAAGGTGCTGCTCGAGGGCGTGGGGCGCGCGCGCGCCGCGCGGTACACGCCGGGCGGTGCCCTGCTCCGTGCAGCGATCACGGCCGACCCGCTCCTGGCCGATCCCACGGCGACCGACGATGCCATGACGCGTCGTGTGGCGACGCTGTTCGAGGAATACGTCGGGTTGCACCGCCGCCTTCCGGCCGAAGTACTGTCGTTGGTCCAGGGCAGCGAGTCGCGAGAGCGGCTCGCGTACGCGGTGGCCGCGCACCTGCAGGTGCGGCATACCGTTAGGCAGAATCTGCTCGAGTCGCCGTCGTTCGCCTCGCTCACCGAGCGGCTCGCCGCCGTGCTCACGTCGGAGATCGAGATCCTGCGCCTCGAGCGCAAAATCGAGAACGATGTGCGCGGCTCGCTGTTCCAGAATCAGCGCGAGTTTTATCTGCAGGAACAACTCAAGGCCATTCACCGCGAGCTGGGTCAGGAAGACAGCGACGATTTTGACGAGCTGCAATCGGCGATCTCGGCGAAAGGACTGCCCGAGCACGCGCGCGAACGGGCCGAGCGCGAGCTGCGCAAGTTGCGGCGCACGCCGCCGCTGTCGCCCGAGTCCACGGTGGGCCGCAACTATCTCGACTGGCTCATCGGCCTGCCGTGGACGGAGCGGACGGACGATCTGCTCGACGTGACGCGGGCGCAGACGGTGCTCGACGAGGATCACTTCGGCCTGCAGGACGTGAAGGACCGGATCCTCGATTACATCGCGGTCCTGGCGCTCGTGGGCAAGCTCGAGGGACCGATCCTGTGTCTCGTCGGTCCGCCGGGCGTGGGCAAGACGTCGTTAGGCAGGTCGATCGCCCGCGCGCTGGGCCGGCGCTTCGCTCGCATGTCGCTGGGCGGTGTGCGCGACGAAGCCGAGATCCGCGGACACCGCCGTACGTACATCGGCGCCCTGCCCGGCCGCGTGATCCAGGCGATGCGGCGCGCCGGCGTCGTCAATCCGGTAATCCTGCTCGACGAAGTGGACAAGATGGGCCAGGACTGGCGCGGCGATCCAGCGGCTGCGTTGCTCGAGGTGCTCGACCCGGAGCAGAACCGCGCGTTCAGCGACCACTACCTGGAAGTCGAGTACGACCTGTCGCAGGCGTTGTTCCTCACGACGGCCAATTCGTTAGGCCAGGTGCCCGAGCCGCTGCGCGACCGCATGGAGATCATCCGGCTGCCCGGCTACGTGGATCACGAGAAGCACGCCATCGCCCGCCAGTACCTCGTGCCGAGGCAGCTGCGCACGCACGGGCTCGACCCGGCGATGGTCACCATCCAGCCCGAGGCGCTCACCGAGATCGCGCGCGGCTACACGCGGGAAGCGGGCGTCCGCGAGCTCGAGCGGCGGATCGCGCGCATCGCGCGCAAGCTCGCGCGGCGCGTTGCCGCGGATCCGGCGGGGGGCACGGCGTCGATCACCGTCGCGCCGGGCGATCTCGTGGGCCTGTTAGGCGTGCGGCCGTACGACGACGACCCGACACAGCTCGAGGACCGGGTCGGCGTGGCCACGGGGCTCGCGTTCACATCGGTGGGCGGGGATCTGCTCGAGATCGAAGTCGCCGTGGTGCGCGGCCGGGGCCGGCTGCAACTCACCGGTACGTTAGGCGACGTGCTCAAGGAGTCGGCCGGTGCGGCGCTCAGCTACGCGCGTTCGCGGGCCAGCATGTTGGGCATCGACGCCGACTTCTCGCGCTCGCGGGACATTCACGTGCACATGCCGGCGGGCGCCACGCCCAAGGACGGACCGTCGGCCGGTATCGCGATCGCCACGGCCCTCGTGAGCGCGCTCACCGGCGTCGCCGTGCGCGGTGACACGGCCATGACGGGCGAGGTGACGCTCCGCGGACGCGTGCTGGCCATTGGCGGGCTCAAGGAAAAGCTCGTCGCGGCGCATCGCGCCGGCGTGACGCACGTGATCATTCCGTCGCCTAACGCACGCGAGCTGGCCGAGATCGCGCCCGACATCCGCGAAGGCCTCGTGTTCCATCCGGTGTCCACGATGGACGAGGTGCTCGCCCTCGCGCTGCGCGCCGAGCGACACGTCGACACCGGCATCGCGGTGTCCGATGTCGCGCACTGAGAAGCCGAGCGCCGAACCGCTCGTCATTCGACGTGTGGCCTTCCTGGGTGGACTGGCGTCGCCCGGCGGATGGCGGCCCGAGTCGGCTCTCCCCGAAGTCGCATTCAGCGGTCGGTCCAACGTCGGCAAATCATCTCTGCTCAACACGCTGGTCCGGCACAAATCGCTGGCCCGTGTGAGCCAACAGCCCGGCAAGACGCGCGAGATCAACTTCTTTGCCGTGAACGACGCGCTCGTCCTCGTGGACCTCCCGGGCTACGGCTACGCGCGGGTGTCGCACGAAGAACGCGCGAAGTGGCGCCCGCTCATCCAATCGTATCTCGAAACGAGCGCGCAATTGCGCGGCATCGTCCACCTGCTCGACGTCCGGCGCGACCCGTCGCCCGACGACCGGCAGATGCTCGAGTTCCTCGCCGAGCTCGGCGCGCCAACGATCGTGACGGTGACCAAGGTCGACAAGTTGTCGGCCGCCCGGGCCGCAGCGCGTGTCGCGGAGATCACGACGTCGCTTGGACTGGAACCCGACCAGGTGATTCCGTTCAGTGCCGTGACGAGACTCGGACGCGATGAGTTGGCGAGTGCCATCGAGGATCTCGTGGCCGCGCCACCGTGGCGGCAGGGATGAACGGAAACCAGCAATTTGGATGACAGGTTTTGCGAGAAACGCGTTGAAGGATAACAACAAGGAAACTGAGAAATGACTGAACGGCCGCTGAGTTTAGGGTGCGGCTGGTTCTGATAATTACGCCCATGAAGAAACGGACAAGCACGGACACTGCGGACAAAGCACGGACCGCTCCGCTGCCGTGCAGGCATCGTGCTGGCGCGAGGTCGCTTCCGTCGCGTCTTAAACGACAGTCACTTTTGTTTTCCCGCCGGAGGCACTTTCCCCGACAGCCGAGCGGTCCGTGCTGTCCGCAGTGTCCGTGCTTTGTCCGTTTCTTCATTGGCGTAGAATCCTGACACGCCGTCTTGGATCGATCCGAGCACGCCGTTGGCATTCTCCTGGTGCGATCACCATCTCGGACGTAGGCCACAAGGACATCGTTCTGCGCACGGATAGTCCGTTCCCCATACGACACTTTTGTGTTACGGTACGACCATGGCCCTTCTGCCGCTCAAGAAACTCGCGCCGACTCCCGGTGCGAACGTTGCCGAAGCGTGGCTCGAGCAGATGGCGGATCAGCTCGCGCACGACAATACCGACTACAACACGATGTGCCGCAGAGCGCTGTGCGAAATCGTGTACCCCGAGTACGCGCGCCAGTGGGAGACCGCGGTCAACGACGAGTCGCTGCCGTTGGGCACGCGCGCCGCGCTTTTGGCACTCGACCCGCGCAACGTCACGCTCGAGCCCGAGTATTACGCCGACTGCGATCAGGCGCGATTCCAGCGCGTGAAGCCGCTGCTCTGGTTGTGGTACGGCTTCGATCGCACGCCGCTCGGCGGACAGAACGTGGACATCGGCGTGAGGCTCCGCCGGATGCTCGCGCCGCGCATCTTCAAGCGCTGCGGCGAGAACTTCAAGGCGTTCCAGCACGTCGAGTTCTCGTTCGGCTACAACATGGATGTGGGCGACGATGTCGTCATTCATCGGCACGCGCTGCTGGACGATCGCGGCGGCATCGTGTTAGGCAACCGCGTGTCGATCTCCGACTACGCCAACGTCTACAGCCACACCCACAGCATCGTCGACCAGCGTGACGTGACCAACGCGGTGACGCGGATCGACGAGGGCGTGCGGATCACCTATCACGCGACGGTGC
>Ga0209168_10002899_pt1 | contig 12116 bp, 11 predicted proteins | sample Coa_R1_FD_187156 | JGI IMG/M metagenome (GOLD analysis project Ga0209168, IMG submission 187156) | Surface soil microbial communities from Centralia Pennsylvania, which are recovering from an underground coalmine fire - Coalmine... | ecosystem: Environmental > Terrestrial > Soil > Unclassified ... | reverse complement strand
CATGCCGTCTCACTGGATGATGATGGCAGCGGCAGGAGCGCTCATTTTCGCAATGTGCACGGCTCGCCGGAAACCTATCATCGCCAGCGCTGGGCTGGTCGCAATTCTTCTCGCTTCGCTCATTCTGGCAACTGTATCTCCGACTCCGGCTGTGCGTGCGGGCGCGCTGGAGATGACCGCCATTGATGTTGGCGAAGGCGACTCGATTCTGATTGTGACGCCTCAAGGCAAGACGCTCCTTGTCGACGCCGGGGGTCCGATTGGGCCCGGCACGTCTCAACTTGACTTTGGAGAAGACGTAGTCTCGCCGTATTTGTGGAATCGTGGCATCAGTCACCTCGACGCCGTAGCGATCACACACGGACACTCCGACCATATCGGAGGCATGATCTCGGTACTAAAGAATTTCCGGCCCGGAGAATTATGGATTGGTCTTATACCTCCAAGCCATGCGCTCGAAAATGTAGTTTCGACGGCGCAGGCTCTGGGCATAAGAGTCGTGCGCCACTGGGAGGGAGACGAGTTTGAGATGGGTGGGGCTACTGTCCGCGTGCTTTTCCCGCCACGGGATTGGGCTGTGGGAGAGAAGCCGCAAAATAACGACTCTATGGTTCTGCGCGTGAGCTACGGGGAATCGGCTGTGTTGCTGGAAGGTGATGCCGAGAAGAAAGCTGAGTGCCGAATAGCGGCGATCGAGCACCCGGAAGCTCAGGTGCTCAAAGTCGGCCATCACGGAAGCGCGAATGCCACAACTCAGGAATTGATGGCGGCGGTGAAGCCCAGGTTCGCCGTCATTTCAGTAGGAACTGGAAATTCCTTTGGGCTTCCGCGGGACGAAACTCTGGCGCATATCGCCGCAGCAGGCACTCAACTCTATCGCACCGATCTCGACGGCGCGGTCACTTTCTATCTGGATAAGTCTGTCGTCACGACTTCTGTGGCGGTTCTTCACTGATTTCAATTTCAGCCGTTTCGTCGTTATCATCGTCTTCTTCTTCGCCCGGATTCCGCTGATACTCAGCGATAACTTGGCGTGCCGCCTCCGCGTCTTCCTCGCGGACCAGAAGGATCATTCCACTCAGTCCGGGAAATGGGTCTTGCACGATCGCGGTTGACGTGAGATCGGAATCAATCCCGGCGGAATCGAGCAGTCCTTTTACAACAAGAGCCTCAGATTCCTGTTCCGAGTCGAAAACCTTAACCAGTTTCTCATTCGGATTTGGGCGTGGCTGTACGCCAGCTTGATCGCGGGATTCTGCCATGAAATCTCCACTTCTGGATCGGTTTTGACGGCCGGTCCTGAATTCTTCAACCGATTCTACTCCCATTCAGCTTCCTTCTTGCACCGGCTGGGCGAGTGGTGAATAGTGAACTGCAGCTGACTGAGGATCTTCTTGTATCCATTAGAACTTAGATCGATTAGGCACTTTCGGGTAATTGCTTTCTCCAAAGAGTCGGGCAGAATGGGCGTAACCACTGGCGCAACGCCTCGGCAAGCCGCGTCATCCAAAGCTGTGGGACGAAAAGGGGAAACCATGAGCATACCTCAGCAGGCCGGGAATGACGCACGATTTCTGCCTTCTGACCAGGAGATTATCCGGGAGAGGGAAGAGGAAGCTCGAAAAATCCGCCGCCTGCAGGTGATGATCGGCATGGTGATGTCAGTAATCGGCCAGGACCCGAACCTGACGGTTGAGGAAGCCTCTGAGCTGGCGGCCGGCGCCAAACGTGCCGCGCTGAATATGTTTCCCGATAAGGAACTCGCCTACGACCTGTTATATAAACCGAGATTGCAGCGGCTTATTCGCGAGCGGTTTCGACTGCAGTAGATTATTCGTCAGCCACTGGGTTCTTCAGCGTGCCGATTCCTTCCACCGTGACTTCCATATTGTCTCCCGCAACTACGGGACCGACTCCCGACGGGGTGCCGCTAGGAATCAAGTCTCCAGGAAACAAGGTCATGGCCTGCGCGATGTGACGAATCACGACATCGAGTGTAAAGATGAGATCACGCGTATTCCCTTGCTGACGAACAGCGCCGTTGACGCGGGTTTCCACTCCGATGCCTGCCCAGGGATCGATCTCATCCGTGACGATTGGGCCAACGGGGCAGAATGTGTCGAACCCCTTTGCCCTGGACCACTGTCCATCCTTGCTTTGCAGATCACGCGCGGTTACGTCATTCACGCAGGTGTATCCAAGGATGTATTGGCGAATGTCTGCGCCCGCAGGAGGTTGATAGCAGGTCTTTCCGATTATTATCCCGAGTTCACCCTCGTGATCGACTCGCTGCGAAATTTTGGGCCTGCGAACGACTCCACCCGGCGCAAGCAATGCAGAGGTTGCCTTCAGAAAAATCAGGGGCTCGGTCGGAACATCGTGGCCGAGTTCGGCAGCATGTTCACGATAGTTGCGGCCGATGCAGACAATTTTTGATGGCCGCACCGGCGCCAGCAATACCGCTTGCTCCAGCGGAACTGCGTCGATCTTTCGTGTTCGCAAACTCTCCATATCTCCGTCAGCCTCTTCCGGCGCGGTCAGCAGGATGCGAACAATTGCGTCTCTTCCAGCAACGGACTCCACTAGTCCGTACTGAGCTTGTCCATTGAATTGAAACCGGCAGTATCTCATTGCTTTCTATCTAATCACGAGTTACAGGATCTGCGGCGAAAATCTGTTGGTTCTGTGCTCGAAGCGCTCACGGAACATTTTCGCTGGCTTCTTCCGATCGGGCGCTTTCGTTTCCGCGAACGTCGACGGCGGTAACGGAGTAAATGTATGAATGCCCCGGCTCGATCCCAAAATCCCGATAGGACGGCGTTTTCAGCAACTCCACATTGATCTTCACGAAAGGCGTCCCTTCAGTACGACGATACACGTTGTATCCGGCGAGATCGGCGTCGGTGTCAGGCGCCCAGATCAAATCGATGAATGGCTTCTGGCCCGGTCCCGAGAACACAGCCTGCAGACCGGTGGGAACCGAGGGCGGGAAGACGTCATCCGCGAAATCTTTGATTTCTGAAGTATCCGCACCTTCGACTTGTACTTCAGGCTTGTCGGGGGCTGCGACTATGGTGATCGCATCCGCATGATACTCGTACGTCTTTTCCCATTCGATCTCCGAATCGGTGAGGGTGTATTTCGTTTCGGCACCGACGGGCAGGTCGCCAACCACCACTGTCTGTTGCTGATCCTCTCGTCGGCGATAAACGCGGTAAACGAAGTGCACCTGCGGAATTGACGGTGGAGTAACGCCAGACCAGTTCAATACGACTCCCTGACTCGTTACATGCGCCGCGAAATTCTGCGGAGGAGGCAGCGTGCGGATGAGTGGAACCTTGATTTGATTGGACAGCCCTGCCCCGCGGTTCCCGCTATTAAGGACTTCGACGGCATAGGTAATCGTGGCCAAAGGTGTCTCGCTAAAAGCCTCCACCGGGAGCGTGTCGGTGTACGATTCGGGCGTTTTTTGCCTTCGGTTGTTCTTGTTGAGAGTTGCGATCTGTAGCGGAGCGGCTGTTCCCACCGGCGTACCACATTCCGTCAGTTCCGAAACCAGTCGGCGGCAGATCTCCGTCGGACCAGGATTTCGGACTATCTGGCGATCGGTCGTCGTCGTGGGCACAGTCCAGGTCAAGATTACCTGGTCGCCCTTGCGCATTCCCTGCAGGTCAGAAGGCGGTTTTGGAAGATCCAGCGAAGGCGGCATCGGCGGCCCAATGCTCGCACATGCGGTAAAGACAAGAGGCACGGCGAGGGCCAACGGCACTCTCAGCGAGAATCTCATGCGGAAGCAACAGAGTACCAGAACCTAAGCAGCGAGTTCGCGGACGGCGTCGCGAAAAACTCTTGTGTGTTTATCAATGTCTTCTGCTTCCGTTTGCGGACACATCAGCGCCATATTGTGGAACGGAGTGAGCAGAATCCCACGGTTCATGGCGTAAAGATGCATGAAACGCTCAAGCTCGAAATCCATCGCATCGTGCGCCTCTGTGCCATTCTTCGGCTCGGGGCCGAACATGTATTCCGCCCGGCAGCCAAGACGCGTGACATGCCACGGCAGTTCCGAGTCCGCGATGGCTTCTGCCACTCCGCTTGACCATCGCTCAGCCATCGGAATCATCCTTTCGAAAGCCTCTTCCGTCAGGATGTTTGAGAGTGTAGCGCGCATGGCAGCAAGCGACAGCGCATTGCCCGCAAGCGTACCCCCGATTCCGCCGACGTCGCAGTTTTCTAACTCTTGCTTCGCGACAATCCTCTCCGCGACCTCTTGCGAAAATCCATAGGCCGCACCAGGTATCCCCGCCCCAATGGCTTTACCGAAGACAATCACATCGGGATCAAGATTCTCCGCGCGGGTATAGCCCCCAGGCCCGGCGCAAATCGTATGGGTCTCATCGATAATGAGCAGGGTTCCATGCTTTCGCGTCAATTCGCGGAGCGCCTTATGGTATCCAGTCTGGGGATGCACGATTCCCACGTTGGTCATCACCGGCTCAGCCAGAACGCACGCGACGTCTCCGGGTGCAAGAGCTCTTTCCAAAGCATCAAGGTCATTGAACTCGACCACTTTTGTCGTCACAGCGGGATTCACCGGCGGACCGATATTCCCGGGACGCGGCCCCGCAGTTCCATCCGGGTAGAGATTGATGAATGTCTCATCCACCGTGCCGTGATAGCACCAGTTGAAAACCAGAATCTTCGGACGCCCGGTGATCTGCCGTGCCAGCCGGATCGAGAAGCGGTTCGCGTCCGTCGCGGTGAGCGCAAATTGCCAATAGGGAAGCTGAAAACGCTTCTGCAATTCTTCGGCTACTACGATTGCATCTTCGCCGGGCAACATGAGGGTAATTCCACGCCTCATCTGCTCCTCCGCTGCTTTGACCGTCGCAAAAGGAGAATGTCCTGTCATCGCCCCGGTATCGCCCAGACAGAAATCGGTGTAGCGATGGCCGTCGACGTCAAAGAAGTGATCGCCCTGCGCTTCGCGCACAAATGGCGGGAAAGCTCCCGCCCACTTCACCATCCAATTCATCGGCACTCCGGCAAGCAGGGAGTTACGGGCGCGCTCGAAGAGCCCCTTGGATTTCGGGCGCTCGTCCACAAACTTCTTCTGCTCGCGTTGCATCAGGGACTGCAAGCGGGTGCGGTCAATGGTTCTCATTATGGAGAAAAATAAACCACAGGGAACCGTGGAGGGAATGTTCTCCGCGCCACTGTATGACCTCTGTGGTGAGATGTTTTACAGAATGTACCGGCTCAAATCCTGATCTTTGACGATGTCCGTCAGCATCTTCCGAACATAGTCGGCATCGACCGTGACCTGCTCGCCCTTCTTCTCCGGTGCGTCAAAGCTCAACTCGTCGAGCACTCGCTCCATGATCGTGTGCAGGCGGCGTGCGCCGATGTTCTCGGTGCTCTCATTTACCCGGAATGCAAAGTGCGCGATCTCGTCCAGGGCCTGCGGAGTGAATTCGAGCTTCACTCCCTCAGTTTCGAGAAGCGCAGTGTACTGTTTGACAAGCGACGACTTGGGCTCGGTCAGGATGCGGACAAAATCTTCCATCGTCAGCGATTGCAATTCCACGCGAATCGGAAAGCGTCCTTGCAGTTCGGGAATCAGATCGCTCGGTTTGGAGACGTGGAACGCTCCGGCCGCAATGAAGAGAATGTGATCGGTGCGCACCATGCCGTACCGCGTATTGACTGTCGTTCCCTCGACAATCGGCAGGATGTCGCGCTGCACGCCCTCGCGCGACACATCTGGCCCGTGCCCACCCTCGCGGCCGGCAATCTTATCGAGTTCGTCCAGGAATACGATGCCGGCATTTTCAACCCGGTCAATCGCCGTGCGCGTGACTTGATCCATGTCGATGAGCCGCTGCTCTTCTTCCTGGATCAGATACTCGAAGGCTTCGTTCACCTTCATTTTTCGTTTCTTCGTGCGCTGTCCAAAGATGTTCGGCAACATGTCTTTAATGTTGACGTCCATCTCCTCGACGCCCTGATTTGTCAGGATTTCAAAGGAGGGAAAATTTCTTTCTCGAACATCGATCTCGACCATCCGCTCGTCAAGTTTGCCTTCGCGCAGCTGTTGGCGGAGCTTCTCACGAGTGCGGCCGGAAGACTCTGTTAGCGCCGTGCCGCCATCAATAACGACTCCGCCCGAACTCGTCGAAGACTCAGGGCGCGGCGGCGGAGAAGGGGGCAACAGAATATCCAGCAGCCGCTCTTCGGCATTCAACTCGGCCTTATCGGCGACATCCTCAAGCTTTTCTTCGCGCACGTTATCGATTGCAATCTCAACAAGGTCCCGCACCATCGATTCGACGTCGCGACCGACGTATCCCACTTCTGTGAACTTCGAAGCTTCGACTTTCAGAAAAGGCGAGTTGGCCAGCTTCGCGAGGCGGCGGGCGATTTCGGTCTTGCCCACCCCGGTGGGGCCTATCATGATGATGTTCTTCGGAATGATTTCTTCCGCAAGTTCGGGAGCCAGTTTTTGGCGGCGGGTGCGGTTGCGCAATGCAATTGCAACGGCGCGCTTGGCGTCCTTTTGACCAATCACATGCTTGTCGAGTTCAGCGACAATCTCGCGCGGAGTCAGTTCGTCCAGCGCCAGCTGTTCTTCTTCAGCGGATGAAGGCAGATAAATAGCCATAGCGAATCGAACCTTACACCTCGGACCTCAGCGCCAGCGGATTAACCTGAAGTCCGGGGGCTGAGGTCCAAGGTCAGCTCTTAGAGTTCCTCGATCGTGACCCTGTCATTTGTATAGATGCACATCTTGCCCGCAATCTTCATTGCTTCTTCGGCTATCTGGCGCGCGGAGAGTTGCGTGTGTTCCGCGAGCGCCTGAGCCGCTGCCTGAGCATAGGGGCCGCCGCTTCCTATCGCCGCAATGCCAGCATCGGGTTCGATGACGTCCCCCTGCCCGCTCAAGAGGAATGTTTGTTCCTTGTCGCTGACGAGAAGCAGGGCCTCGAGATGCCTGAGGAATTTATCCGTTCTCCAGTCGCGGGCGAGTTCAACTGCAGCGCGGCCGAGATTTCCGTGATACTGCTCCAACTTCGCCTCGAAGCGGCTGAACAACGTGAATGCATCGGCGGTCGATCCGGCAAAGCCTGCTACGATTTTGTCGTTATACAGGCGCCGGATCTTTTTGGCGGAATGTTTGATGACCGACTCACCGAGCGTGACCTGGCCGTCGCCGGCCAGAACCACGCTGCCGTTCCGCCGGATCGACAAAACCGTCGTGGACCGTATCAGTCTTTTCGTAGCCATGAGCGCAATTTCTGATTATAACAGCGCTCTTCCGGCAGTCGCTCGGGACCACGGCAGAATGCTCCAAATCTAATTTTCACATCGATTTACAGGGATCTTCTGTAACCACCAGAGTGATTACGCGTGTGACATTTACCCGTCCTTCGAAGGGCCGTACTTTGTAGGTCATGCGCCAGTCTGCCGCGGTCCTTTGCGATGATAAGAGGTCCCTTCAAACCCTCGAATCCACGCTTGAACACCTCGATATTGAATGCCTGAAATGCCGGTCCCAGAAAGAAGCGCTCGAACTGGTCATGACTGGCCGTTGCGCCACGTTGGTCGTGGATTTCGATCTGCCCGGCGCCGAGGAAGCTATTAGAATGGCGAATCTCCTGCCGCCCTCGCAAAAGCCGTGTTTGCTCGCGGTTGCCAGCCGTGCTTGGCCGGGGACCGGTCAGGCGTTTCAATCCGGCGCGAACCGCATCCTTTACAGACCCCTGGAACCGGAACTCGTGAAGGAAGCTCTGAAAACGGGCACAAAGATGAACAAGGCGAACCGTCGCAAATCCGAGCGCTATGAAGTCAAGACGCTTGTTTACCTCGAACTCGAGACGGGCACTCTTGCAGGCGTCAGCATCGATATTGGAGAGCACGGTCTTGCCATACAAGCCACCGAGCCCGTTCCCATGAGCTCGAACCTTGCCTTTCGCTGCGTGCTACCCGGAACCGATATCACAGTCCATGGACACGCAGACGTAATCTGGGCTAGCGACCAGGGACGCGCCGGATTGTTCTTCTCGAAACTCGCTCCCGCCGCTCGAAAGCATCTCAAGCAGTGGCTTCACAAACGTGGCCAGCACAGGAAAGACAAGAACGCGATTCGCGATCTCCTGCCTCCGGCCGACCAGCACGTCTCATTCGCGGCGTCGGAACCCGAGCTTTCCCGCACATAAGAGCCAGGCCAAAAAAGAAGTCCCGGCGCCAGTAGCCGGGACTCCGATGCAGCGTCGAAAGATTTAGCTAGGACGCACGACGCTGCCGATCCAGATTCTCGTTCTCTTCGTTCTGGTTGAATCCGCTCTTCTTCTGCTGGTTCTGCTCTCCTGACTGGCCACTTTGCTGTCCGCTCTGACCCGTCTGGTTCTTCGTTTGACCCTGCTGATTGGATTGATTGCCCTGCTGGCCGGAGTGGCCGCTCTGCTGGCCCGTGTGTCCGCCCTGCTGACGGTTCTTTTCCATATCGTCTGCCATGAATAGTCCTCCAATTTTGGATGCGCCACTAAGCGCACGCTCGGTTTGACTGCTCATCGTTTGTTGCTGGAAATAATGCGAAGGTTGGGAGAAGTGACAGAGGCGTTACTTCAATGTATCTCCGAGATCTGTAGGGGTGGGGTATTTATTGTAGCTGCACTCTTGAGTCGCTGTAATTCACTCTGAGTCCTGGTCCAGGCTGCGGCATTTCGTTTGGTGGCCAACGGAGCGCTTGAATCGCTATAGAACGCGAGAATGTTCTCGCGCAATTCAGGAGTCACGTTTGCAAAGTTATCCCTGGCGAGTTGGTCGACTAAGCGCGCGTACGCATCGTCGGTCAGCCCGTACTCCCCCGCGCGAGTTATGCGTCCGGTATCAAAATCGGTATTGGTGAGATGAAGATCGTGCTTCTCTGTTTCCGCTAGAAGCGATTTGTAATTCTCGATCGTGTGATCGACGCTCGCAATGTACAAGTCTTCCGTCTTGGGGGTCGGAATTTTGAAGTCAAGCGCTTTGAACGGACCGACTTTCGGCACAAAACGGAGAAAGAACGCCAGCACTTCCGTCCCGAAACCGGGCCGACGATATCCTTTGCCCCACTCTCTCTGATAATTCGCGCGCGAAAGATAGTAGCGAAATTTTCTGGAACTGAAATTTGGTGTCTCTGCGACCAACTCTTTTTTTCGCGCAATCAAGGCGACTCTAGTCATCTCAGGGACGATCTTGCTGATCGCCCGGCGAAACGTGCCAATGGCCAGATCTTCGTCTGAGATCACCTGAGACAGCGGTATTCCGTATGTATCCTGAAACGCTCGCTCCAATACAGGCTTGGACACTTCGAATCCGATGAAATCGTGGAAACGATCTGAAGTGTAGCGGTTCTTTGCGACCTGGGTCATATCGAAGCCAAACTCGGTGCGAATGTGCGCCTTCGGATTTTCTTCATACGTGACTTCATTTCCATATTTCTTGCGCAGCTTCGGAAATTCAATGGCAACGGCGCGATTGACCGTGGGATGCCCTTCATTGTCCGCCGAGTAGTGCGCTAGTGCGCCCAGCGCGAAAGCGTATTCGTCAAGATCGCTCGCTTCGTGGATCAGATTGACGATGAAATCGCCACTGCGCACGTAATGCGTGAGGTCACTGAAATATTTATTTCCGAATGGATAGTAGCCCATATCTTGCACGAGCGACCCGCCGTATGCGAAGGCATGCGCTTTGCGCAGATCATCCGGAGTTGAATTGGGAAACCGCCGCAGCAGGAGTGGCCGGATATTGTCTTTCCATGCCAGATCGACAACTTCTTCATGCGACAGGACGGAATAGGAGTGACACACTCTCGCAGATGCGGCAAAAAGAGCGACGACAATGAAGGCTCTGGCGATTGGAATAGCGGAAAGGCTTCTCATGCGATTGTGACGGGCACAATGGCGCGTCATTCTGTCGTTTGCAAACCTCCTTCGCTGCCTCTACAGCAATTTGTTCACAACACCCGATCAGCCACATTTAGTTGCCTAGACTAGCGCAAGGTTGGATGTATCCGCCACGGAAATTCGCGCGTTAAAGGTTTTCAGTGTCCCCACTCAGCTGTGTTGCGGAATACCTACCAGCAAACTACATGCATATTCCTAGTTCGTTACGAGGTTTCCGTTACTGACAACTGAAACAGCGGGGATTAAGTTCAAGGTTTGGGCGAAGTGACGTGCGCCCGTCGCCACGAATCGGAGTGTTTACCAAGGGTCTGGAGGAAGAAATGAGCATTTGGACAATTTTGTTCGTGATTCTGCTAATTGCCTGGATCTGCGGATTCGCCGTTTTTCATGTGGCTGGAGCGTTGATCCATCTGTTGCTTATTTTTGCTGTCATCTCGTTGATCTTGCATTTTCTTATGGGAAGACGCGCTGCCTGAAGAATTCGTCCAACTTAGGCTGACTACGAGCTTGCGGAAATTGTGCCAGTAGCGACGATCTCAGGGAGAAATAAAGCAGCTCGAGCAAACTAAGAAATCGGACCGGCCAGGAGAGAAACGATGATTGTGCGCACGATTCGTACAGTACTGTTTGGGCTCGTCGTTCTGGTGATGTCTTCTGCTGCTTTCGGCCAACTCAGAATTTCAGTCGGTTTTGGCCCACCGGCATTGCCGGTCTACGAACAGCCTCTTTGCCCTGGAGACGGTTACATCTGGAGTCCGGGTTATTGGGCATGGGACGACGTCGACCAGGATTACTACTGGGTCCCCGGTACATGGGTTCTTCCGCCCGAACCCGACTTGCTTTGGACTCCTCCCTACTGGGGATGGGACGACGGAGCTTTTGTTTTCTACGACGGGTATTGGGCTCCGGAGGTAGGGTTCTACGGAGGAATCGATTACGGGTATGGCTACTACGGAGACGGCTTCGATGGTGGCCGTTGGGAACACGGCCGCTTCTACTACAACCGTGCCGTAAACAATGTAAACGTTACCGAGATCCACAATGTTTACAACACCACAGTGATCAACAATGCGGCCCGCACCAATCGGGTCAGCTATTGGGGCGGCAACGGCGGAGTCCAAGCGCGGCCGACCCCGCAGCAGCAAGCCGTAGCTCGCGAACGGCATATACCTCCAGCCGCGCCGCAGGTTCGGCAGGTACAAGCGGCGCGCACCAATCCAGAGTTCCGCGCATCGATGAATCATGGAAAGCCGCCCGTAGCGGCAACTGCTCGGCCAACCGAGTTCAAGGGGAACGGCGCGGTCGCCGCACGCGAAGCCGGAGCTCCGTATCATCCTCCTGCGAACCGCGCGGCAAATCAGCCGAGCACGCATCCCGGGAACGAAAGGCAACCGGCTATCCACCCGAATCAACTCCCGCCGCTGCAACATGAGCCGGCGCCAAATACTGGCAATCCAAGACTCGACCAAAAGTATGCCCGACAACAACAAAAGCTGGTGCAAAAGCAGGAGCAACAGCGACAGAAGCTCCAACAGCGGCAGGATAGAGAACATCAGCAGATGGCGCGGCAAAATTCCAACGCGGCACGCCAGCAACAGATCGAACAACGTCATCAGCAGCAGACTCAACAGCTGCAGCAGAGACAGATGCAGCAACAGCAAAGGATGCAGCAGCGCCATGCGCCTCCGAGTCGGCCTGAGGCGGGACCGCCCAAACGCTAGGGCCAAATTCTTGTAGAGGAGGGCATAGACCAACACGGACTATGCCCTTCATTAACCTTAGCTGGCGCGCCGCAGGTCGTTGTCGGCGGAGGCATTGTTGACGCTCACCTCGCCCGCCGATCCAATGTCTTGCGCACCTGTCCGTTTCAATACTTGCTTTGCCCGTTTCGTCCAGTCTGAGTTCTCGGAGTGAACGGACAGTAAGATTCCGCCGCTTTTCACCTGTCCCTCATAGCGCTTCGCTTCATACTCCGGGATGCCCATCCCAATCAGTGCGCCCGCAATCCCGCCGACCGTACCTCCGACTCCGGCTCCTGCCAGGGCAGCGACAATTGGCCCGGCCGCGATGAACGGCCCGACCCCGGGAACCGCAAGGGCACCAACTCCCATCAGCCAGCCAAGTGCACCTCCGAGAACCACGCCAGTTCCCGCTCCGGCAGTGGCACCC
>Ga0209168_10002896_pt1 | contig 12124 bp, 8 predicted proteins | sample Coa_R1_FD_187156 | JGI IMG/M metagenome (GOLD analysis project Ga0209168, IMG submission 187156) | Surface soil microbial communities from Centralia Pennsylvania, which are recovering from an underground coalmine fire - Coalmine... | ecosystem: Environmental > Terrestrial > Soil > Unclassified ... | reverse complement strand
GGAGTCGGCATGGGCCCCGGCAGCTTGTATTCCTTGAAGGTCTGCGTTTTGGGATCGAAGCGCGTCAAGTTCCCGCCAAAATAATCGCCGAACCAAACCATGCCTTGCGAATCGATTTTTAGGCGGCGCGGCCGAGTGTCGGAATTGGGCGGCGTCCACTTGGTCACTTTGTTGGTCTTCACGTCGACTTTGCCGATACTGTGGTGATCCTTGGAATTGAATTCGGCGAACCAGACGTTGCCATCCTTGTCCAACGTGATGCCGTAAGTGTCGGGAACTTCTGGAAAGAACGTGAATTTTTTGGTTTCGACATCGAACTTGCTAAGCGGCCGGCCCGAGCTCCAGATATTTCCCTGCAGGTCTACGATCGCGGTGTGCCTTCGAGGATCTCCGGTTTGGCCTCCCGCCGTGTAGCGCAAATTCGGCCACGGAGCATTCGGCTCCATTTCCACCGGCGGCGGGCCATCGTACGGCTGGCGATACACCTCAAATTTTTCCGTGCGCGTATCGAATCTGGCGAGCGCGTTTTGTTTTTCGATCGTGAGCCAGACGGAACCATCCGCGGTGGGCAAAATTTCATGAATGAAGGGCCGCGTGGGGTCCGGCAATCTCCAGGTGTGAAGTTCGCCGGTTTCCGGGTTGAGGCGCGATAGTCCGCCGCCCATTTCCATCCAGATGTTCCCGTTCTTATCCTGTTTTCCGGTTCCCGGGCGATCCTTGGGCTCGCCCGTCAATTGATAATCGACGTAAACGATGTTCAGGGCGTCGTCGGAGAAGTAGTCGTGCTCCTGTTTGACCTTCTGATATTGCGGCAACTGGGCGGGCGAAGCAGGCGTTTCGGCGTCAGGGCCAAACACGTTGTTCAGGTATTCGGACACCTGCGTGGCGATCTCCGGCTGGATGTCGGCAACTCCGACCTGCCGCATGTGCTCGATCGCATCGAGCCAGCCATCGCGATCGCGGCCCATCACGCCGATCCGGCTCATGGCGTGGCAGTTGAAACATTCCTGGAGAACTACGTCCTTGCCCTTGCCGTCAGGCAATAAAATTCCGGCCTGGTACTTGGTCAACTGGCTCCACTGCACCGCGCCTTTTTTCATGGTGAAACTGGCCGTCGTATTTTTTCCGTCTTCCACGGCGATATCCGTGCGGCGCGAAGGGTCGCTGCGGTATCCGGTCGAAGTGGCCCAGACTTCGTACGTACCGGCGGGAAGGTTATCGGTGCGGAACTGGCCCTGGTTATCGGTCAAAACCATCATCGTCATCTTGGTTTTTGCATTCTGGGCGCGAACGAAAGCGGCTCGAAACGGAGCGCCATCCTCGCCTTTTACGATTCCCGAAATGCCGCCTCCCGGCGAGGCGTGAGACGAAGATGCCAGCATGAGGAGAAGAACTGCAGTGCCAAGAGTCTTGTTCATCGCCATCTCCATGCGCAATAAAATCCGGGCAGGATAGCCACGGCAGGAGTATACCGCAAGGCGATGTGCGGAGATTCAGATTCCGGATTTTTCGAGGGCGAAATTGCTATTGCGGTACGACGTAGACGGGGTTGTTGAACACCCAGAGCGTCCATCGCCGAAAACCACTGGGTCCCGGCTGGCGCAGAAACACTTCCGAGCGATAAGTCCCTGGACCCGTGACCGGTTCGTCGATGGTCGAAGCCTGCTGCTCGTCGATTTCGCGCCCATCGCGAAAAATCTTAATCAGGGGAGTTCCTGCGCTGTGCGGCGTGGAGATTTGGAGCCGTGCGCCGGTTGTCCAGTGAAGAACATCGCCGGGACCGCCGGCTAATTTGCCGCTCAAGACTTGAAAAGAGAATCCGTCGCTGGGAGAGAGCGAGTCCAAGCCGCAGTAAGAGTGACCATTCTTCAGGGCGTCAATGAGTTCGGCGGCACTTGCCACCGCCGGGTTGCCGCCGCCCGCGTCCGGAGGCAGCAGCAGATGTTCGCGCGCGACCTCCAGGGAGGGAACGTAGCCGGGGAATCGCCAGTCATGGCCGAATCCAAGCCGCACGCGCGCATGAGTGTCCGCGGCGCAAATTCCCGCGATGCGCCGCTGCTGCAGGATTTCATCCCACTTCGCGAAATTTTCGTCTGGAGTGCTGGCCAGCCTCACCAGCGCGAGGCGATTATTTTCCGGATAGAGCAGCAGGGCGTCCATGAGGTCAAAGAAATTATTTTTCCGCCACGCGGCATCCTCGTTCCAGATTTCCATGCCGTCGAAATCAGATGTCTGCCAGTCGGTCCAGGGACTGTGCGGGTGAAAGGGGTGGGCGAGGATTCGCAGTGCGCCAGTCGACCGCGCCGCGGCCAGCAATTCCCGGTCATCTTTTGTGTTCGGTTGAACCCATGAGGGAGGAATTCCCAGCGCAAGAAAGTGTCCGGCGGAGGTTCCCACCTCGACGCCGGAAATAATGGGCAGGTCCGGTGGGTCTTCAGCCAGATCGGTCTGGGTCATGGAAACATTGTGATCGGTGATGGCGATGAACGAGAGATTGGCCTTTTCCGCGGCCTCCATCACTTCCGCAACCGTGCCGCTGCCGTCGGACGCGCGGGTATGGATATGGATTACGCCCACTCGCTCGAACGCATGCGCATCCTTCGAGAGCATGGGAAGTTTGACCAGAACACTTTCCAACAGGATTCCAGCGACCACCAGGAGGAGAGTCAGCAGAAATAAAGACAGGGTTTGACGTAATCGATTGCGTAATGCGAAAACTGGTATTTGGCCCTCCTTATCTGGTTCACTCGACGATGGCAACTATCTTAACTAGCGCGGGGGAATCGCTCCCGACCTCGTGGTGAAGTTTGATGACCGGTCGCGAACCTGTCAAGCAGCAATCGTGATATTCCTTGTAAAAGTACACGTTTACTCCCTGTAAAACAGCCGCGCCACGCGCGATTTAGAGCGCCGGTTTTGAACCACGAGGCGGGATTTGGGTTGTGTTAGAGTGGCTCGCTGGCGAAATCAACAGGAGATTTAGTTGACCGCTTCCCGACTCGACCGCGCCAAAATTTCCCTTCTGATTCTGGTTGGAATGTTGTTCCTGGTCTCCCCAATGGCGCGAGCGCAGTCTTCTTCGGCATCGGATAGCGGTGATCTCCGGCCGGAACGCGGCACCGAGCTGGAAGTGTGGACCGGAGCCGGCGCGGATCCCATCGGCTCCAATGGCGTCACTCAGGGCAATCGCATTTGGAACGCCGGCTTTCGCTACGGCTGGATCCTGACGGACGCCCACGGACCGGGCTTCCTCCGCGGTCGGTTTGAATACGCGGTGGACGCGCTGCCGGTAGTGATGGTGTTTCAGCCCGGCGGCCACGCCTACGGTTTCGGATTCGATCCCTGGATCATGAAATGGAATATCGAGACTCACCGGCGGATTTCTCCGTACATTGAGCTCGGCGGCGGTGGATTGATTTCCACGCGGGAAATCCCGCTCGGAGAATCGCGTTTCAATTTCACGCCGACGGGAGCCATCGGCGTCAATATTCTTCGCGGAAGGTATCACTGGAGTGTCGACTTCCGCTATCTCCACATTTCCGACGCGGAACTTACGAGGTTCAATCCCGGCACCGATACCTTCGGCGTGCGTGTTGGCTGGGGAAAGTACATGCCGGCCAAGTGAGCAGACAGATCGTCTCGTAACGCCTGCCGGGATTACACCTTCTTAATTCTTGACAGGGAATCGGCTCCGCAGTACAGAACTTGCATTAGGATTGCGTGAGCGATCGGGCGGTCCTGCGAATCGAGGCTGGTTTCTATCTTGAATATGAAAATGAGATTCGTTGCAGTTGCGGCGCTGGCCGCGCTTCCTTCGCTCGCACCCTCGCGGCTGCCGGCCCAAGCCGGATCTTCGTCAACTCCCCGGACGGCGGCCAATCTAAGCGACGAGGAACGCCGCGGCGAAGGATTGTTTTTGCAGCGCTGCTCGTTGTGCCATCTTCCGCGAAAACTCAAATTCGGATCGCCGCCGGTAATCGGACCAAGCCTTAGCGGCCAATTTAAGGACGCTACGCCCGAGCAAATGAAAACCCTGCGCGGCTTCATCTTGAAGGGCGGCCCAGACATGCCGGGCTTTCAATACGGACTTGAGCCGAAGGAAATCGACGATCTGGTCGCATATCTGAAGACGCTCTAGAAACGGCTCGATTGGAATAGACGGGAACACGGGAGGCGCATTGCCGCGAAAACTTAGTTTCACACTGATTGGGATTGGCGCTGCGTCTTTCGCGCTGTTTCTTTTCTCTGCGCGGGCGTTTTCGCAATCTGCTCTGGCTTCCGGCAACTTGTCCGGAACGGTGAAATCTTCGGACGGCAAGTCTCTGGAAGGAGTGGGCGTTTCCGCCCGCGCCGACGGCGAAACATTCACGACGACCGTGTACACCGACGAGGCCGGACGATTTTTCTTTCCCTCGATGAACGGCGCGCACTTCCAACTCCGGGCGCAAGCGGTCGGTTTTGAAGCTTCGCGCGCGGAGGCGGCGCTGACGGACGGGTCCAAGCATCAAGTGGACCTGGTTCTCAAGCCTCTTGCCGATTTTCATAAACAGCTCACCGGCACGGAGTGGGCCGCCAGCTTGCCGGAAGATTCGCCGAATGACCGGCGCCTGAAAACGGTGTTCATCAACAACTGCAGCGGATGCCATCAGGTCAGTTTCTTATTGCAAAACCGGTTTGACGCCGCCGGATGGAAAGCGGTGATGACGCTGATGGAGAAAATGCTCTCCATAGGGTACGCGCCTGAAGATGCCGTGCCCAACTCCGTGATCCATGCGTACAAGGACGAGCTCTCGGAATATCTGGGGCGCGTTCGTGGACCGGCGAATGTGCCGCTGAATTTGAAATTGCTGCCGCGCCCGACCGGAGAGGCTGCTCGCATCGTGGTCACCGAATACGATTTGTCTCGTCCGGACATGCCCGGCTGGATCATGGAACACAACGGAACGGACTGGATGGAGGGGACACCTTCGCGCTGGAATGGCCGCGCCGCGCACGACGTCGCCATCGATAAAGGAGGCGCGGTTTGGTTCGCCGATGACGCCACGCCGCAGCGCACTCTCGGCAAACTCGATCCGGCCACTGGGAAAATTACCGAATACATGCTGGCGGACCAGAATCATGCGGCGGAAATTTCCCACGCGTTGGTCTTCGACAAGGCCGGAAACATCTGGTTCGCCAACGGGACGGAAGGCAGTCCCACCAAGTTCGATCCGGAAACCGGCAAATTTTTCAGGTACCCGCGCCCGGCGGATTACCCGTTCTCCGGCGATTTCATTTCGTTGGACACCCAGGGGAACGTCTGGTCGCCGGATCGCGAAGGAGCGTTCAAGCTCGATCCTCAAACCGGAAAATACACCAACTATTCCATCCGTCAGGGAAAGGCGAACTACGATCTCGCCGTGGACAATGAGGATAAGGTGTGGGTCTCACGGCCCGGCGGCAATGATATGGCGGTGGTCGATTCGCACAGCGGCAAAGTCGACCAATTGGCGTTGGATTATCTGGTTCCCAAGGACTACGAAGTGACCGACAAGGATCGCGAACTTGCCGCGGGCCTCGCCCTCACGCCCAACACCGCTACGCCTATGGACAAAGGTCCGCGCCGTTCAGTCGCTGATCGCGAGAAGGACATCGTATGGGTGTGTGAGTTTTTCGCTGACCGTCTGGCCAAAATCGACGCCAAAACCAGAAAGGTGACCGAGTATCCGTTGCCGCACCGCTTCAGTCAGCCCTATTCCGCAACGGTGAACAAGAAAGATCACACGGTTTGGATCACCATGCTGAATTCCGACCGCATCGCCAAGTTCGATCCGTCCACCGAAAAATTCACGGAATACGAATTACCCACGCGCGGCACGGAAATCCGCAACATTCAGGTCGACACCAGCACCAATCCGCCGTCTGTCTGGCTGCCCTACGATCGGACCAACAAGATTGCCCGGGTACAGTTCCGTTAGAAAAACATGCACCGACTGCAAAAAACCCCAAAACGCTGTCATTCTGAGCGAAGCGAAGAATCTCTCTTCGATCGCGGGTAAAAGAGAGATTCTTCGCTTCGCTCAGAATGACAAAATCGAGGCCTAAGGAACCAAAATCATTTTCCCCTGCGCGCCCGGCTCCAGGATTTCCTTGTGCGCGCGCACCGCTTCCGCGAGCGGCAGTTCCTTGCCAACCACCGGCCGCACGGTTTCATTCTCGAGCCCCGCGTACAATCCCGCGTGAACATCGGCCTCATCCGCTTCGGAAATTCCCCACAGCACAAATCCGCGGACCGATGCTGTGCGCGCCATCAGGTCGCGCGGAGTGATGGAAATATCTCCGCGGCTGCCAATCACGATCACGCGTCCGCCGCGCGCCAGCAGCTTCAGGTCCGCGGCGAGATTTACGTTGGCCAGCATTTCGAGGACGATGTCCACGCCGCGGCCGCCGGTTGCTTTCAGAATGGCGTCCGTGTAGCCCGCGTTGCGATGATTGAAGGCGTGATGCGCTCCCTCGCGGCGCACCAGCTCGAGTCCCTTGTCCGTTCCCGCTGTGCCAATGACGGTCAGTCCCATCGCGCGCGCGATTTGCACGCCGGCGATTCCCACTCCGCCGCTCGCGCCGTGCACCAAGACGGTTTCCGAGGCGTGCGCCTTCGCATGATGGTGGAGGGCGTGATACGCCGTGCCACAGGCCACATAAATTCCCGCGCCCTCGCTATACGACGTGCGATCGGGCAGGCGGTGCAATTGCGATTCGAGCGCCAGCGAATATTGCGCGTACGTGCCGGTCACCGGATGCCCGATGTACACGCGGTCGCCGGCCTTGAATTTTGTGACGCCTTCGCCGACCGAATCCACGACGCCCGCGCCTTCGCCGCCGGGCACGTAGGGCAGCGGGGGTTTGATCGCATACGTTCCATTGCGCATGTAGGTGTCAAACGGGTTGACACCCGCGGCGTGAATGCGCACCACAGCCTGGCCCGGGCCGGCTTTGGGAGTGGGAAAATCCTCCAGCTTCATGACCTCGGGCGCTCCGAATTCGTGAACGACGATGGCTTTCATTTGGCGTGATCTCCCTTGTCCGCGAAGTTGTGTTGGAAGCGGAATTGTCGCCACTGGCGGGAGCAATGTCAATGCGTGTCCAGTGGTGCAGACTTCAGTCTGCTCGTGTTGACGTTTGCGGTCGCGGCAAGAACCGCCCGAGCGCGGCATTCCATGGGAGGATGTAGTGTCAACCGGTGAATGTGATAAATTAAGCCGCCTTTCAAAAGCAATCACAGCGAAATGAATGCGGCTATTCCGATACAAGCCGCCGATTTTAATTTGGAGAAGACTGGAATGATCATCGACTGCCACGGCCACTACACGTCCGAGCCGCCTGCATTCCTGGAATTCCGCAAGCAGCAGATCGCGGCGTTCGCCGATTCCTCGAAGGCTCCGGCGTTTCCACAGATCAGCGACGAGCAGATTCGCGAGCGGCTCGAGCCGGCGCAATTGAAATTCCAGCGCGAGCGCGGCACGGACGTCACCATCTTCTCGCCGCGCGCTTCCGCCATGGGCCACCATGTCGGTGACGCGAAATTAAGCGCCGAATGGACCAGGATCTGCAACGACATCATCCACCGCATCGTTAACCTCTATCCCAAAAATTTCATCGGCGTCTGCCAGTTGCCGCAATCGCCGGGCGTGCCACCCGAAAACTGCATTCCGGAGTTGGAGCGCTGCGTCCAGGAACTGGGATGCGTCGGTTGCAATCTGAATCCCGATCCCTCCGGCGGCTATTGGAAAGAGCCTCCCCTCACCGACAAGTGGTGGTATCCGCTCTATGAAAAAATGGTGGAGCTGGAAGTCCCTGCGATGGTTCACGTGACCGGCACCTGCAATCCCGCCATGCACACTACGGGCTCGCACTACATCAATGGCGACACCACGGCATTCATGCAATTTCTGACTTCTGACCTGTTCAAGGATTTTCCGACGCTGAAGTTCGTCATCCCCCACGGTGGCGGCGCTGTGCCGTACCACTGGGGCCGCTACCGCGGCATCGCGCAGGACATGAAACGGCCGCCGCTCACGGAGTTGTTGCTCCACAACGTCTATTTCGACACTTGCGTATACCACCAGCCAGGCATCGACTGCCTGACTAAAGTGATTCCCGCCGACAACATTCTCTTTGCTTCGGAAATGGTGGGAGCCGTGAAGGGGATCGACCCCGAAACCGGAAACTACTTCGATGACACGCGGCGGTATATCGATGGATCGACCATCTTGAGCGACGCCGATAAGAAGAAGATCTTCGCCTCCAATGCATTGAAAGTTTATCCTCGACTGGCGCGGCAGCTTCAGAAGCAGGGCATCGCGACGAGCGCCTGATGCGGGATCGCCCGGCTTATGCGTGATGATGGGGCAGGGCTCTAGTTGAGGTTTGTTTTGCTCGCTGCGCAAACTAGGCAGACTGAGGTCTGTCCTACTTAACCAGACGTTGAAACTTGCCTGCCCGCAGGGGTTCTTCTTGACGAAATCTGGCCGTTTCCGCACAATCAAGCCAGCGAAGCACACGAGGAAAACACCATGGGAAAAATCGAAGCGGCATTCGGAGTCGTGCACGCGCCTCAACTCTTTGTCCGCCCGCCCAGCGAGGATCTCGCGCAGTTGGACGCTGACATCGCCGCCATGCGGCTCGTCGGAAAAGACCTGGATGAAGTGAAACCCGATGTGGCCATCGTGATCGGCAACGATCACATGGAAACTTTCTTCCTCTCGTCGGTGCCGACGTTCGCCATCATGTCCGGCGAGCGCGCCCGCGCGGAATTCGCCCGCAAGACCTACGATCTTCCGGTGCACCAGGGACTCGCCGAGGATTTGCTGGACAAATTGGTGAACGCCGATTTCGACATGGCCTACTCGCAGGACGCCGTTCTCGGCCACGCGTTTGCGGCCATGTATGAATGGGTTATTGAGGGTAGAAATATCCCGGTCGTGCCGATTTTTGTGAACGCCTACCTGCCGCCCCTGCCCACGGCGCGGCGCTGCGCGCAACTTGGAAAAGCCATCGCCAAAGTGATCGCCTCCCGGCCGGAGCGCGTCGCGGTGATCGCCAGCGGCGGAATGTCCCATTTCCCCGGCACCTGGAAATATCCGCAGCCGGATTTCGAGTTCGATTACTGGGCCATCGCGCAGATGGAAAAGGGCAATCACGAAGCGCTGCTGAGTTTGACGTCGCAGCAGCTCGACGTGGTCGGAAATACTGAAATGCTTTCGTGGATGATCATGTTCGGAATGATCGGCGACCAGCCCGGCGAACTCATCACCTACCAGCCCACCTGGCATCACGGCCATGCGGTCATGCGTTTCCTGCCGGACAAGCGAACCGGAAAGTTGTCCGAAGAGGGAACCAAAGGGCCGGCGAATTATAAATTCAAAGGTTCGGAGGGCTACGAGTTTTACAAACATCCTTCGCCCTCCGCCTACAAGCTGAATAAAATTCTGTACGATCTGCGCTTCAAGCCAAGCCTGCGCGTGCGCCTGATCAATGATCTTCCCTCGGTCGCGGCCGAATACGGATTGCCGCTGGACGAAGCCAAAGTTCTGGAAACGTTGCAGGACGAAGACATCGAGAAATTCCGCAACGGCACGCCGCACCCGCTGGTTGTGGCCGGGGCGCATCCGCTGGGGATGTGGATGAGCGTCATCGTGTTTCATGCGGAGTTGCGCAGGCTGCGCGCCGCGGCCGCCAAGGGCACATCCGAAACAACCAGCGTCACACAGTAGCAGCGAGTAACGCAGACTTCACAGGCTGCAGAAAAATCCAAAACGGTGTGATTCTGAGCGAAACGAAGAATCCCTCCTTGGTTTTTGCTTATGCTTGAATCGAAGAGAGATTCTTCGCTTCGCTCAGAATGACAAAACAAGACTTTTTTCCGCAGCGTGCGAAATCTGTCTGACCGCCGCCGCCGTCCGGTGGTTTCAACACTGACAAACTCAACGGAGGAAGAATGCCCAAAATGCGCGCTGTGCAGGTTCCGAAAGCGCATGAACCGTTTCAGTTGGTGGAGCGAGAAATTCCCCAGCCTGCCGCTGGGACCGTGCGCCTCAAAGTGCAGGCCTGCGGCATCTGCCACAGCGATGAATACGCCAGGGAAGGCTCGCGTCCAGGCATCACCTACCCGCGAGTGCCGGGCCACGAAGTCGCGGGCGTGATCGACGCGGTCGGCGGCGGCGTTCTCGGATGGGAAGTCGGGCAGCGCGCTGGGGTCGGCTGGCACGGCGGGCATTGCGGCTACTGCGATTCCTGCCGGCGCGGCGATTTCGTGACCTGCAGCAAGGGACGCCAGATTACCGGCCTGACCTGCGACGGCGGCTACACGGAATACATGCTCGTCTCCGCGGCCGCGCTCGCCGCAATTCCGGATCAGATTTCGGCAACCGATGCGGCGCCATTATTCTGCGCCGGAGTCACGACATTCAATTCTCTGCGCAACAGCGGGGCGCGACCGGGCGATCTGGTAGCCATTCTCGGGCTCGGAGGCCTCGGGCATCTTGGCGTGCAGTTTGCATCCAGCATGGGTTTTGAAACTGTGGCCATCGCGCGCGGGAAAGACAAAGAGCAGTTCGCGAAGAAGCTCGGCGCAAAACATTACATCGACAGTGAGTCGCAAAACCCCGGAACCGAACTCGAAAAACTGGGCGGCGCGAAAGTGATTCTCTCCACTGTAACCAGCGGAAAAGCGGTGGCCGCCGTGCTCAGCGGAATGGGCATCAACGGCAAAACTATCCTGGTCGGCAATCCTGACCAGCCGTTGGAAATTACCGGGCGTCTGCTGATTGCCGGCCGGCGTTCGATCAGCGGATGGCCCTCGGGTTCGCCCATCGATTCGCAGGACACCCTGGCCTACTGCGCGCTCACGGGAATCCGCCCGATGACCGAAGTGTTTCCAATCGGCCGCGCCCCCGAAGCCTACGATCGCATGATGAGCGGGAAAGCACGGTTTCGCGTCGTGTTGTCCATAGGCGAGTAGGACAGGTTTCAGCCTGTCTGGTTTTGTCCAGCGTCATGCGTACACCTAAACCAGACAGGCTGAAGCCTGCCCTACATATTCTTCGCATCCTCATGAGTTCATCTGTCACAATTAATGCCAATTCCAGATTGGACTGCAAGTCGCTCTAAACCGTATACTCTTCCCGTGAATTCCGAACTCGATCTGCTGACGCCACTGCGCCGTTACTGGGGCTATGACGCATTCCGCCCCTTACAGGAAGATATCGTCCGCAGCCTGCTGGCAGGGCGTGACGCGTGCGTAGTGATGCCAACTGGGGGCGGAAAATCGCTCTGCTACCAATTGCCGGCGGCGATGTCGCCGGACAAGACGGTCATAGTGATTTCGCCGTTGATCGCTTTAATGGAAGACCAAGTGGCGCAACTTCGCCAGATGGGAATTGCGGCGGCGCTGGTGAACAGTTCGATCACCGCGGCCGAGCAATTGCAGGTGATGGAGAAGTCGCGCGCGGGCGAGTATCGTCTGCTCTACCTTTCTCCAGAGCGCCTGGCGCGCCAGGACACCATCGAATGGCTGCGCGGCGTGCCCATCCTGTTCTTCGCGATAGACGAAGCGCATTGTATTTCCGAATGGGGTCACGAGTTTCGTCCCGAATACCGGCAGCTCAGCCGCCTGCGCGCGCACTTTCCGGACCGCGCCATCGCGGCCTTCACGGCCAGCGCCACGCAGCGCGTGCGGCATGACATCATTCGCCAACTGGAACTGCGCGATCCTCGTAAATCCATCGCCAGCTTTCACCGCCCCAACCTGCGCTACGTGGTGCGCGCCTGCGACGCGTCCTCGCAAACGGAACTGCTGCTGCGCGCGATGCGCAGCTACGGAAACGAAAACATCATCGTCTACGCTCCTACCATCGCAAAAGTCGAGTCCACGGTGGACCTGCTGCAGGAAAACGGCATCCCGGCCATCGGCTATCACGGCCAGATGAACGCCGCCGACCGCCGCCAGAATCAGGAGCGTTGGATGGCCGACGAAGTGCGCGTCATGGTCGGCACGATCGCGTTTGGCCTGGGCATCAATAAAGCCGCGGTACGCGCCGTGATCCATCTCTCACTGCCGAAATCCATCGAGCAGTATTATCAGGAA
>Ga0209168_10002894_pt1 | contig 12126 bp, 14 predicted proteins | sample Coa_R1_FD_187156 | JGI IMG/M metagenome (GOLD analysis project Ga0209168, IMG submission 187156) | Surface soil microbial communities from Centralia Pennsylvania, which are recovering from an underground coalmine fire - Coalmine... | ecosystem: Environmental > Terrestrial > Soil > Unclassified ... | reverse complement strand
CGACGCCGGAGTGTACCAACTCTCGCCCGACCAGGCTCTCGTCCAGACCGTAGACTTCTTTACTCCCATCGTCGACGATCCCTTCACCTTCGGCCAGATCGCCGCCACCAACTCGCTCTCCGACGTCTACGCCATGGGAGGCCGCCCCATCACCGCGCTCGCCCTCGTCTGCTTCCCCGACAAAGCCGATCTCGAAATTCTCGAGCGCATCCTCGCTGGAGGCCTCTCCAAAATGATCGAAGCCGGATGCACCGTCATCGGCGGCCACAGCATCCGCGACGAAGAAACCAAGTTCGGATACTCCGTCACCGGCCTCATCCATCCAAAAAAAATCTACGCGAACCAGGGTGCCAAACCCGGCGACAAACTGATCCTCACCAAAGCCCTCGGCACCGGCGTAATCTCCACCGCCATTAAAAAAGGCAAAGCCGAACAAAGTTGGATCGACGCCGCAGTCGCATCGATGACGACGCTAAACAAAAAAGCCGCCGAAGTGATCACGAATGTCGTAATCACTCCGGACCATGTGGGGACAGCCCCCGAGGCCAACGACCAACGACCAACGACTAACCACCAAGGACCAGCGACCAACGACCGCCCCCCCATCCATGCCCTGACCGACATCACCGGCTTCGGCCTGATCGGACACGCCCGCGAAATCCTCCTCGCCTCCGACGTCTCCATCCACCTGCACGCGAACACAATCCCGCTCCTCGACGGAGCCCTCGCCTGCGTCCGCGCCAACTACATCCCCGGAGGCCTCACCAACAACCGCAACTTCGCCGAATGCCTCGTCGAATACGACACCGGAGTCCCCGAAGATCTCCGCACAATTCTCTTCGACCCCCAAACCGCCGGAGGCCTCCTGATCTCCACCCCTAACGCAGACGAATTAATGGAAGCGTTGCAAGCCGCCGGAGTCCCCGCCGCCCAAATCGGCGAAGTTCTCCCCAATCAAAAGCCCCGCATCAGTATCACGCTCTAAGCAAAGTAGGTTCACTGTCATCTCGACCGGAGCATTGCGCTCCGCGAAGCGGAACGTAATGCGGAGTGGAGAGACCCTTTGTTCTCCAATCGCGCGTGTGCCGGGTGCCCCATTTCTCCCCGGGAGAAGTGGGGATTTTTCCAGCGCGAAGATGCGGCAAACCGGCAGAAGTATGGCGCACCCCGGCCCGCAAATCCCACCCACCCGGCCCGCACTTCCAGCATCTATCCTTCATGCACTCACGCTGACAAAATTGCCATGCGAAGCGAAGGATCCATGTATTCCTCCGCGTACTCAGCGTCCCCGGCATGTTAATTTTGCCGCGAACGCCCAAGCCTCTTCGTCACCCGGTATCATTCAGCCAGAAAGGTACGATCATGCAAACCCGCACGCTTGGCCGCAGCACTCTCCAGGTTTCCGCCGAAGGACTCGGCTGCATGGGCATGTCGGAGTTCTACTCCGGACGCGACGACGCCGAATCCATCGCCACCATCCACAAGGCCATCGATCTCGGCGTCACCTTCCTCGACACCGCCGACATCTACGGACCTCACACTAACGAAGAGCTCGTCGGACGCGCCATCATGGGCAAGCGCGACAAAGTCATCCTCGCCACCAAATTCGGCATCGTTCGCGACCCCGCCAATCCCTGGGCCCGCGGCATCAACGGCAAAGCCGACTATGTCCGCAAATCCTGCGAGGGCAGCCTGCGCCGTCTCGGCATCGATCACATCGACCTCTACTACCAGCACCGCGTCGACCCCGACACGCCCATCGAAGAAACCGTCAACGCCATGGCGCAACTCGTCAAGGAAGGCAAGATCCGTCATATCGGACTCTCCGAGGCCAGCCCCGAAACTCTTCGCCGCGCCGCAAAGGTTCATCCCATCACCGCGCTGCAGTCCGAATACTCCCTCTGGTCGCGCGATCCCGAGGACGAAATCCTCACCACCTGCCGCGATCTCGGCGTCGGCTTCGTCGCCTACAGCCCGCTCGGCCGCGGATTCCTCACCGGCCAGTTCCGCAGCTTCGACGATCTCCCCGCTGACGACTACCGCCGCAACACTCCGCGTTTTCAGGGAGAAAATTTCCAGAAGAATCTCGACCTCGTGCATCGCGTCGAACAGATCGCCAAAGAAAAAAACTGCACCCCCGCCCAACTCGCCCTCGCCTGGGTCCTCGCTCAGGGAGACGCCATCGTCCCCATCCCCGGCACCAAGCGCCGCAAATATCTCGAAGAAAATATCGGTGCTCTCAACGTCCACCTCACTCCGAAAGATCTAAGCCGCATCGACGAAGTCTTCCCCCCAGACATAGCCTCCGGCCCCCGCTACCCCGAAAACATGATGTCTCTAGTCAACCGCTGATCGAAACTGTGGCAGGGTGGGGATTTTGACTTTCCGACGAAGAATGGTGTGTCCCGATCTTCCTTCGTCCAACTTCGCCGGGTGGCCCATTCAAGCCCGATTTTGGCTTGAGTGGGGATTACTTGATCGACACGCTGTGGATCTTAGGCGACTCAGTTTATGCTGAAAGCCAAATCCAGAGAATAGCTAAAGCCGTCCGGATCGGACGGGTGGCCCGGCTTTTGACTTTGCCGAGACCGCCACAAATAGGGGTGCCCCGTCCAGCTGACTTTTTCCAACCCAGCAACTGAGCGGTAGTAATGGAGCCTATGTGGTAAGCAGGTACCGCGATTAAGTGCTAGTGATCGCGCGTTTGTTAGGACTGTCTATAGTCATGACCCCAGTGTCGTGGTTTGTGCTTGGGCTTTTTCATACCGAGAGCCCCGGCCTTTTACTGATCAATTATTTTGTGCCCATTCCCGTAGGAGCACCCGTACCCGACAAATGGGGACCATCGTCGCGCTACCTGTTGGGTCTAACCGCCATCGACGTCACTTGTTGTTTCGTGTTCTTGGCAGTGTGCTATTGGGCACTAAGGCGATTTGCTTTCAAATCAACTAATAGTAAGTACCATTGAGGGTTGTCTACTCGCTTGGAGCGTAGGACGTGAAGAGACGTCATAGGCCGGGTACCCCGGGCTTTTGACCTTGCCGAGAGCCGCCACAAATACGGGTGCCCCGTCCTCGCGTTTTTGGCGAGGGCGGGAACGATGCTGCCGAGGCCGGGAGATTTTGACTTTGAAATATTGGGACAGACGGGACGTTCACCTGATTTTCGCGGAGATCAGACTTACGAACTTCGGGAAGTAGATCTCAATTCTCCCACTGAAGCAGACAGAAACAACGAAATTATTCCGCAGGACGAGCAAAAACTCCAAATGCGAACCCAAAAATTCCACCATTAACGATCTTGATTCCGTACAAGAAAAACTGAAAAACGCGGAAGAGAAGCGCCGAGGAGAGAAATCGCGAGCACAACCCATTGATTCCTTATAACAGGCGACCGAAGCCGTACGGGTGACGAATGAATACCACCTGTAGCTGGAAGATTTTCAATCACCAAATTACCCGATTACTCAATTACCCAATTACTCAATCCCTTCCTTTCCCCCGAATCATCCCCACCACCCGCTCATAATCGTCCACGGTCGAATACTCGATCACGATCTTGCCCTTGCCCTTGCGGTCGCGAATCCTTACCCGCACTCCGAGCAGCCGCTCCAGATCCACCTGCGCCGCGCGCACATTCGGATCCACCCACCGCGCCCCGCCCGTCTGCTCCTCTTTCTTCTTCACGCCCGGCATATCCGGCAGTCGATCGAGCAGTCCTTCCATCCGCAGCACCAGCATCTCGACCTGCTCAATGTTCATGCCTTTCTTCACCGCATACAGCGCCGCTTCCGCGATACGGTCGTTGTCGTCGAGCTTCAGCAATTCTTTCGCCTGTGCGAAATTGAGCCGCTTCTCCATCAGCAGCTGCATCACTTCACGCGGCAGCTTCAGCAGCCGCATGTAGTTCGCGATCGACGCCCGCGACAATCCCACGCGCTCGCCAATCTTCTCCTGCGTCATCTTGAACTGGAGGCTCAGCACGCGGAACGCCTCCGCCTGTTCCATCGGGCTCAGGTCTTCGCGCTGCAGGTTCTCGATGATCGTCATCTCCGCCGCCTGCTGCGGAGACACCCGCCGCACAATCGCCGGAACGTGCGTCAGTCCCGCCTTCTTCGACGCGTGCAACCGGCGCTCGCCCAGAATCAGCGTGTATCGTCCCTCTTCTTCCGACGGACGCACCACGATCGGCTGCACCACGCCCTGCGCTTTGATCGAGTTCGCCAGGTCCTCCAGCGCGTCATCGTGCTCCACAAGCCGCGTCTGAAACGGATTCCGATCGACGTCCCGGATCGCCAGCGCGATCACGCTGACCCCGGTTTGCCGTTCGTGCGATGTTGCCGCCGCGCTCGAACTCCCCGTGTCAGCCGCCGCCATCAACTCAATGGGGCCGTCTCCGGCAGCGTCCGCGGTTGTCTCTCCCGACGTGGAGTCAGCCGCCATCGATCGCAGATAAGCAGCCTCCCCCTCCTCATCCGCCACTGCCTGTATCTCAATCGGAGGCTCGGGCGTTGCAGCGCTGGACACATGTGACGGCGATGTCGGAGCAGCAGCATGTGATGCGTGAGCCGCAGGAGCAGCCGTATGGGGAGCATTCGTCGCAATCGCAGGTACCGCACGAGTGGTTGCCGGAGGAGTAACCGCGCCCGCGCCAACGGCACTCGCCGGGGCAACCGGAGGCACCACGCGCGGCCCGGGCAGCAACGAAGCCAGCCCACGTCCCAAAGCCCGCCGCATTCCGGCCTTGTCCTTCTCTTTATCCTTATCTTTATCTTTGTCCGAATGCCCCGCTAAATTCCCCGCCGCTGCCGTCGTCATTGTTTGTTTTCTTCCTCGTTTGTTCTTCACTGCCTGAAGTATGTCAGCCACACAGAACTGTCATCCTGAGCGAAGCCGTGACGAAGCGAAGCGGAGTCACGGCGCAGTCGAAGGATCCCTGCCTAAACCGCGATTCATTCCGGCATTATATCGACGTCCATCAATATAGACGTGCATCAATATACTAAGCGCTCTTATCCATCTCGCCCGCCGCCGGCGCAGAAATCTCCTCGACCGTAGCCTCGGCGCGCTCAGGTTCGGCAACGAACGCCTCTACTGACGGCTGAAGGCTGGCAACTGACGGCTGGTGTTCAATGATCTCCTTCGCCAACTTGATATAGCTCTCTGCGCCCTTGGATCGCGGATCGTACACCAGCGCGGCCTTGCCATGGCTTGGCGCCTCTGCCAGCCGTATGTTGCGCGGCACAGTTGCCTTGCATAGCTTGTCACCAAAAAAGTTTCGCAGCTCTGCCATCACTTGCTGCGCCAGGTTCGTTCGATCGTCAAGCATGGTGAGCACCACGCCTTCAATCGCCAGCTCAGGATTCAGCGCGGCGCGTATGCGCTCGATCGTGTCGAGCAACTCGCTGATGCCTTCCAGCGCGAAGTACTCTGCCTGCATAGGAATCAACACTGCGTCAGCAGCGACGAGCGCATTCAGCGTGAGCAAGTCAAGCGCAGGAGGACAATCGAGCACGATGAACTGGAAGCGATCGCGCAGTGGCGCAAGCGCCTCGCGCATCCTGAACTCGCGCGCCTCCTGGTCAACGAGTTCAAGATTAGCGCCGATGAGATTCTTGTGTGATGGAATCAGCCACAGCTGCTCGAGCTCTGTAGTGAGCAGCGCCTCTTCGCCAGTGGCCGCGCCCATCAGCAGGTGATACGTGCTGACGCGCTCAGGATCCTTGACGAATCCCAGGCCGCTGGTGGCGTTCGATTGCGGATCGCAATCGACGAGCAGCGTGTTGACTTCCGCGGCCGCGAATGACGCGGCCAGGTTGATCGCGGTCGTAGTCTTTCCCACGCCGCCCTTTTGATTGGCAACAGCGATTACGCGTCCCATATGAAGTTGTCAGGAAGAACCAGAGCACAGGAAGCATAATGCTGTTCGCATTTCAAAAGCAATGAAGAAGTGCTGTGCAGATGAGTGAATTGATGTGCAAAACACGTCCCAGTGTTCCTGCAGGAACATCTGCATCACGATCACGATCGGCAACGTTCCTGCAGGAACTCTACGTGGCGATCGGGATCATGCGGGCGCGAACGAACGGCATAGAGTCGCGGGACGTTTATTGGGAACATACATCGCTCCGCAAAATCGCAGCAGTGTTCCTGCAGGAACATTTTGTGGGCGTGCCAGTTGGCCAGTCGCGTTGGATTGCCTTGAGGTATGGAACGAGCAGGCCTCTTGCAGTGCCAGTGTCGGAGTGTTCCTGCGGGAACATTCCGAGTGACAATTTGAAGAAGTGTTCCTGCAGGAACATTTCACTGCGCGACAATTTGAAGATGTGTTCCTGCAGGAACACTTGCGCATATGTGTCTCATATTGAGATTTTAAAAGTTATTTCCCACTTTACTTAAATATGCGCCTCTGTTTGTCTATCACAATTGCTAACTATTGATTATTTACTCCACTTGTTAACTATCTTTGTTCCCGTGGCCGACAGCTGAGGCGGCTGCCGTCCGTTAGCGCGTCGCGATCAGGAGGATGCGGTTGGCTGATTCTGGGATCTGGTGCGGAGTGGAGAGGGTGTGATGTGGAAGCAGGTCGCTGGCGGCGCGGAGTTGGTTGGAGGTGATCAGGAGGGCCAGGCGGCCGGCGGGGGTGACCAGGCTTGCGGCGGCGGGGAGGATCTGGTCGAAGCGTTCGACAGCGCGAAGAGTGACCACATCGAATGAGGCTCTGGGCAAGGATTCGGCACGGGCGATTTGTATATCGATGTCCGTCAATATAAGAGCACGGGCGATTTCGCGGAGGAATGTGGATTTTTTGTGATTCGATTCGATGAGCGTGACGGGGATGTGGGGAGCCCAGAGTTTGATGGGGATGCCGGGGAATCCGGCGCCGGAACCGATGTCAGCAAGACCTTTCAACGCAGACGACACGGAGGTGGCGGAGGAACGGGGAAAAAGTTGCCGGGCGGCGAAGAGGCTTTCGCCGAAGTGGCGGGTGACGATTTGTTCAGGATCGCGGATGGCGGTGAGATTGATGCGCGCGTTCCAGCGGAGGAGTATATCGATGTAGGTCGATATATGATCGAGGTCGGCGGTTGTGAGCTGTTCGCCTCCGAGGAATGGTGCGAGCAGTTCGGCGATGCGCGCGGGTTGCATGGACGGTTGATTGTAAAGCAGGGGCGAGAGGGCAGAGGCTAGGGGCCAGGGGACGTTTCGCGAACCGATTCTTTCGTTCTCAGATCGGACGGCAGAAAGTTTCTTGCCGCTCGCTCCTAGCTCGGAACAACCGCCGCCGTCCGCGCGGTGTCATGCTCATCTTTAAACCTCCTGAGGGAATGGACCGCGTGTGTCACGCACCAAAGCGCAATCCATTTTGAGCTGTCTATCGGCGCGAGTGAAATTCGTGCCCTGACACGAGTTCCATTTGCTGTATTGAATTGGTGCTCCGATACGAATCAACGAACATCCCGAGTTCTGGCAAAAGCGGCCAGAAATGGAGCACCCGGGAGCGCCCAGCCTCCCGTAGAGAAGGCGGGAAGGCTGAGGCAACCGAGAACAGAGTCTGTTGGGGTTGGCAGCATCGTAGTCGTCTTCGCAAAAACCGCGAAGGGACGGGGTGCTCGGCAGCCTGCATCGGATTCCGCACTGGAGTACTGAGTGGCAAACCTGATCCGAAGTACATCAGCACCATCTCCTGCTACGATTATGACCCACATCCTATAGATCACTAGAACGGTAAGGAGGACGATTGTGATCTTTGCACATCTGTTCCAAGTTGCTTCAAGTTCGCCTATCGAACCCTCCGCTCTGGAAAGTTCCATTTCTGCACTTGAGACAGCCATCTCCGCATTAGAGGCAGAGATTAGAGCGCTCGATAGTCGATCTGTTCCCTGGGAACACGCATTGCCTTGGTTTACCTTTGCCGTCCTTGTAGGAGTTGCGATCGAGTGGTGGATTATCCGACATGATTTCCGCGAAGAAAGGGAAACCTGGGCTATATTCGATTTCATCGGCGTCGTCCGCTTCCCGTCTAGGCCATCTGTCCTCAAATTGGCGGTGGAGATTACGAGCATTGCCCTCATCGTATTCGGGATTTTTGGAGAGATTGGGATCGGCCTAAAGATCGCCTCCATCAATAGCTCGTTACGGGCCAAGAGTGCTGAGTTGCGAAGCAAAAACGCTGAATTACGGAACGATAGCGACCGACTTGTTGCGTTAGTTAACGAACGTGCTGGAAGGCTTGAAAAAGAGGCGTCAGAGATAGAGGAATCGGTTGCTCCGAGGAGGCTAACCACCAAACAGCGAGAATTGCTCGCCTCGCATTTGAGAAAATTTGCTGGCCGTAGCCTGACAGTTTTTACTGACCCGAGCGATGCTGAGGCTGCGGTTTTTGCATCCGAAATATATCTGACTTTGAAGTCGGCAAAATGGAATGTAGATGGAAGCCGCAATGTTGGACGAGGTGGAGAAAGATCCATGACTGTAGCGCCAGATCTCCCTGCAACTGGTGTTGATGTCCCTTGCGGACCACCTAAACTGCACGATGCGGCTGGCGAGGCACTCGTTAGGGAATTATCTGTTCTGGGATTCGACTCCCAGTGTTCCACTAGGGCCACAGCCTTGTGGCCATTGGAGGTATTGGCACGACCTGAAGGCCCACAAGGCGATGCAAAACTGCGAGCTGAGACCGAGAAGAAACAGGTAAGTAGGAGGCAGACGACGAAGCCGTAGGCCGATGATGTGAAACGGCATCAGTACCCCCGAATTGGCGAGTTCGCATGGCTCGGTTGGCGAAAACCTGCGTTGCCGCGTGGCAGGATTCCGCGATCCGCGGCGAGGGGAGTTGTCGCTGTTGAATCAGCACGCGTGAAATCTTCGGGGGATTGTGTTTGTTTGAGGGGGCAGTGGCGACATCGAGTTGAGTCATCTATTGAGGTGTAATGAGGGAGAGACTTGTTTGTCGATTGATTAGGTTAAGATGAAAATCTTTTGGGGTCGGCGGCTCTACGCGTCCTCGCGAAGAGCCAAGCACAGGTACTCTTGGATCCCGAGTCCTGAGTCCTGGCGGTTCAGAGGGTAGGGGCTAGAGGTCGGGGACTAGAAAGGCAGCACGAACCGGGTGTGATCTGGAGCCGCTTCGTGGTTGGGGTGGGGGAAATCCGCACTTCTGGCAAAAGCGGCCAGAAATGGGGCACCCGGGGCGCTCAGCCTCTCGTAGAGAACGCGGGAAGGCTGGGGCAACCGAGACCAGAATCAGTAGGGGATGGCAGCATCGTAGCCGTCTTCGCACGGCGAGTCCTGCAAACCGTATCGTCCTCTGGCTTATCATCACGCGTTCTACGAGAGTAGGCAGCGACCCGATTTCATGAACGCAAATTCGTCGCGAGGGAGATAGCCATGCGCCTGCTTTGCGTCTTTGTCCAGTCTTTTGTGATGGCCACATTTGTCAATCGCTCAGGGGCAGCCAATTGCTGATCCGATGGGCGGCCGGCGAGGGCGTATCGCATTCCCCTCATGGACCCTGAAGGTGGGTTCCACTGTGGCCGGTGTCGTGTGCGTCGATTTTTTCGAAGTGCGCGCGGTAGGCGTAGAGCAGTGCGAGCAAGGGGGCGGCGACGAGGACTCCCCAGAAAGGCCAGAGGATTCCGAGGACGATGGGGGCAAGGATCGACGCCCAGATGGGGACCTTGGCCGTTCTCCTCATGATGTAGGGCTGGAGCAGGAGGCCATCGAGCAGGGCGATGATGACGTAAAGGACGAGCACGCCGAGAGGGTGCTTCCAGTCCATCCATTTAATGGTGGCGGTGAGAACCGGTCCGAGCAATCCGAGGATCGGGCCGAGATGCGGCACGATCTGAAGGACGGCAGCGAGCAGCGCCCAGAGTGGAGCGAGCGGGATGTGGAGGATGTGGAGTCCGATGAACCAGAGAACGCCGACGGTGAGAGAGTCGAGGAATTGGGCGATGGCCCAGTTCTTGAGCGCGTTGCCGGTAACGCGTAGGTGATCTCCGAGGTCCATCGTAGTTGGTGGCAATTCCTTTGATGCTGCATGCGGGTGAGGAGTGAAATCATGTGGAAGTTGTTCAGGCAAAAAATCAACCAAAAAAGGGATACGAAAGCTTTGGAATTGCGGCGGCGTTTCAGGATTTGTTGGGTTCCGAGTTTGTGAGCTGTGCAAAGTGCCAGAGCACGCCTGTAGGATCGGACAGGTAAGTCACCGTGAGTCCCCAAGGTTCGGCGCGAGGCGGCGCGGGAGGAGCCACGCCAAATTGATTCGCGAGGTCGAGGGAATTGAGGTGTTCCCACCACGCCTGAACATCGCTAACGAGGACGTGCATCACCGCATTATCGGCCCATTCTTTGACGTAGAGGAAAAGCGTGCGAGCCGAGGCTGAGTTCGGCCAGCGAGTCCGATAGCCTCATAGAATCGCATGCTGGTTTCGACATTCCTGGCGGGAAGGAAAGGGCGGAATGCGGTAGGTAAGTCCAGAGAGAATTTCGGGAGGATGGAATGAGATTGCAACGGCGGCGATTACTACAAATGTTGTCGTATGCTTGCGGGGCTGGGTTCATTCTGCCGCAGGATGAGATCGCCATGGCACAGAAGCCCGCGCCGCCGGCGCGTGCTGCCGCGGATGCGAAAACTGCTGCGAAGCATGAATCGAAAGGGACGACGATGGAGAAAGTAGCGGGCATTGGCGGGTTGTTTTTTCGGGCGCATGATCCAAAGGCGCTGGGTCAGTGGTACGAGCAGCACCTGGGGATCTCGCTCACACCAACCAGCGAGGGGGGAAGCGTTTGGCAGCAGGAGGCTGGGCCGACGGCGTTCAGTCCGTTTCCGGAGACGACGAAATATTTTGGCGATCCGAATAAGGCGTGGATGGTGAACTTCCGCGTGCATGACATGGACAAGATGGTGGGCCAGCTGCGAGCGGCGGGGATTGAGGTGAAGGATCCGGAATCTTATGCGGATATCGGGCGCTTCACGCGGCTGCACGATCCGGAGGGGAATCCGATCGAGTTGTGGCAGCCGGCGTAGCGGGGGACTGGAAACAGGTGTGTCTGCCGAGTGCAGCGAGGTCTCTATCGCTCTGATCGCCGCTGGATATTGCCGGAAGATTCAACCTGGTTTCGAATAACACAATTGTTCCTACTGTGACATTGAGTGGCCGACGCGCGCGAGGGAAGGGCAGACCCGGCGCAAACCGCAAAATCGTTCATCTTGACAGGGTGGTTCCTGCATGGTCTAGTGAGCATCCTTGAATCGCGCCGCCCGGTTCGAAGAAGACCAGGCGCCGTTGGAGAAATGGAAACAGCGAGATGAACTCTGCCGATTCCGGCCTCTGCAAATTCCTGCGCAATCAATCCCTGAGTTGGAAGCAAAACGTTTTAATTTTTTTCTTCGCCTGTTTCCTGCCCACGATGGTGTTTGGAGGAACCAAGCCGAGTTCGTCCCCGTCGCCGGCGACCGTTGGACAGTGGGCAGCGCCGGTTAATTTCTGCACGTATCCGTGCCTGGTGGGCGCGAATGCGGCTGTGTTGAACACGGGAAAAGTGCTGTTTTATTACTATCCGGCGGCAAATGCCCAGAACTCGCAGGCGATGGTGCTCGATCCGGTTACGGGTAATTTGACCAACGTTGCATTGCCGGTGGCGGAAGATATTTTCTGTTCCGGCCTGTCGATCCTTTCCAGCGGCAAGGTTCTGGTGACGGGTGGAAATGTGGAAGGGGTGAAATGTTCCCATACTGCGAGCGGATGTGGAACCAAGAACGTGATGATCTTTGATCCCCGTTCGTCGACGTGGTCGACGGGAAATGACATGAACGATGCGCGCTGGTATCCGAGCAGCATTGAACTCACGGACGGCACGCTGCTTGAACTCTCGGGCACGAACGAGACGGGTCAATTCGTGCAACTGGCATTGGAGAAGTACAACCTGACAAGCGGGAATTGGACGCCCCTGCCGAGTACGGCCAACCTGCCCGGCGCGGTTGCCCAGGTGTACCCGCGTCTCTCGCTTTTGCCCAGCGGGAAAGTGTTTTTGTCATCGCCTGCGGCGCAAACATATCAATTCGATCCGACGACGAATAAATGGTCCTACGTCGCGAACGTGAATTTCGGGTTTCGTTACT
>Ga0209168_10002893_pt1 | contig 12127 bp, 11 predicted proteins | sample Coa_R1_FD_187156 | JGI IMG/M metagenome (GOLD analysis project Ga0209168, IMG submission 187156) | Surface soil microbial communities from Centralia Pennsylvania, which are recovering from an underground coalmine fire - Coalmine... | ecosystem: Environmental > Terrestrial > Soil > Unclassified ... | reverse complement strand
TCCTTCCCGCCGCTTTTTCATAAAAACGGCGTGTCTCCACTTCCATGGTCGACGCTTCCTTGCGCACGGCCTCAATCCGAAGCGGACGCACCAGCCACAGCGCCGGACGCTCCACAAATCCGCGCACATCTTGCCGGCGGATCAGCGGGATATGTTCCCCGAACTTCTTTCGATACAACTCGAGCAGCCGACGTCTATGCCCCGACTCCTCTTCGCGCATTCCTTCGAACATCGACGCCGTCGCCGGATAATCCTGTCGCAAGCCTTCCGCGAAATCGGAATATACCCGCTCGTCTTCTTCTTCAAGAGCGATCGCCAGTGCCAGTACTTCGCGTTCGGTAAGTTCTTCGAACTTCTTCATGGCCGATAGCTTACCTGCCGAAGGCCAATCGAGACAATGTGCATGATCGTTTTCTAGCCATCACAACTTTGCCGGTATCTCACTCGGCAAGTGCCGGAAGAAAGCGCCGCTAAGGCTTCGATGCTACTATCCAGTTCATGAAGGGTCGCAAGGCTTCTCGAGCTTCACGGAGAAGTCCGAAAAAATCGGGTGAGACAAGTCAGCCCCCCGAGCTCGTGGTCATCACAGGCATGAGCGGCTCCGGCAAGGCTTCCGTACTGAAGGCATTCGAGGACCTGGGCTACTATTGCGTAGACAACCTTCCAGTCGAACTGATTCCGCGCTTCGCCGAACTGGCCGTCCAATCTAGAGATATCCGTCGCACCGCCCTGGTCGTCGATGTACGCGAAGGCTCCAAGCTCGACAAGTTGCCCGACATCGTGAAATCCGTGCGGCGCATGATTCCCACGAAGGTCGTTTTCCTCGAGGCCTCCGACTCGGTGCTGCTGCGGCGTTTCAGCGAAACCCGCCGTCCGCACCCCCTCGGCAATGACGCTCCGGTGAAGTCCGCGCTCAAGGAAGAGCGCCGTCACCTAGGGGCGATTCGCCGGTTCGCCGACTTCGTAATCGACACCTCGAAGTTCAACGTGCACGAACTTCGATCGCACATCAACGAACGCTTCCACGAGCAATCCGCCGAGAACAGCATCCTGGTCTCCTGCGTCAGCTTTGGCTTCCGTCAGGGTGTCCCGGAAGATGCCGATCTTGTCTTCGATGTTCGCTTCCTGCCCAACCCGCATTTCGTGCCAGAATTCCGTCCGCTCACTGGACGTCATCCGCGAGTGGCCAAATACATTCGTTCGTTTCCCCAAACGCAGGAGTTTGTCTCACGCATCTCCGACCTGCTGGTCTACCTGCTTCCTCATTACATCCACGAGGGCAAGAGCTATCTGACGATCGCCTTCGGATGCACTGGAGGTCAGCATCGCAGCGTGATGATCGCCGAGGAAGTTGGTAAACATCTGCGCAGTGCCGGGTACCGCGTCAAAGTCGTTCATCGCGACAGTCCCAAATAGCGAGGAGGGATCGTGCCCACTGCTCCATATCCGCTCCGTCCCGAACCGATGACGCGGAGTTGGATCGAAAGGCATCCCCTCTGGAAAATTCCGCTTGGCTTTTTGACCCTCCTTTTTCTGATGGCCAGCTTTGGGGCGTTCACCATCGGGATTATTAGCGGGTCTTTTCGTAACAGCGACGTCTACAAGCTGGCCATGGCTCAAGCTGTGGCGAACTCACAGGTCCGCGATCAGATCGGAGAGCCGATTGAGACCGGTTGGTTCATCTTCGGAGAACTGAAGATTGGCGCGACGACCGGCCATGCGAACTTCTCTATCCCGATCTCCGGCCCGCGCGGGAAAGCCCGCATACGCGTGGTTGCTTACAAAAACGGCTCTTGGAGGTTCAACTGCCTCCAGGTTTACGTTCACGGACAATCCCAGACCATCGACCTGCTTGCCATCCCGTCGCCGCCCGTGCGGGATTTTTGATGCTCGGGGGAGTTGTCATGCCGAACGGAGCTGCGAGAGGCGTAGCCGATCGAGGCAGTCGAAGCACCCGCCCAAATCCGAGGCCTAGTCGAGCCCGGTCCTCATTTCTCTCGGCTCTCTTTGCGCGAGAAGCGGGGGTACACGCACCTTAAACGCCATTCTTCCCGCCTCCCCCTCAAGTAAAATAAGAACTTGCTTTTACTCTCCACTTCACCGGTGGCAAGCGAGTCTGGCCTTCACCGCCTGGGAGCCCTATGCGGCAACTGATGCGCCTCGTCCGCTATGTGGCCCCATTCCTTCTCCAACTGCTGCCCGGTGTTTTCCTTCTGGCTGGCGTGGGATTTTTGGAAGCCTTTCGCTTGATGCTGCTGAAGCCGGTTCTTGACCGCGTACTGAACCCCGCGTCCGGCTCCGAAAACATCATTCTCTTTACTAATCCGCAAACCGGCCATCCCATCTATCTTCAACGCTTCGTTCCGACTCAGTTCCACAATGCATGGACCATTGTTGCCTATGCGCTCGTGGCAGCCACCGTATTGAAGGGGATCTTCGACTACTGCGGAACGTACCTGGTGAACCACGCTGGATTCGGCATGATCACCAATCTGCGCAATGATCTCTACAACTCCGTGTTGCGCCGGTCGGCCGCGTTCTTCCAGAAACATACAACCGGCACATTAATCTCGACAATTATCAATGACATCGAGCGCGTGCAGTTTGCCATGTCGACTGTGCTGGCGGAAGGTCTCCAGCAATTCTTCACGTTTCTTTTCACTGCTGGCTTAGTTATCGTTCTTGGCCGCAAACTCGCGTGGGTTCTGGTCGTTTTCATCCCGATCATCATCTTCTCTGCCGTGCGCATCGGACGCCGCGTCCGTTCCACGACCCGTACCGGGCAGGATCAACTTGCAGACGTGCAAAATATCCTGCACGAGACCATTACCGGCAACCGCATCGTCAAAGCTTTCGGCATGGAGTCATGGGAAGTCGACCGATTCCGCAAGGCAGCGCAAAGACTCTTCCGGGCGAATTTGCGATCGGTCGCTGCCGCCGCCATCAGCTCGCCTCTCATGGATATTTTCGGTGCCATCGCGGTCGCCTTATTGCTGCTCCTCGGCCGCGACCAGATTGCGCACAACGAACTCACGCTCGGTGCATTCATCGCCTTCGTTGCTGCCGTGCTCAGCATGTACAACCCGGTGCGCAAGTTCGCGGTTTTCAACAACAGCTTCCAGCAGGCACTGGGAGCCTCATCGCAATTGTTCGCCTTCATGGATACGGAAGATGTCGTTACCGAGAAGTCGGGCGCAAAACCATTGCCACGCTTCGCCGGCACCATCCGTCTCGAGGACGTTTCCTTCTCCTATCAGGAAGATGGCGACGAATCTCGCGAGATCCTTCACGGCATCGATCTGGAAGTAAAGCGCGGCGAGATCCTCGCTATCGTTGGATCCAGCGGGGCAGGGAAGAGCACTCTGGTGCATCTGATCCCACGGTTCTTCGACGTCACCGGCGGACGCATTCTCATCGACGGTCACGATGTTCGCAACGTCACTCTCCCCTCTCTGCGCTCCCAGGTTGGTATCGTCACGCAAGAGACCGTTCTCTTTAACGACACTGTTCGCAACAACATCGCGTATGGCCAGCCCAACGTGCACCTGAGAGAAGTTGAGGCTGCGGCTCACGCTGCTCTGGCCCACGACTTCATCCTCGCGCTCCCGGCAGGTTACGATACAGTCATTGGAGAGCGGGGAGTGCGTCTATCCGGTGGCGAACGCCAGCGTCTGGCGATTGCCCGTGCCCTGCTGAAAAATGCGCCCATTTTGATTTTGGACGAAGCGACCTCGGCTCTAGACAGCGAGTCCGAAGCCCTGGTGCAATCCGCCTTGCATAATCTGATGAGCGGGCGCACAGTCTTTGTCATCGCGCATCGGCTATCCACAGTTCGCCGTGCCGATCGCATCGTGGTGATCGATAATGGTCGCATTACTGAAACTGGAGCGCACGAAGACTTGATGAAACAGGTCGGCACCTATCGACGACTGTACGAACTGCAGTTTTCGAATTCGGAAGCCCCTAGAGTGATCGCAGAACGCTAAGAATCGGCCCTATGCAAATACGCTCGATGACAGGTTTCGCGCAGGTGAAAGGCGAAATACGGCAGAACGGTGGAAGTCCTCCGTTCAACGCCAGTTCCGCCCATGCCGCTACTCGCCTCGGCTTTACCCTATCGTTAAAGTCGGTGAACCACCGCTTTCTTGACCTGCACTTCCGTCTTCCGTCCGGCACAGACTCTCTCGAGATGCAACTGCGGCGCATTCTGAAAGAGAAGGTAGCTCGAGGACACGTCGAGGTCTCGCTAAGCCTGGATCGCGCCACCAACGAGACTTTTTCGCTCAACCGCGAACTGATTAGCGGATACATCTCTGCGTTCCGCGCCGCGGCGACCGAGTTTGCGCTTTCTACCGAACCCGACCTCAATGCCGTCCTGCGCATTCCCGGCGCTCTCGACTCAGCCAACGACAGCGCTGACGGAGAAATCGAAGCGGCCGTTATGGCCAAGGTCAGCGACGTCCTCGACCGGCTGAACCAGATGCGCGAGGAAGAAGGCCGCGGGATCGTCCGCGAGCTTCGTGATCGCATGGCTCACCTTGTGGAAGCCGGAAAAAGCGTGCAGCAGCACCGCCGCGCCGTTCTGCAAAACTACATGGAGCGGCTTCAGTCTCGTTTGCAGGAATTGCTCGGCTCCAGCATTGATCGCGAACGCGTGATGCAAGAGGCGGCCCTGCTCGTGGATCGCAGCGATATCCAGGAAGAAATCGTGCGCCTTGAAACGCACGTGCAACATTTTCTCGGATTGCTCGACCAGGGCGGCGAGATCGGGAAGAAACTGGATTTCCTGTTACAGGAAATGAATCGCGAGGCCAACACTCTACTTTCGAAGACTTCCGGACTTGCCGGCGAAGCCCTCAAAATTACAGAAGCAGGACTTGCCATGAAAGCGGAAATCGAAAAATCGCGCGAGCAGGTACAAAACCTGGAATGACATCAACTATCAAACCGCTGGTCTTCATCATTTCTGCCCCGTCGGGATCCGGAAAATCGACGCTCACGAATGAGCTGCTCAAGCTCGTATCGAATCTTGATTTCTCCATCTCGTATACAACCCGTGCCGTCCGCGGGAGCGAACAAAACGGCAAGCACTACCACTTCGTCACCATGGACGTGTTCAATAAGATGATCGAAGCCGGCGAGTTCCTGGAGTATGCCAACGTCCACGGAAATTGTTATGGCACCGCCCGTCAGTTCTTGCGCGATGCCGGACGCAACGGCCACGATCTTCTTCTCGATATTGACGTGCAGGGGGCGGCGCAAATCAAACGCACGTTGACCGATGCCATCAGCATCTTCGTTCTGCCTCCGGACCGCGAGACGCTCGAGTGGCGTCTGCGCAATCGCAGTGAAGATCCTGAACAAGTCATCCAGCGCCGTCTGCTCGCCGCCAGTCGCGAGATCGCGGAATACGACAAATACGACTACGTTCTGGTCAATGACAAGCTCGAAGAATCCTGCGAAAAACTACGGGCGATCGTGGCCTCAGAGCGCTTGCGGCGCTTGGAACGCCCGATCTCCGAGCAGGAGCGCCAAATCATCGATCTGGCCGAGTCTTGTCGTTTGGCCAACATTCGCGACCGGGTTCAACCGATCCTGTTGTCCTTTGGTGCGCCGGCTCCCTCAGCACACTCCTAGGTTTCGCGGTATGATTGTTGCAATGCTCGTCGAGGGCATTGACCGGAAATACTCTGAAGCGGGACAAGCCTGCAAGCTGCTTTGTTCTGTGGAACGCTCGATTTGACGTTCGGCACTGATTACACTTCAAATCGTTTTTCAAGGGGGATGTCCCAATGAAGTTGATCGAAGGCTTTGACAGCAACTACCGGTACATCTTGGTGGCAGCTCGCCGCGCACGGCAACTGCAATCCGGTGCGCCTCCGGTGGTCGACACCAACTCCCGCAAACCGTGCCGCATCGCGCAAGATGAGATTCGTGCAGGCAAGGTCAAATGGGAAATGACTGAAACTCGCAGCGCCGCCGAGCAGGCCGCCGAAGCTCTCGACAAGGCCCTCGGGCAAGACTAGCGAATCCTTTGATCTCTTGATGGCTGGTGGTTGGTCGCGCAACAGTCGTTTGAATCGACAATCAGAAATCAGCAATCAAAAGTCCATGAAGATCGCTCTCGGCGTTACCGGCGGAATCGCGGCATACAAGGCAGCCGAAGTTCTCCGCCTGTTGCAAGATCGCGGCATTCGCGTGCAGGTCGTCATGACCCGCGCCGCCCAGGAATTCGTTAAGCCTCTTACCTTCGCCGCTCTCTCCGGAGAAAAAGTAATTACCGGGATGTTTGCGCCCGGCGAAGAAAGTGAACCCAACATCGATTCTGCCATCGAGCATATCGCCGTCGCCCAGTCGATTGATGCGTTAGTCGTGGTTCCGGCAACGGCAGACGTTCTAGCCCACTTCGCGCAGGGCATCGCCACCGACTTCCTGACGACGCTCTATCTGGCCACTACGGCGCCTGTTGTCGTCGCGCCTGCGATGAACGTCAACATGTGGAATCATCCGGCGACCCAGTCGAATCTGGAGATCCTGCGCAAACGGGGCGTGAAAGTGGTCGAACCCGATTCCGGCTATCTCGCCTGCGGCATGGTTGGCCAGGGACGTCTCGCCGAGAACGAGGCCATTGTCGCCGCCGTCCTCGAAACTTTGGGAGCGACGCAGGATCTCGCGAGAGAGACTGTCCTCATCACCGCGGGTCCCACGCGCGAAAAGATTGACCCCGTCCGTTATCTGACGAATCGGTCAAGCGGTCGCATGGGATATGCCCTCGCCGAGTCCGCGTTGCGCCGTGGTGCCCGCGTCCTGCTGGTCAGCGGTCCGGCGAGTCTGACCCCGCCGGGCGCGGCCGAAGTGACCCGAGTCGAATCCACCGAGCAGATGCGCGAAGCCGTCATGAGCCTGCTGCCGCAGGCCAGCATCGTGATCAAGACCGCGGCCGTCTCCGACTACCGGCCGAAATCCGCTGCCGGCCAGAAGATCAAACGCAAAGGGCCGATGACTCTGGAACTCGAAGCCACGCCCGACATTCTTCAAGAACTGTCCCAGAACAAAGGGAACCAGATCATCGTCGGCTTCGCTGCCGAAACCGAGAATGTCCTCGAGAATGCCCGCCAAAAACTGGTCTCCAAGAATCTCGACGCGATCGTCGTGAATGACGTCTCGCATGAAGGCGTGGGTTTCGACTCTGACCGCAACGCCGTTACAATCATCACTCGCGACGAAGTGGTCGAAGTTCCGGAAACCACAAAGTGGGAAGTGGCCCAGCGGGTCCTCGATCAGGTCGCCAAGCTGCGCAAATCTCGCAAATCGCCAGTCAAAGCCTGATTCCGGATTGGTGTCATCCTGCGCGAAGTCAATGATCCGCTCGCCGGATGATTGACGGAATCGAAGGATCCCTACTCTCCACCCTGCATCATCAATCACTTACCCGAAGCTACCCCAAACCCAGCCTTTTCTGGGACAATAGAGGCTGAGCAGATAGGTTCTCCGCTCCCATCTTTCGCTGCGCCGGTTCGGCCCACTCGGCTCACAACTGGCAACTGAGAACTGCTTTCCATGGATCGCGAAGTCACAACCATTGTCGGCACCGACGTCGCCCGGGATTTGTCGGTCAAGGTGCAGCAGACCACCCAGGCTGCCCCCATCTGCCCGCTTCGCGGATCCGTCCTCATCCTTATTCAGTACGACGTCTGTGAAGAGATCCGCCTAGACGTGATCCGTCAGCTTCTGCAGGCGCGGCACGCGCAGGCCACCTTCAAGAGCAGCCAGGCTCCCGGATACGTCCGCTACCAGCGTCCTCCCGCGGTCGACCGGCTCGAGCCACTCGTGCTCGACTCCGGCGAGCGCCTTGCCGGAGAGATCAAGTATTACGATTACGGTGTGGTCAGCCTGGTCTTCGAGCTGCCCTTTGCCGGGGACTGGGACAAGCTCGTCGAACTCTCGGCCCGTTGGACCTCTGACACCGCGTTCGAGAAGCTGGCTTCCCGCGTCGTGCGGCAACGCCTGGAACGCGCCGCGCCGGCGATGATCAAGCCCTATAAAGAGGAGAAGTGGCTGCAGGAAGATTACTTCATCTTCCACGTACGCGAGATCGATGGCGCGCCCACGGCCGAAGAACTCCTTGCCACCCAGCGCAACCAGATCTCGCAGGTCGTCCGCGGAGAGACTGCCACGCTCAGCGAAGGCGAGCGCCAGGAAATCCTGCACTCGCGCATCTCGTATTATCCCAGCGACCTCGCGGTCATCGGATGGAACGCGGCCTTCATCTACGACACGCAGGCTGGAGCCGAAACGGCCATCCAGCTTCTCGAATATGCCAACTCGCAGCTCCTTGAGTTCCGCCATTACGACGAGCTGCTTACCAGCGAACTGGAGGACGTGTACGACTTCCTCGACGCCGGAAAGACGGGGCTGTGGTCGCGCTGGCGCACGGCGCGCGCCGCGTCGAAACTGCATACCGTGCTGCTCGATGTCAGCGAACTCACCGAGCGCGCCGACAATGCCATTAAGTTCCTGAGCGACATGTTCTCGGCGAGGCTGTACAAGCTGTGCGCGCAAAAGGTCGGCGTCCCTGACTACAAAGACCTGGTCAAAGAAAAGCTGCAGACCGCCGAAGACCTCTACCGCTTCATGATCGAGCAGTTCAACCAGTCCCGCGCCTTTGTGCTCGAACTGATGGTCGTGGTCATCCTGATCATCGAGCTGATCTACTTCTTCAAGGGCAGACCACTCTAATCATTTAGTCATTCAGTCATTCAGTCATTAAAAAACCAAGCCTTGTCATCCTGAGGCGGCGCGGTAGCGCGGCCGAGGGACCTTACGTCAGCGGGGAAATGCCACTGCTGCAGGTGGGAACGAAGGAACGAAAAGAAGGCGTCATCCCGAAGCGCGCTTTCAGCAGCGACGCGAGGGATCTCGCGCGCAGCTGCTACGCTGCAGGTGGGACGGGGGCGCTATTTTTAGAGCTGTTTACTGATTAGTTACGGATGTACCCCCCCGGGTGTCCCCTATTGGAATCATTGATTTAGCGGGAAATTTAAAAGTAATCCTAGGCGCTCAATCGTTTGCGGGCAAAATCTTGAGCTGAAAGGACTTAAGATCCTTCCCCTTCGACTGCGCTCAGGGCCAGTATTCCGGCGGCGGGCTCGAACGCGCGCCAAACGCCTCAACTTGCGGGCAAAATCTTCCATTCAAAGGACCTTACGATTCCAAAAGTAACGTCACCTGAGGCCCCGCGCAAGCGGGTCCGAAGGACCGTACGTCAGTCGGCAGTCCCGATGCTGAAGCGAGGACCCAAAGAGGAAGCCGGAAGCGACTCGTAGAAACCGCTGACGCAACCCTGTCCAACTCCTCCCGCCGGACAGAATCGAACTCGCCAAACGCCCGCCGCCACATACTCCCAACCTGCAGCTTTTCGATTTCTCAGTCAAGGTCAGATGTCACACGATTTCGCGATCAGATTGTGGAAAAAGATGAGAAAAGGGCCCGGCCACCGGTCTGCCCCCCCGACTGATCGAATTCGCCGCGGCCGACGCCGCATAGTTCCGATAAAGGTCTGCCGGCCCCCCGGTAAGAGGGTGATTTCACGGGGTGGGTGGGAATTTTGTTAGGGTTGCCTGGAAAACGGGAGAGGTCAGGTGACAGAAACGAGATCCTGTCCTAAATCTCGCCCTGTAATAGCGGTCCCATACGTGGTGCTCATTAGCCGCTATGATGCAAGCTTCTCTTCTCCCGGACTCTCCGGTTCTTCCTGATTCAGTCTAGGGGCGGCGGGTCGATCGCCCTTAAGCCAATCCGGCCATGTCGACACGACCTTGGAGTTCTCTTCGAGATATTTCCAATACGATTCATTGTTCTGTGCATTTCTGGGTTTCGTCATAGGAGCCTCTGTTGGTTCAAAAGGTCGTCAATCTTTATCCGGACATTGTCGGCGGAGAGTTGTTCACGCATCAGATACGAACTCGGGAGCATCTGTATCCGCGGAACGGCTTGGCCGCGGTCAAATTTCACCACCTTGCCGTTTTCCTTGCGTCGTACCTCTGAGCCTCGGCTCAGTTTTAGCGAAAAAAGGTCGAAGAATCTGCGGGGACCAATTCCGACGAATGCCTCGAACGGAATCCTCCGGTCGCTTTTGTTTCTGCGTGCCCCGAGTATAACCGCATCCTTGTGGAGCTTCGCTGCCATGCTCTTTGGATATGGCTCGATATAGGTGACCCTTCGGACCCCGGCGGTGATTATGTGCCGGGTGCAATTGTGGCAAGGGAATGTAGTAGTAAACAGTTCACTTCCTGCCGGGCTGACCCCATTTCGTGCGCAACCGAAGAGTGCATCCATTTCAGCGTGAACCGCTCTTCCGAATTCCGAAACGTCGTACAACAGGCTTCCCTTAAGTAGATCCAGCACGGCTTTCCTTGGCTTCGAAATATTACCACCTAGGCGTGAGAGCAAGTCGTCGACAATGCGTCGCACCTGAAGATCATTGGAATCATATTTCCTGATATGGTCGCGTTCGTCTTCGGGACCGGGCCAGTACAGTCCTCCCCGCGGGCTTGGGACATCGTTACATCCAACAGCAACAATATCACCCGTGACCGAGCGAATGCTCGCACCGACCTGCCTCGCCAGTTGGCCTGAGCGGAGCGCCGCTGAATAAGCCATGAACATCGAGTATTCATCGGGCTCGGGGGTGTAGTAAGGATAACCGAAGATCAAGTCGAGAAATCTTTCCAACTGCTTTTTGTACGCATCATCACTCAATTTGACGAAAGCGTCGGCAAGTTGGAAGGTATCGCGCGTCCGTTGGCCAAAAGGGATCTCCTCATCTTCATCGCGCTGCATGAGGAGCAATGCGTCCGTTTTGGGAATGTTCTTATCCCCTGTTAGATACTCAAGGCGTTCCGCCTCCGAGGCGAAGATCCCCATCAGATAGAACCCTAGGCCGTATATCCGCCGCAGTGTTCCCACTTCCTCTGGGCGCTTCAAGGAGTTTAGGATGTGAATCGTCTTGTTGGCTGGTTCTCCTAGGCCCTGAGGATCGCGGGTTCTTCTTCTTCCGATCTCGGCAACCGCTGCAGCAGTGACGAAATCGGGGCATTTCGTCAGTTCGCGGATCCTATTTCCTCCGTCCATATAGGAGTTAATTCGCTTTGCCTCAGGTTCGCTCGCAAGCGTTATGCCCGGCAGTTCAACCCTATTCGCAATACTCGTAATGTGATCGCTAAGCCGAATTTCTTGGGGACGGTAGCCAAATCGCTTTATATAGTTGCTCAGCGTCAGCAGGACGCCAGAGTAGTCGGTACCGACGGGATATGTGAGAGCGAACACCAGTTCAGCTTGAGGGAATTCGAGACCTGCGAGCGTGCTGCTGATCTCTGGTTTTGCGTCTTGGGGCATTTGGTAAGTTCTCCTGCTAGCGGGCCGGCGTTGATCTCATTCTGAGTTCTTCGACCAGTCGCTCTGCGGAATTTATGACTTCCTTTTCGCGGTTCTTTTCTCGGCGCGCCAGACGTCTGTGATCAATTGTTGACCACAGCGAGTTTTTGGATTTCGCATCGTAGATTGTAAGGACAAGCTGCGGGTCGACGATCTGTGCGCTGTGGACCTGCGTTGTACCGTCGTAGGTGTTCGTCGAACTCCAGACGCGCGTTCCGCCATGCTCGACGCGATAGGCGAGTTCGACTATCAGGTCGGCATCATCGGGTGAGCCGACGATCTGGTACTTCCCCCAATCTTTCATCTTGGCGTAGAACGCGTCATACGCTAGGTCACTTCCTCCGCCGTTTGTGACGAATGCCTTTTGAGCGTTGTTGATCACCGTAGGAAGAGGGGCTGGTGGGACGTCCTTTCTACCTCGTCCCGCAACAGCGCAGATTGATATGCATATGAGAGCCACCATCAAAAATATCCGCATTGCCCCTCCGTCACGTCAGAATTCGTCAGGCTTCACGAAAAAAAGGGTCCTTCGGCACTATTGCCGAGGGACCCCCGTCCTGACGCGTCCTTTGTACATGGAGTAAGTAAGAAATACAAGTTGCACTATAGTGCCAGCGGGTGGCACGTGGGGGTAATAAGTTGTCCCGATCTCGAATGACTCTCACGAGCACAACCGGGAAGGGCACGACTT
>Ga0209168_10002892_pt1 | contig 12131 bp, 10 predicted proteins | sample Coa_R1_FD_187156 | JGI IMG/M metagenome (GOLD analysis project Ga0209168, IMG submission 187156) | Surface soil microbial communities from Centralia Pennsylvania, which are recovering from an underground coalmine fire - Coalmine... | ecosystem: Environmental > Terrestrial > Soil > Unclassified ... | reverse complement strand
CGGCGGCAAGGGAAAAGGCGAAGCGGAGAACGAGGCGCCAGCTACCGACCTGCGCCGGTTATTGCCCTGAGCTATTTATGGACGTAGCGTTTTATGTCGCGGCAGCAGTGGCGATTCTGGCCACGATAATGACGATCACTCGCCTGAACGCGGTCCATGCCTTACTTTATCTGATCGTTTCGCTGCTGGCAGTAGCAGTGATCTTCTACATTCTCGGAGCGCCCTTCATCGCAGCCCTCGAGGTAATCATCTATGCCGGAGCAATCATGGTCCTGTTCGTTTTTGTGGTCATGATGCTAAATCTGGGCAAGGGAGCGATGACTATAGAGCACCGCTGGTTGAGGCCCTCGATGTGGATCGGGCCATGCGTGCTTGCCGTCATCCTGATCGCAGAGGTGACATACCTTCTGTCACAAACCGGATCCGCGCCACAAGGTACTGCGTCGGTTGGATCTAAGCAGGTAGGCATGGCCCTGTTCGGTCCATATTTAATCGGTGTGGAACTGGCTTCCATGCTCTTGCTGGGCGCAATCGTCGGGGCCTATCATCTGGCCCGGCCAAAACTGCAACAACTGGAGACGCGACATGTCATCGATTCCCATGGAACACGGCTTGCTGCTAGCGGCGATCCTATTCGCGCTGGGACTCATCGGCCTTCTAGTCAGGCGTAATTTGATCTTCATTCTCCTCTCCATCGAGGTGATGCTCAACGCTGCGGGCCTGGCGTTTGTGGTTGCCGGCTCACGCTGGGCGCAACCTGACGGTCAAGTCATGTTTATTTTCATTCTGGCGACGGCAGCCGCCGAGGTCTCGGTAGGTCTCGCGTTATTACCGCAGTTGCACCACCAGTACAAATCGCTAGATGCCGATGCGGCCAGTGTGATGAGAGGATAGCGTGCTCAGATTGTTGTGGCTGATCCCGGCGGTCCCGTTTGCCAGCTTTATTGTGCTGGCGCTGGTTGGCTCGCGTATTCCGAAGAAGTTTGCGGCTTTGATGGGCGTTGCTTCGATCGCCGTCTCCACGGTGGTCTCGATCCTGATTACCTGGAGCTTTCTTTTCTCTACACCACAAGGGGGCTTCTACACACAACTGTTGTGGACTTGGATAGATGTCGCAGGCTTTCGTCCGCAGATCGCGTTCTACCTGGATGCCCTCTCGCTGATCATGACACTGGTAGTCACGTTCGTTAGCTTTCTGATTCACCTTTACTCTGCCGAATCCATGATTGAGAGCGAAGGCTATTCGCGCTTCTTCGCTTACATGAACTTGTTCGTCGCTTCGATGGTGACGTTGCTGCTGGCCGACAATCTGCTGCTGCTCTATCTGGGGTGGGAAGGCGTTGGGCTGTGCAGTTACCTGCTGATCGGCTTCTGGTATGCCGATCGCAAAAATGGATTGGCAGCGCGCAAAGCATTCATTGTGACTCGCGTTGGCGACACCGCAATGATCGTCGGCTTGTTTCTGCTCTTCCAGCACCTGGGTACCCTGCAGATCCAGGAACTGATGCACCGGGCTGCGGGGCAATGGTCGGTGGGTTCAACGCTTCCGACTGTGGCTGCAGCCCTGCTGCTGGGCGGTGCCGTGGGCAAGTCAGCGCAGCTTCCATTGCAAACTTGGCTTCCAGATGCCATGGCCGGCCCCACGCCGACGAGCGCTCTGATACACGCAGCGACCATGGTGACCGCCGGCGTTTACCTCATCGCACGCACTCACGTGCTTTTTTCGCTGGCGCCATCGGTACAGTTTGCCGTGGCGGTGATCGGGGCAACTACTTTGGTGCTCGCGGGAGTTAGTGCGCTTACCCAATGGGACATCAAACGGGTGCTGGCCTATTCAACGATCAGCCAGATCGGATACATGTTTCTCGCCATGGGCGTGGGCGCGTGGTCGGCAGGTATTTTCCACTTCATGACCCATGCGTTCTTTAAGTCATTGCTCTTCCTTGCAGCAGGAGTCGTGATTCAAGCAATGAACGAGGAGCACAGCATCTTCAAGATGGGTGGCTTGCGCAAAGAACTGCCCCTGGCATTTGGCGCTTTCTTGATCGCCGGTTGTTCTCTCGCCGGACTGCCTCTCATCACTGCGGGTTTTTACAGCAAAGGCCTAATCCTATGGGAGACGTGGGCCTCTCCACAAGGCAGCACTGCCCTGTGGCTGGCGGGCGTGTTTGGCGTGTTGCTGACCTCCCTTTACATCTTCCGCGTCATTTTTCTCGTTTTTTTTGGCGAGGCGAAGGCGCGCGTTCTCAGACGGCCGGGATACAAGATCCAAATTCCGCTGGTGGTTCTCGCGGTCCTCTCGCTGGTAGGTGGATTTGTGAACCTCCCGCCAAAGCTCGGAAATGTGCCGTTGTTTACCCGCTTATTGGAGACGGCGTTGCCACCGGTTGAGCACGTTCACTTCGGTGCGCTTACGGAGATAGGTTCCGAAGGGTTCGTGACGTTGGCATTCGTCATAGGCGTGGCCGTTGCATATTTCTTATACCTTCGCAGCCGTCAGTGGGCAGAGGCTCTGACCGCAACTCGTGCAGGAAAAGCTCTACACGAGTTCTGGTTTGCCGACTGGGGATTCGACTGGTATTACGACAAGCTGTTCGTGCAGCCAATCCTTTGGTTTGCGCGCATAGATAAGAAGGATGGGGTGGACGCCTTTTACAACGGCATCGCGGACCTCAATGAACTCCTGTACCACGGTCTTAGCCTCACGGAAAACGGCCGGGTGCGCTGGTACGCCGCTGCAATCGCGGCGGGGACTGTCGTATTTGTGGCGATTGCGTTATTTCTATGATTCTGCTTTGGCTGATCGTCATTCTGTTGGTCGGAGGCGTACTCGCGTGGGCAGTGGCCCGCTGGAGTGCCTTGGCGAGCCGCTGGATTTCGTTGATCGCGGTGAGCGCGGATTTCGTGATCGGACTTATCGTCTGGTTACGTAGCGCAGGCCGAGTCGAGATTCTTCACCAGCAGGCCTGGCTGTGGGAAATGGACTGGAGCTGGATTCCTTCATTCGGCATCCATTTTCATCTTGCATTGGACGGCCTGAGCCTATTGCTGCTCATGCTCACGTTCCTCCTTGGCATCATGTCAGTGCTCGCATCGTGGACTGAGATCCAAGACGGAGTGGGTTTCTTCCATCTGAACCTGCTCTGGGTATTGGCTGGAATCGCCGGAGTGTTTTTGGCGATGGACTTGTTCTTGTTCTATTTCGCATGGGAACTGATGCTGGTTCCCATGTATTTCCTCATCGCTATCTGGGGCCATGAGCGGCGTTTGTACGCAGCGGTGAAGTTCTTTTTGTTCACCCAGCTCAGCGGACTGCTGATGCTGATCGCGATCCTGGCTCTCTATTTCGCTCATCACGCTGCAACTGGCATTTTTACGTTTGAATATGCCGATCTGCTGGGAACGCCTCTATCTCCCCACGCAGCGCTGTGGATCATGTTAGGTTTCTTCGTCGCGTTCGCCGTCAAGCTACCGATGTTTCCTCTTCACGCTTGGCTGCCTGATGCACACACGGAGGCGCCCACCGCAGGTAGCGTGGTGCTGGCCGGACTTTTGTTGAAGACGGGCGCTTATGGCCTGCTTCGTTTCGTAATACCGCTTTTTCCCGGATCGGCACAAGCTTTCGCGCCTATCGCAATGGCGTTGGCTGTGATCGGGATCCTGTACGGCGCCATCCTGGCATTTGCTCAAAGTGACTTGAAACGGCTGGTCGCCTATACCAGCGTGAACCATCTTGGGTTTGTTCTGCTGGGAATCTTTGCCTGGAATAAGCTTGCGCTCCAAGGCGCTATGATCACCATGATTTGCCACGGCGTCAGCACTGGAGCATTGTTCATTCTGGTAGGAGGGTTGCAGGAGCGGCTGCATACCCGCGAACTCGCTCGAATGAATGGCCTATGGGAGACAGTTCCCAGATTGGGCGGAGCGGGACTATTTTTCGCTTTGGCTTCGATGGGATTACCCGGACTTGGCGACTTTGTCGGGGAGTTCATGATCCTGCTCGGCGTTTATCAAAAGAGCACAATCTTGACGGCGGTAGCTGCGGTCGGCATCCTGGCTTCCACTTTTTACGCTCTGAAGTTTGTTCAGTACGCCTTCCATGGGCCTAACGACCACCACTGGACGCTACCTGATCTCGGATTGCGCGAAGCCATCATCTTCACCCCCATGATCATTATTCTCCTTTGGTTGGGGCTCTACCCGCGGCCTGTGTTCAACACCTTTAATCCAGCGATGGAAACGCTGCAACAACATGCAGAGCAGACTCTAGAGGCGCTGCGGAGATAGCAATGAACCCTGCCGACCTGCTCGCTCTATTGCCATTTTTGCTGGTTGCCGGAACTTCCGTTCTCGTCATGCTGGAGATCGCAGCGTGGCGCAGTCATTGGTTGAGCTTGGGCATTACTCTTGTTGGATTAGCGGCAGCTTGCGGATCATTGTGGCTTGTCGGGCCGCTGCCGCCTCGAAAAGTGATGTCGCTCCTCATCCTGGACCAGTACGCACTCTTCTATATCGGCTTGATTCTTGGGGCCACCTTTGCCATCGCGATTCTCTGTCATGGGTATCTCGAGCGACATGCTGAGACTCGTGAAGAACTCTACGTTCTGCTCCTGGTGGCGACGCTCGGATCAATGGTTTTGGTTGCGAGCAGCCACTTCGTTTCTTTCTTTCTAGGGCTGGAAATTCTGAGTGTGGCACTCTATGCGCTGTCAGCTTACCTGCATACTCGCCGTCGCCCTATAGAGGCTGGTGTCAAGTACTTGATTCTGGCGGGGTCGTCTTCCGCTTTCCTGCTTTTCGGAATGGCACTCATTTACGCGCAACTCGGCACCATGGACTTGTCCCGTCTTGAAGGGTTGTTGGTTGGCGCACAGAATAGCCCATTGGTGTTGGCGGGTTTAACATTCATCATCACTGGTATTGGTTTTAAGCTCGGAGTGGTTCCGTTCCACCTCTGGACACCGGATGTCTATGAGGGTGCGCCCGCGCCGGTCACTGCCTTCATTGCCACTATTTCCAAGGGCGCAATTTTCGCTCTCCTGCTGCGGTATTTCTACACCGTCGGCGCACAGCACTTCCGAGCGGTTTTCATGTTGTTCGCCATCATCGCCATCGCCTCGATGCTCATCGGCAACCTGATGGCCTTATTGCAGAACAACGTCAAGCGCATTCTGGCATACTCATCCATTGCCCACATGGGCTACTTGCTGGTCGCGTTCGAGGCAAGCGGCGGGATGGCTTCTGAGGCGGTCGCCTTTTATTTAGTGGCGTACTTCATAACTACAGTCGGCGCATTTGGAGTAGTCACGATCCTCTCCGATGAAGAACGAGACGCGGATACGTTGGAAGACTACGCTGGCCTGTTCTGGCGCAGACCGGTGCTGGCAAGTATCTTTACGCTTATCGTGCTGTCTCTCGCCGGGATTCCGGTAACTGCCGGATTCCTAGCAAAGTTTTACGTCGTGACCGCCGGAGCTTCCGCAGGCATATGGGCGCTGATCCTCATCCTGGTCATCAGCAGTGTAATCGGATTGTTCTACTATCTCAGGATTGTTGCTACGTTATTCGCACGCAGGCCAGAAAAAGCGCCTCATGCTGAACCCCACTCAATCGCTGGAAGCTATGTGCTACTCGCTCTTACCATCCTGCTGATTTGGTTTGGGGTCTATCCGGCGCCTCTCTTGAAGGTGATCAGAACAGTCCTGCCGCTATAGAGGCACTGGGGAGCAAATGAAAACGAAGATTGGACACTCCGCTCACGCCCGCGCTTTATCGATCATTTCTTTCCAGATGCCCTTGGATTTGAGAATGAGTTCGACGGCTTCGCGGATCGCGCCCCGCCCAGCGAGCGCCTTGGTTGTATAGTGCGCGGCTTCTTTGACCTCGCGGACGGCGTCGCCGACGGCAATGGCGAGGCCGGCGCGCCGCATCAAGGGAATATCTGGGAGATCATCGCCGATATAGGCCACAGCAGAATCGGAGAGGCCGGCATTGCAAAGAATTTCTTCATACGCCGGCATTTTCAACGGCTGTTTCATGTAGATAAATTCCATCTTCATTTCGTGGGCCCGGCGGAGAAGTGCTGCACTTTCCCGGCCCGTAATGCAACCCGTGCGCAAGCCCGCGGTCTGCGCGAGGGTTAGACCCTGACCGTCATGCGCGTCAAATGTTTTGATTTCGAGGGCGGTGCCGTCGGTTTGCGAGAGCAGGGTCACGCTGCCGTCCGTCATGGTGCCGTCCACGTCCATGAGGAGCAACTTGATGCGCGTGGCGCGCTTCTTCACTGCGGGAGAGATTTTGGCAATACCCGCCAAAGAAGCCTCCGGGGAAACGAGATTGAGCGAGTCGAGTCTGACTCAAAGCCTGTCATGCCGTCCTACTTCCGCGATTTGGGATCCAGCAGGTTCAATCAGATGTTCGGCAGCTCGTCGAAGTACTCATCATCTTCGTTCGTCCCACCCTCGCCTTTGCCTACTTGCTTCTCGCATTCGATGAACTCTATCCGTTCAATCCATTTGACCATCTTATAGCCAAGCTGGTTCTCAACCCTGAGCCGGAGTGGAGCGCCGTACTCTTCAGGGAGTAGCTCTCCGTTCATCTCAGAAGCAAGCAAGCATTCCGGTTTAAGGACATTCTCCAAACTCTGCGTGTCGTAATATTGGCCACCATACAGGCCTCCACCAAAGGAGAAGAAGGCTACCGTTTTTACTGAAGGCTTCGGCTTGACCAATTCGACAAGCGTCCTCATCGGCACCCCGCCCCACTGCGCGATGCCAGACCAACCTTGAATGCAGTGATGCATGGTAATGTGCTCCTTCTTACCCAGAGCCTGGATATCCGACAATAAGAGTTCCACAGGTCTTTCGACGAGGCCGCCAACCTTCAGCTTAAAATCACGGAAATTATTGGCAGCCATTTCTTTCCAATCCGCTCGTTCCGGCCTCTTGCCATTTGGCCAAAAGTAGGGAGAGATATGCTCTTTTGTATAGCGCTGGCTCGGATACGGTCGATTCAGAGTAGCGAGGCGTATAGGCTGAGAAATTGCTTTTTGCATATGTTGCAGAAGACGCGGAAACTTCCACGAAGTGTAGTGAGCGATGATCCAAGTTGCAATTACCACCCCAATACCCAAAAAACCGAGGATCATCCCCAGCGGACGAACATTATCCGTTCCGAGAACGATATGGTTCATATTCCGCTTAAATCCGGTAAGGACCACGAGAGTTACATGAGCGGTTATGAACCCGACCCACATCGGCATCATGAGAAAGTGAATGGAGCGGCCGCCCTGTCTTCCGCCGAACAGACGGGGAAACCACGGAAAGCGATTCACCATCGCAGGCGACATCGCTGCGCCAGTCAGTATCGATAACGGTGCAAACAAGAAGATGGCGGCGAAGTAGGCCAATTGCTGCAGCGCGTTGTATCCATAAAAACCGTTGGGTTCAGGCGGAAAACGGAAGTTCGCGTAATGGACAAAGGTGTTCCACGCTTGAGGAAGAACGATCCACGATGTCGGTACCACCCGTTGCCATTGCCCGGTTATAAAAAGCAATGGGATAAAAATTAGACCAGTAATAATGAAACCGTACACATCGATGAAGTGCCAGGAGCGCGCCACTCCGACGGTATGGCGATAACCCGGGAGCGCAAACATGGGTGAGATGTAACGCGCATCGTCCTTCGCCGTCCATACCCGGTCTTTCGGAACCGTTAAGGGCGTGAATCGAATCCACTCTGTGCCTGGCGTGCAGTCGTTATTGAAATAAAGCCGCGGATGATCCATGAGGATTGAAAGGCCGCTGCGAACCAGCATCATCAAAAACAGAAAATTGAAGAAGTGTGCATAGCGGATCCACAATGGAAAGCCGTGTGGTCCACTCGGAGACGCCTGGTTAAATTGGGGAATCGGTGGAACATACGGCAATCCGAAAATGGCCGCCTGTCCCCATGCAAGCACGAGAGGCACGAGAATCAGCACAACTGCTCCCGCGACAAGCGAGGGCCTGATCCAGATACGAAAGCGTCGGTCTGGGGGATAATGAACAGCTTTGTGGGCCGGGTCGAACGGGATCATCCTTACTCCTTAACTTAAGCTGTTCGGCGTGGATGAGAATTCCGCACCAGAACAAAAAGGGCGTTTGCCAGCCCAGTCATCAACCTGAACTTCTCGGTTGGATCAAATCACTCGTTACTTCGCCTACAGAAAGAGTGATTATGCTTCAAGTGCGCGCTATGCTGCCGATTGCGTGACTAGTGCTGCTGCCGCGCGGTCCAGCCACCAGATCACGGTTTTTTCAGCCAGACGAATGCCGGAGGCCGGATAATTCGTTGGGTCAGGCGAACCGGTGAGAACGTGATGTAGTGCCTCGGCCTTGTTTGATCCTGTTATCAGGAAATAAATGTTGGATGCCCCTGTGATTGCTGGCAACGTGAGCGTAAGGCGCTGAGCTGGTTTGGACGGGGCTTTCACGGCTACTACCCAGCGCTTCTTTTCATTGAGGGCAGGTGAGCCAGGGAATAGCGATGCGGTGTGCCCCTCTTCTCCGAGCCCGAGCAAAACCAGGTCGAAGCGCGGCCAGTCCTCGGAAAAATAATTCCTCAGCGTCTTCTCATACTCACGAGCAGCTAAATCGGGATCAGGCAGTTCCGTCGGCATCGGATGGATATTCCCCACCGGACACGGAACCGCATCCAGCAAAGTCTCTCGAGCCATGCGGTAGTTACTCTGTGAATCGGCAAGTGGCACGTAACGCTCGTCTCCCCAGAAAACGTGCACTTTCGTCCACGGGATCTGGTCTCGAAATCGCGTAGAAAACAAACGGTAGAGAGTTCGCGGCGTATTACCACCCGACAGGGCGATCGAAAAACTGTCATTACGTTGCACGCACTCGTTGATTGTTCTGACTGCGGCTTCGGCCGCGCGAAGGCTGAGTTCGTCGATATCAGCAAACACACGTATATCGGATTTCATTGTCCACCTCCTCCTGATCGTCAAAATCAGCGAGGTTCCAGCACTCCGCAAGATTCAGACCACTTGTGCTTCGTGGTGCGAAGATTGATGGGCCTTCTCGTCCGCAGGCACTGGGCCTCTACTCCACTCGAGCACGACCTTGATCTCGTCTGAACCGTGATGCTGAAACGCACTTTCCAATTCCGTGTAGTTGTGCCGTTGCGTAATCAAATCCGCTACATGGTCGTGCCAGCGGTTTGTTGCCTGGACGAGGTCGTCCACCGCCAATTGGAAGTGATCGCGCGAGGCATTGACGCTCCCTACCAGAACTTGGTTACGTAGGACTAGCCGTCGCATAAATTCCGCACCATCAATTTTCAGCGGACGATCGCCAGCGGGTATACCGGTCACCGCGTACACCCCATTTATGGCCAATGCATCGATGAGGTCGAATTCGAGACTGGCGATCCCGGTAGCCTCCAAGACTAGATCGAACAATGCGATCTTGCCGACGAAGTGCTCAGGCGTAATCTGACGTCCATCGATGTAATGGCCGCCAATCAAATTCAACCATCGAGGACGGACGGTGCTTGCATCAACCACATCTAAGCCCCAAACCTCGGCACCGCGCAGGCGCAACGCCAATGCTGCCAGCAGACCAATCGGGCCCAGGCCGGCAATGAGGCAGCGCTTTCCGGATAGCCAATCCCGCGGGGAAGAATGCGGCAACCGGATCGTTTGCAACTGCACGGCTTCGGCGATCGCCTTTTCCGCCACTGAAAAGGGCTCGGCGAGCACTCCCACGGCTTCGAGTTCAGGCGGAACGCGTACAACGTATTGCTCGTGATCTACCACGTATTCGGTTTGATATCCATCCATGCCAGCGATGCCACGCTCCGAGTAGAGCCCTGTCTCGCACATGTCAGAACGATTCATCGCGCAGGGACGGCACTTTCCGCAGCCTCGGCGAACGGTAAACACGGCATAGTCGCCCGATTTGACCTGCTTCACATCACGGCCAGTTTCGACCACCTGGCCGAACATCTCATGACCTAACACCAGATCTTTGTGAAAAGGTGGCGCCTGCGCGCGGCCACCCGCAGCCTCTTCGCGGTCAGTGCCACAGATGCCCACTCGTAGCACACGGACTTTTATCTCATCGGGTGCGGAGATCGATGGCTCCGGACGATCGACTAACCGGACGGTTTTGGTCCCGGGTACAACTGAAATGGCTTTCATTTCCTACCTCCTTGGCTGGCATTGCTTTGGCTGGCATTGCTTTGCTGCGAAATATTTTTGATTCGACACGCCCACATCTCGCATATCTTCACCCGACCACACGTTTTTTCTCCAAGTGTTTAGGGGCAGCATCGTTCTGAAGGGCGGGTGGCTGCCGCAACCGAGCGAGTATCTGCGACACAATGGCGGAGGAAGGAAGTGATATGTCGACGACGATGGCGTCAAACGGCTCTTCCAGCGCTTCGAACTGACTGTCAAGCATGTTCGCCTTCATGAAGTGCATCAGCCGATGCTCCATGCGCGAACGAATGAGTTCCTTTGTGCCCTTGAGATAAACCCAAGTGATCGGAACTCCGTTGGCGAGAACCTCCCGATATTGCCGCTCCAGAGCTGAGCATGCAACGACCAGGCTTTCTCCTCGCTTGAAAAACTCCAAAAGTCGAGTATGAATGGCCGCTAACCACGGGGCACGATCACAATCGTTTAGTGGAATCCCATGACTCATCTTCTCTATGTTCTCTTTGGAATGCAGGGAATCTCCCTCCAGGAATGAGCATCGGAGCGCGTCGGCAAGCAGTGTGCCGATGGTTGTTTTTCCCGATCCTGAGACTCCCATTATCACGATGATCATGGCTGAATCGTGCTCTTCAGTTAGAACTGCTCCTCTTCCGGAGCCCAGACTCATGCGGCCTGAGCTCGAAGGACAAATCGTTCCATTGCCAGTGCGAAGCCCTCTTCTTTATTGGAACTGGTCACAAACCTGGCCTCATGTTGCACCTCTGAGCTGGCGTTCCCCATAGCAATGCTCACGCCGCTGCGCTTGAACATGAACACATCATTCGGCATATCTCCGATCGTCGCGATATTTGCGGTAGGGACATGCAGCATTTCCGAAAGTACATTGACTACCTCGCCTTTGTTGGCCTTCGGATGCGTTACGTCTAGGTAATAAGGTTGGGAGCGTGCAGCCGATACGTGCTCGCCGCATTCCTTTTGCACGGCCTTTTCGCAGCCGGCCACCGCTTCGAGATCGTCACTGACTCCAACGATCTTAGCCACTCGATCCAGCAGACCCTCAAAGCTGGATACCACGGTTGGAGGAAACTTCACCGTCCATTCTTCACGGTCCACGTGAGGGCCATGACGCGATGGGACATACCAGTCCTTATCGCTATAAATCCAGACATCGAGCTTGTTTTTGGTCAAGATGTCGATCACGGGTTGTACCGCCTCGCGGGGAAGCAGGTTTTCGCGAATGACAGAAAGATCGGGATTGAGGAACAGACCGCCGTTAAACGCAGTGACTGCATCCTGAAGCTGAAGAGCATCGATCAGCATCTTCATGCCTCGCGGAGGCCGGCCACTGGTGATGGTAAACGCGATTCCGGCTGCCATGATGTTCCGAACGGCGCTGCGTGCTCGCGGCGTTATGACTTTATCGGGAGTGACCAGCGCTCCGTCAACATCTGCCACCACCAGGCGTACGTCTCCCGGTGCTTCTTCTTTTTTGCTCGCCATTGAATCCACCTCTCCTGAACACAGACTCTTGTGATCGACGAACCATGCAGCTCTGCTCTACATACTCATCCGCCACCGAAAGCTCCTCAAGGGCAGTAATTAAGACGCGCATCCTTACTTTGGGCGACGCCGCCTCCATCACTGCTCATCCGACGAACTCCCAATCCCATCCGACGACCAGGACGGTTGCAAACTTCTGATCACTCCAATCCTCATCGTTTCGAGGAAATCATCTCAATAGTCCATTTGTACCTCTCACAGAGATGTTCGTTCTGTAAGCGCAGAACTTTAATAACAATTCGCAGACCGATTTTACGATTCGTGATTTATGCGAACTGTTCACTCTTGACCAGTTTCAGTCCGGACACATCGTCAATAATCGTTGTAGGAAGATTTTCGGACGGTTGAACACAATCCGGCC
>Ga0209168_10002888_pt1 | contig 12141 bp, 14 predicted proteins | sample Coa_R1_FD_187156 | JGI IMG/M metagenome (GOLD analysis project Ga0209168, IMG submission 187156) | Surface soil microbial communities from Centralia Pennsylvania, which are recovering from an underground coalmine fire - Coalmine... | ecosystem: Environmental > Terrestrial > Soil > Unclassified ... | reverse complement strand
TTTTATGACGTCGTGGTGCAGGTCGCGATCATTCGTCCCGGCCCGATCGTCGGTCAGATGGTGAATCCATTTTTAGAGCGCAGGCAAGGACGCCAGGAAGTCACCTACGCGCATCCTTCGCTCAAGCCGATCCTCGAGCGCACACTGGGCGTCCCGCTTTTTCAGGAACAACTGCTGCGCATCGCTATGGTCGCCGCCAATTTCACCGGAGGCGAGGCCGAAGACCTGCGCCGCGCCATGGGATTCAAGCGTTCGCAGGCCCGCATGCGCGAAATCGAAGCCAAGCTCCGCGCCGGCATGACCGCCAACGGAATCTCTCCAAAAGCGCAGGAAGAAATCATCCTCTCGATCACGTCGTTCGCGCTCTACGGATTCCCCGAGTCCCACGCCGCCAGTTTCGCCCTGATCGCCTACGCGAGCGCCTATCTGAAATGCCACTATCTCGCCGCCTTCACCGCCGCGCTGTTGAACAATCAGCCGATGGGATTTTATTCGCCGGCAACGATCGTCAAAGACGCCCAGCGTCACGGCTTGAAACTGCTGCCAGTCGATGTAACGAAATCGGAATGGAATTGCACGCTGGAAACAGTCGTTGGTCGTCAGTCGTTGGTCGTTAGCCAAACAGGTCCAACTGACAACATCGGGCCTGAGGCAAACGACAAAGGGCCAACGACTAACGACGAAAATGTCGTCGCCCTCCGGATGGGCCTGCGTTACGTCCGCGGATTGCGCGAAGAGGCTGCCCGCTCGCTGCTACTCGAACGCATGCGCGCACCCTTCGCTTCGATCCAGGATCTCGCCCGCCGCATCCCCGAACTGCGCCGCGACGAACTCACCACGCTGGCTGAAATTGGCGCGTTGAATGCAGTTTCAAGTGTCGAGTGTCAAGTTTCGAGAAAATCATCCCGAGCCGGAGCCTCTCACTTGAAACCTGAAACTCGAAACTCGAAACTCACCCTTCACCGCCGCGACGCTCTCTGGCAAGTGGAGCGCGCTGCCCGCCCCTCCGGCCCGCTCCTGGAAAATCAGCCAGAGCCCGATGAACGCTCGCCGCTTGCCCGCATGAATCACGAAGAGCGCCTGGTCGCCGATTTCCACGGCACCGGGCTCACCGTCGGCCCGCATCCCATGGCCTACCGCCGCGCGTGGCTCAATGCCATGGGCATCCGCCGCGCCTGCGAATTGCGCGATCTGCCCACAGGCAAGCGCCTCCGCATCGGAGGCTGCGTCATCACCCGCCAGCGTCCCGGCACTGCCAAAGGATTTGTGTTTTTAAGTCTGGAAGATGAAACCGGAGTCGCGAACGCCATCGTCCGCCCCGACCTGTTTCACGAAAATCGCCTGCTGCTCACCAGCGAACGATTTCTGGCTGTCGAAGGCATCCTGCAGAATCAGGACAACGTAATCTCCGTCCGCGCCGAACGCGTGCAGCCGCTCTTCGTCACGAAAGCCGAAACGGTCTCGCACGACTTCCACTGAAGAAGAAATTGTTGATTGTTGAATGAAAGCCAACTACCGCGGCTCGAATTCCATTCAACAATCAAAATTCAAAACTCAACAATTCTCTGTGCCCTCCGCGTCCTCTGCGTTGGGCCCTTACTTCCCCGTATAGCTCACTCTCCAGATCGAGTTCGACCCATCGTCACTCACGAGCAACGAGCCATCGTGAGCTTCCGTCATGCCCACCGGACGTCCCCACGCATCGCCATTGGGCAGCACAAATCCAGTCAGGAAGTCTTCGTACTCGCCGGTCGCGTGTCCCGTCTGATGCAGCGGTACGCGAATGACTTCATATCCCACACGCACATGCTTGTTCCACGAGCCATGTTCCGACGCGAATATGTCTCCCTTATACTCCGCGGGAAACTTGTCGCCCTGGTAGAACGTGAACTCGAGCGACGCATTGTGCGCCTGCAGCAGAACGTCCGGCACGATCACCTTGTCCTTCAGTTCGGGATGCTTGCCCTCCAGCCGCGGATCCTGATGATCTCCCATATAGAAATATGGCCATCCGTAAAATCCGCCTTCCCGCACGTGCGTAATGTAGTCCGGCACAAGGTTGTCGCCCAGCGCATCGCGCTCATTCACCGAGCACCATAACTCGCCCGTCTTCGGATTCACCCGGATTCCACCGCCGGCATTGCGAATTCCGTAGGCGTAGATCTTCAGCTGACAATTCGCCGCATCGCAATACAAAATGTCCCCACGGTCTTTTTCATCGGGATGCGTGTCCGGATCGTCCACATTCGACGCCGATCCGACCGCCACGTACATCGTCTTCCCATCCAGCGAAAAATCCAGAGCGCGCGTCCAGTGCCCTCCGCCGCTGGGCAAATCTGCAATGTGCTCGGAAGGCCCGCTCGCCTTCATGTCTCCGTTGTGATACGGGAACCGCACGATTTCGTTCGTGTTGCCGATATACACCCACTGAGGATCCGGTCCGGGAGGATAAAACGCAATGCCATACGGCCGCTTCAGCCCCTCGGCGAAAACCGACATCTGCTCCGGCTTTCCGTCGCTGCTGATGCCGCGAAATACACGAATATCTCCCGCTCCGCTCTCCGCCAGGAAAATGTCCCCATTCGGCGCCGTCCTCAGCAATCGCGGATTATTCAGCCCCGCCGCATACAACTCAACCTTGAATCCCTTCGGCGCAATTGGCCACGCATTCGCGGGACGCGCAACTACATCCGGTGCATTTTCAGCCGACGACGTCGCATACGGCGGGGGCAGATCCTTCACCGTAATCTTCCGGGTCGTCCCCGGCTTCTCATACCGGAAATCGGTAAACGGAGCCTTTGGTGCCGGAGCCTTGATCGTCGACGTCATTGCCTCGGCCGGCGCGGCAGGCGGTTCGGCCGGCGCTCCCACGGCTCCTCCCTTTCCCGGACCCATCGTTTCTACGTAGCTGACAATTTCCCACCGGCTTTTTTCCGGAAGAAAAGCCCACGCGGGCATTCCGTTGTCCTTGCTTCCTTTGGTGATGAACCAGAACACCTCTCCTTCCGGAACGCCTTCCAACTTTCCATCCACCAGCGATGGGACGTTGCCCGTTCCTTGCCCCGACCGCCCATGGCATGAGAGGCAATTCCGGGCATAGAGCGTCTTTCCCGCTGTCACGGCCGACGCCTGTCCCGCATACGGATTCCTCATCTCCTTCGCAGAATCCGGCGCATTATGGAAATTCTTGTCAACCGCATGGAGCGAAGCGATACAGAAGAGTGAAAGGACGGTAGCACAACAAACATTGGCGCTTCTAGGCATAATCCTCTCCGTAGATGTTCCCACTTAGATTAAGTTCCGACTAAACGCGATGCGATTTCCAGCAATCCTGCACTCCGAACCTGCAGAAAATCTGAAAATCACCCGCAATTAGCAAAAGAAAAGAATCAAACAGGAAATCTGCCGCGACTTCAAAGTGCAGAACCCCACCTTTATGGGGCGAGTATACGCACTCTTCCGCCCCTTGCAAAATCGAACCCCGCGTTGCCGCTACAACGCGGGGCCGTTCTCACCGACGCTCACACTTCAGTATTTCGAAGATGCTGTCGTCTGCACACCAAGCGACGTTGCGATCTGCTCTGCCGATTGTGCCGCTTGTTTCACCGGGGGTTCCTCTTTTCGGGCATAGTCCTTCACGGTCTGATTCTTCGTGGAAGTGATCTCCTGCCGCACGGAGCCCAGGTCTTTCTCCTGCTTCCACGCTTCGTACTTCATGTACTCCTTGTCGAATTGCGTTCCCGACAGCTTCGACAGTTTGTCGCACTCGTTCTTTTCCATTTTGTTGGTTGTGTTCGAGATATTCTCGTTGTCCTGCTGCGCAATCGTCCTGGCCTGCTGTTCCATCGACGGATCAGCCGCAAGAATTTTGCTCTTCGCATATTCCTGCACTTTCGGGTTCGTTGATTTCTTCAGCGCAAGCCGCGCCAGATCGATCTCAGAATGATCCTCTTGCGCCAGTGTGCACAGGAAATGCTGATCCGACGTGGACATTTCCGTCATATTCTTGTTGGACTTCGGATACGCGTTCGTATTCGTGTTCTGGTTTCCCATGCTCTGCCCCATCATCGCCATAGGGATGGCAAGCACAGCGCTGAGAATCAGGGCTTCCAATTTCATGATTCCTCCTCTTGGTAATAATTACGGGGATGATCCGGCTCGAACCCAAAAACCGCCCTGTGTTTCGATGCGATCCCCCAACGGAAGGTGGGTGCCAGGGCTAAACAGCACGATGGGAAAGAGGATGAAATAGAAATTTGGCCGGGATGCGACCGGCGGGGTTGCAACAGCAACCGCGCACACCTCCGCCTGCAAGAGCGAGACCGCAATCACCCGCCGCAACTATCCGCCGGCTTCTACCTTCGCCGTAATCAACCCAACGTGATCGACACCCGCCCCGTGCGCATCGTCAATCACCGCCGCCACGTCTTGCCATGGAACGCTGCTGTCCGCCTTGACGAATAGGACCTTCTGCGCCCGTGTTTCATAAATCTTCACGAGCTCACTATTCAGGTTCTGCCACGTAACGCTTTGCTGATTGATTTCAAGCTTCGGTTGCTGGTTCTGCGGGCCGGCAATCACCTGCAGGATCACCGACCGGTTGTTCGTTTGCGGCTTTGCCGTTTTGGGTGGGGGTTGCGGAATGAGCGCTTTTTCTCCCAGCGGGGTCACTGGCGAGATGATCATGAAGATTACGAGCAGCGTCAGCAGCACATCAATGAGCGGAGTGACATTCATGCTGCCGAGGATGCCTTTCGTTCCTCCGGCTTGCACGATCTTTTCCTCCCTGGAGATTAGGATGCCAACAAGCATCCTTGCGGATGCCGCGTCTGGCGCACCCTTTCGAGTCCCCCCCCCAGAATGACAACTCAGATATACCGTCACAATGAGTTCTTCCCCCTTTCCATCGATCTCCAGTTCTCCAGATACCGGGCGATGTCGAATACCTCTTCCTGGTGCCGCCGCTCGTCTACCACCAGAATTTCACCGGCCGTTCCATATCCCCGCACGTACGCCTCCCGCGGCACGTCGCAGGTCTTCACCTCACTCGATTTCCAGCGGGTTCCTGCCGAGCCCCTCCGGCATGAACAATACAGGATGTATTCCTCGGAACAGCCATGGACGGCGGGCAGCAGATAAGAACCGTTGCCGTATGGACTGAAGGCGATCAGATAGCGAGTGCCACACAGCGGACACTCCACGCAATGGCGAAGGCGCGGCATACAGATGATCTCCAGTTGGGGGAAGTGGCGCGGATGCTACGTTCTCACTCAAAATGGTCGGACTCAATACCCACTTGACGACTTCCTCGCATGACCACTATGATCCGCCGAAATGAAGCGCGTGGCCTCCGGGTTCCTTCCCTCCATCGTTGTCGACCGCAAGGTTTCCCAGCCGCTGCACCGCCAGATTTACGACTCCTTCCGTTCCGCGATTCTGAACGGGCAGCTACATCCCGGACAGCGCATTCCTTCGACTCGCGTGCTGTCCGCGGAAATCGGCGTATCCCGCTTTCCCGTTCTCAATGCCTATGCCCAGCTCCTCGCTGAAGGATATTTCCAGAGCCGCGTCGGCGCCGGAACCGTAATCTCCAGTTCGCTCCCTGAACAGCTGACATTCAGCGGCGCATCCGCCGTACAAGACCGCGACACGCGCCGGCGTCCTCGCCCGGCCTCAAAGCGTTGCTCACTTCTGACCCCGCGACAGAAGTTCCCGTGGATGCTGCACTCCGGCGCGTTCCGCATCGGACAAGTCGCGCTCGATCAATTTCCCGTGCAAATCTGGTCCACGCTGGTTGCTCGTCACGGCCGCGACATGACGATGGAGTCCGCCCACTACGGCGATCTGATGGGCCATCCCCGGCTCCGCGACGCGATCGCCAACTATCTGAAAACGGCGCGCTCGGTGCGCTGCGAACCCGACCAGATCCTCATCGTCAACGGATCCCAGCAGGCACTTGAGATTTCAACGCGGGCTCTGCTCGATCCCGGAGATCCCGTCTGGATCGAAGACCCCAGCTACCGTCTCGCCCGCGACGTCTTCACGCTGAACAATTGCCCTCTAGTCCCAGTTCCCGTGGACGCAGAAGGTCTGAACGTCGCCGCCGGAATCAAGAAGTGTCGCAAGGCGCGGGCCGTGTTCGTCACGCCGTCGCACCAGTTTCCGCTCGGAGTAACCATGAGCGCCTCCCGCCGCCTGCAACTGGTCGAGTGGGCGCAGCGTGCCCGCGCCTGGATCATCGAAGACGATTACGACAGCGAGTATCGCTACGAAAGCTCTCCCATCGCATCGTTACAGGGGCTCGACAGCAATGCTCGCGTCATTTATGTCGGAACCTTCAGCAAGGTCCTGTTCCCCGCGCTCCGCCTCGGATACATCGTCATTCCGCCCGATCTCGTGGACCGCTTCTTCACCATGCGCCGCGTGATGGACCTCGGCCAACCCACTTTCCACCAGAAAGTCCTCGCCGACTTCATCGAACAGGGCCACTTCGCCCGCCACATTCGCCGAATGCGCGTCTTCTACGGGCATCTAAGACGAGTGCTGGTCGACAATCTGGCAAAGATCTGTGCGCGCACTCTCGAAGTCATCGGCGATGAAGCGGGCATGCATCTGACCGCGTTCCTGAGGAATCATCGCAGTGACGAAGATCTCTCCGCCCGCGCCGTCGGCAACGGACTCTCGCTCTGGCCACTGTCTCGGATGTATATGGAACGTCCGCGCCAGGGATTCATCCTGGGCTACGGCGGCACCACCACGCGCGACATTCCCGCGGCTGTTCGTAAGCTGCAATCGCTGCTCACGGCGCATTGAGATGTTTCTCCACTTGCTGAAGTCCACGCTATGAGTTTTTTGGGAAGGGCTCGGCTTCCAGCCGAACCGCAAGGCATCGCAAAAAACTGCGGCTTTAGCCGCGGACGGGCAACAGCCGTACGACGCCGCACACAACCCCTGGCGAGCAGGCTACTTACGTGCCGTTGTTAGAAATCCCCCACTCCAACGACTACCTATAATGTGCAGCAACTGGAAGCGATGCCGAAAGAAAACACGACTCAGGATTTGCTTTACGAGCAGGCCGCAGAGACTTACGGTTCAGCCCTCAAGCGTCTCGCGAGAGCGTACGAACTCGATCCCGAAATCCGTCGCGACCTGCTGCAGGAAATTCACTTCCATCTCTGGCGCAGTTTCTCCACCTTCGATCAGCGATGCTCCCTCCGAACCTGGGTCTACCGCGTAGCTCACAACGTCGCTACCGGGCACGTGATTTCTCAACGCCGCATTCGCGAGAGGCTGGTAAACCTCGAGGACGAGACGATCGAAAATCTGCCCGGCAAAACTGAAAACGAGCTGACCCCCGACCAAAGCCAGTCGCTCGATTGTCTCTCCACGCTGATCCAGCGCCTCAAGCCGCTCGATCGTCAGATCATCATCTCGTATCTCGAAGGGCTGCCTGCCACTGCAATCAGCGAAATCACCGGATTATCCCCGGCAAACATTGCCATGAAGATTCATCGCATCAAGAAAATTCTCAAGCGCTGGTTCGGCGAAGCAGGCGATGCAGGCAAAGGAGGAGTTCATGCCGACTGAATTCCACACGAACAACCCGCAAAATCTTTGGCAATCTCAGCCAACGGAGGCATTCAAAATGTCCGCTGACTCACTGCGCCGCAAAGCGCAACGAATGGAAAGGAAAGCGCGCCTCGCCGTGATCTGGGCAGCGGCCGTCGCATTAGCCCTCTTCCTCTGGTTCGGCTGGGGATTCCTCAGCTTTCCGCAGAAGTTCCAAAACTTCGGCTTAGGCCCGGCCGGATTGTGGACCATGCGTCTGGGCTTCGGCCTGCTGAGCCTCTGGGGCCTTTACAGCGGCTACAAGGCATACAAGATTCTTTGGCCGCATCCCGCCGCCTCCGACGCCGACCTGAAAACGACCCTCCAGTCGTACCGGCAAGAATTGGAGAAGCGGCGCGACTATTCCCAGAACATCTGGCTGCGCTCGGGCCTGCTCGTCTGTTTCCTCGGCATCGCGATGGTCCTCACGCCTATGGTGGTTCGGGACATTCGTCAGCCGCTGCAACTACTCTTGAGCGCAGGCCCAATCGTCGCGATCTTCATCCTGTGGCTCGCGATCTTCATTCCGCAGCGAAGACGCCAGCAACGCAAGCTTCAGCAGGAAATAGATCAACTACGTGAATTTGAGAGGGAATATCGGGTCTGACCGGGAGCGGAAACCATGTCTGAATGCGAAGAAGGTATGGTAGCGCTACCGGGAATCGAACCCGGGTTTGAAGATTGAGAATCTTCCGTCCTAACCCCTAGACGATAGCGCCATCAATCACTTACGAGCTTCGGACTCCTCAAGTCTCACCAAAGTCTCACCATTCTTCGAGGCGAGTTTTAGCGAGACCGTTTCCCACTGGCTCATTGCTGCCGTCACGTCATCAGTGTTAACGATGGCGTAGCGGTCGAAAACGCTGCGAGTTTTCCATCCGCCGATCTTCATAATCACGGTCTCTGGTACTCCCGCCAGCCGAAGGTTCCGAGCCGCGCTGCGCCGAAAATCGTGCAGCGTCAAGCCCTCGTAATGAGGATCGTAGGGCTTGTCCTCGAACTCAATTTTAGTGCCTAGGCCACAAGCTGCACAAGCCTTGATCCATTCTTTGCGCAGGTTCGTCGTATCGAAGACTTTGCCCTCTTTCGGTTTAATCTCTTCGAGCATCGTGACCAAACGTGACGGCAGCGGTACATAGCGCGCGTCTTCGTTCTTCGTTTGATCGCCTTCCAGTCGGATCAGGCGGCGCGCTAAATCAACCTGCGTCCATTCAATCAGCTCGGCTTCGCCGCTACGCCCGCCGCAAAAATACAGGAAGGTAATGTAGGGACGAAGATGCGTCGGCAGTAATCCCAACAGCTCCTCGAACTCGGCCAACTCGACGAATCCCTTTCGCGCAGCCGGTTCCTTGAGCAACCGGATTACGGGCATGATCGGCAACTTCCCGTCTTCGTGGGCGATCTTCAACATGCGGCGAAGACAAGCAAGAGAACGATTGATGACCGCATTGCCCGCGCCTTGTTTCTGGCGCTCGGCGACGAATTCCCGCGCCTTATCGGTTGTGATCTGCACGACGGAAGGACCGCGATTGTGCTTGTCGAAGCCGAAGAACTCGTCGAGCTGCGGAAGACCACAGATCGTTTCATCGCCGTTCGCAAGCGTTCGCAGCGACTTGTTACCCTTCTCCGTATAGTTCGCGAGCAGACCGGCGCGAAGGTCAGCGTAGGCGATCTTTTTTACGTCGCTTAGTGGCGAGAAGCCACGGTCGCGGTCGCCCATCTGCTTGCGGAGGAATTCCAGCGCCTTCTGCTTCACGGTCGTGCCAGTGCTGATCCGCACCTGCCGACCGTCTTTATAGAATTGCGCGTACCAGAAGCGGCTGCGCGCCATCTTCAACAAGGAGCCTTCTCCTCGATCTCGCCGTCCGACTTTTTGCTTCCGCGCTTTGCGCTTCATCGTTTGCCCCTCGTCCCTTTTGCCCGGTTCGCGCTCCACCAATTCCGCTTTGTCGCCAGTCTTCCAATGTCCTTACATTCGTCCGAACAGTATCGCTCATCCACGCGCCTGCCAATGAAGAAGGGATGCGCGCAGTCCGGATTCGCGCACCGCTTGGCCAGATGGCTATTGCTCAACAGGACGTAGAACGCTGCTTGTAGTTTGGTCGATGGCCGGTATGCCAAACGCTGCCGCCGCCAATCGATAAACACCGCGTCCTTCCCTTCCGGGAACAACAGTTCATCGAGGAGAGCGATACCGCCTTGGTCTCCCAGGTCGGTCCAGAGGCGTTGCGCCAGGTCTCGGAAGAATAGCGTGCGCTTGTCGGGACTGTCTCCATATTTTTGCGCGCGTTTGCCGGATAGTTCGTGCTCCAGGTCGTGTTTCTCCCGGAACTCTTTTAGGGCTCCCGATTGGTCTGGATGCAGGTTGGCAAGGTCTTCCAGCGTTTGAATGTCTTCACGGACGTTCGTCATAGACGGTTTCCACAGGCACAAATATGGTATAATGCAACTACACAGTCTAATCTATGTCTAGCGAGGCCATCATGTCAAGCACGAAACGTTGCCGCACTCTCAACCCCGTTTCCGTCCCCGACCGGCGCTACCTGCGTATCAAGGAAGCCGCCGCCTATCTCGGCGCGACCGAATGGTTCATCTACACCCTGACCTGGAAGCGGGCCATCCCGTTCGCCAAAATCGGGAAGCGCCTTGTCTTTGACCGGGTTGATCTCGATAACTACATGCAGAACATGAAGTCGGCGGTTGCCTAATGCCGGTCACCGCCAACCACATCCGTTACGGCCCCGGCGAGGTTCTGTCCGTCCACACCCTGGACACCGGCATCCTCGCGGCAGTAGTCCGCTTCCCGGACGGAGCGGAGCGTTGCATCCGTCTCGATCAGCGGTACTGGACTACGAGCATCGCTGATCTCGCGCCGACGCCGCCGAAGCCGCCGAAGCGGCTAAGGAAGAAGCCCGCTCCGCAGCAAGCCGAATTGGAGGCAGCATGAGCAACCAAGTTCGGCAGTCGCCCTGTCCGCTTTGCGGACTGCCTGCAAGGCCCGGCTCTGCCATAGTCCTGGAGTACGGAGCCGGGGGCAGAGCGCACAAGGAGTGCCTCGCGCTTGCGCAGAATTCCGCCCGGACGAGCGATCCGTTCCGAAACGTTAGGCAGAGCGTGGAGGCCAACTAATGCCCCGGAAGAGAACAAAGACTGCCGCTGATCGTCCCGCCTACCGGGCACCCGCACCGACTCCTTTGCCGCAAGAATTGGAGCCGTACCTCGACGCGTTGCACCTGCGCAGGATCGTCCAGCAGTACGGCGTGCAGCGAGTCCTCGAACTCATCGCCGAACAGCAGCGCCGCGAGATGATTGAGCGCCGCGCGCAGGAAACCATGGACGGCTGGAAGTCGAACATGCGTCCGCTCGCTCCGATCCGCGTACCGCGCGCTGTCGCTAGTCAGACGTGGCACCGGTGTAACCAGACCCGCGAGCAAAGCCTGGACAACGTCATTGCACATCAAACGCGCATCCGGGAGTTGGAGTTGGGGTTGAGCGTAATTCTGGAGCAGGCCGTTCCAACCGAATTGAAGCACCAGCTCATCGAGATCGTAGACCGCGTCAAGGCCGGAGAGACGGCGGCGCAGATTGCCGCCGCGCTCGATGTGAGCGAGCGGACAGTCGCCGAGCGGCTGGCCGATCTGCGAAGGGCAGCGGTCACCGAGGAAGAAGAAGAGCTGTCCGCAGTCTGAACCGCTCCGCAATGCGGATCGAATTTTGCAGGCTGGTCCGGACAACCCCGTTAGGACATATAGAGGGATAAGTTGATGCCGTGGGTTTGTCCGCGATACGGACTGCGATCTGCTGGCGACTCCCCCCAAAAGTTTTACATCTCGCTGGAAACGGCGAGCGGCTGCTTTGAGGCTGTTGAGGATTGTCCGTTCGTAGGACGCCTCGTTCATTTCGATGTAGGTTCCCAGGATTTAGCCGGAGCCGAATCGCCGACGCCCACTAGGTGGGATGCGTACAGCAGTGAACCGAGCCTTGCCCTGAGTCGATAAGCCGAGTCTAACCGCTGAGTTCCGCGCAGGACCGATAAGAATAGGGCAGTAGAGGACACGTTACACCGTACTCACGAGGATGACGGCGTTACAACGTAGACCGAGGCTTTGGTCTACGTGTGCCCCGATCTTCTCGGAATCAAACGTTACTCTTCTCTTCTCGCAAAGATGAAGCGAATGCGAACACGCCAGAAGCTGCTAACAATACCGGGCTTAATGAGAGGGACTGCCCGGAAAAATAATTTCGGTCGCGATGGAAAATGATTGAGGCATGGTTCGACGGCGCTTGCGAGCCGAACAACCCCGGAGGTCACACGTCGTGCGCGTCGCTCGTTAGAGTCGATGGCCAGATCGTGCACCAGTCCGCTCGCTACATTGGATTCGGGCCGACGATGTCGAACAACGTCGCTGAGTATTGCGGCTTCATCGACGCCATCCTCCAGGTCAAACAGCTCGATGGTCCGGCGATCATCCGTGGCGATTCGAATCTGGTAATCAATCAGCTCCTCGGAGCGTGGCGCACTAAGGCCGGGCT
>Ga0209168_10002886_pt1 | contig 12147 bp, 8 predicted proteins | sample Coa_R1_FD_187156 | JGI IMG/M metagenome (GOLD analysis project Ga0209168, IMG submission 187156) | Surface soil microbial communities from Centralia Pennsylvania, which are recovering from an underground coalmine fire - Coalmine... | ecosystem: Environmental > Terrestrial > Soil > Unclassified ... | reverse complement strand
GTTGCGAGTATTTCTGGATAAGCCCGGAACACTGGGTAGCGATCCGCTGTGTGGTGTTACGCACGGCGATTGCGTCAACTTCAGTCGCGAGTTCGGAACGATTCTCGACGTAGAAGACGCGGTGCCGGGCGAAAATTACACGCTCGAAGTTTCGTCGCCAGGGTTAGACCGTAAGCTGACGAAGCCCAGCGAGTTTGCAAGATTCACCGGAAGCCGGATCAAGGTGATGACGAAAAATCCGGTGAACAACAACCGATTTTTTGAAGGCCGCCTGGAGAGTTTCAACGACGGCCGGCTGACGCTGGACACAACCGTTGCCAGCAAAAAATCGCGCAAGAAAATGAGCGCAAGCGGAAGCGCCGATCAAGGGCAGAAGCTGGAAATCGAATTCGCCAACGTGGAAAAGGCGAATCTGGTTCCCGAGATTTAAGGAAATTGAGTGATCTGGTGATTGAGTAATCGGGTGATTTGACGGCGAGTCGCTGTAGTAAGCGACCTTCAAATCACCCGATCACAAAATCGCTCAATCACAAAATCGGTTTTTCTATGGCAAGTGAGATCTACAACACGATTGACGCGTTAAGCCGCGAAAAGGGCATCGATCCGCAGATCGTTGTGAACGCTGTGGAAGATGCCATCGTGATGGCGACGCGCAAGTATTACAAGTCGCAGGAAAATCTCCGCGCCACGCTCGATAAAGAGACCGGCAAGATCAACACTTTTGCCGTGAAAACGGTCGTCGAAACCCCCGAGCAGGTCGAAGACCCGCAGTTGCAAATCACTCTGGAGGATGCGCGCAAGAGCGATCCCAATCTAGAAGTCGGCGGCGAGTTGCACATTCCGAAAGCGACGGAAGGAATTCTCGGCCGCATCGCCGCACAACTTGCCAAGCAAGTGATCTTTCAGAAAGTGCGCGAAGCCGAGCGCGACACGGTCTACAACGAATATATCGGCCGCGTCGGCGAAATCGTCAATGCAACCGTCAAGCGCGTCGAAGGTCCGGATGTGATCTTCGATATCGGCAAGGCCGAAGCTCGCATGCCGCGCAAAGAGCAGTCGCGCCTCGAGTCCTTCGCCATCGGCGAACGCTTGCGCGTAGTCATCGCACGTGTCGAAAAAGCTTCCAAAGGGCCGGGAGTTGTTGTCTCGCGCGCCGTGCCGGAACTTGTTCAGCATCTGTTCCAGACCGAGGTGCCCGAGATTTATGACGGTACCGTCGTGATCCGCGCCATCGCCCGCGAAGCCGGCGAGCGCACCAAGATCGCCGTGATGTCCAAAGATAAAGACGTCGATGCGGTCGGCGCCTGCGTGGGCATGAAGGGCATGCGCGTGCAATCGATTATCCGCGAACTGCACGGAGAAAAAATCGACATCATCGAGTACCACGAAGATGCCGTGACTTTCGCGGAAAAAGCTCTGCAGCCCGCAAAGGTAAGCAAAGTCACGATCGTCGATCCCACCGGCAAGCACCTCGAGGTGGTCGTTGACGACAGCCAGCTCTCTCTTGCCATCGGCAAGAAGGGCCAGAACGTGCGCCTCGCCGCCAAGTTGCTCGGCTGGAAGATCGACATCAAGAGCGAAGAAGAAAAGCGTCAGGAAGTCGAGCAGCAGATGTCTGCCATGTCTCCTCAAACGGCCACGCCGCTTGAGAACGTTCCTGGCCTTGGCGAAGGCATTGTAGAGAAGCTCAACGCCGCGGGCGTCACCACCGTCGAAGCCCTTGCCGACATGACTCCCGAACAGCTCGAAGCCATCGAAGGCATCGGGCCGAAGACGGTGGAAAAAATCAGTCTCGCAGTGAATAATTACTTTGCCAGCCTGGAGCAGGAAGCCGGGGTCGAAGGTGCGGCGGTGGAAGGCGAGACGCCCTCAGCCGAGGGTGAAGCAGTCGCCGCCTCGCCAGAAGCGGAAGCCGTTCCGGAAGAAGCGATCACCGAAGGCACGAGCGAAGCGGACGCTCTCGACGGGGTCGCAGCAGCGGAAGCTGCAAGCGATGAGACAGCCGAGATGCCCATAGCTGCAGAACCCGCGGCTGCTGAAGAAGATCATTCTGCAGCAGACAATGCTGAGCCGCATGGTGACGACGCTGTGCAGGAAAGTCAAGGCGAAGAATAGAAATGTCACGCTGGCAAAGTTCGATGGCGTGGAAAAAATTGACTCCGTGAGGTCGAGATGAAGACCTAGATCACAACGCGGAGATACGAAAGGCCGGATGAGTAAGGTTCGAATCAACGATCTTGCCCGGGAACTGGAAGTCAAGAGCAAAGCCATTCTCGACACACTGCCGCACGTTGGCGTGACCGAGAAGAAAACACATTCCAGTTCTTTGGAAGAGCACGAAGCGGAGAAGGTGCGCATCTATCTGCGCTCGTCCGCTGAAGGGTCTTCTGCCTCAGGCAGGTCTGCCCGCCCGAATCGCGGCGAAGAAGAAATCAAAACCAAGATCGACTTGTCGCACATCTCCCGTCCCGGAGATGTGCTGAAAGCCATCACCCAGCGCAAGGAAGCGGTCGCTGCTCCGCCAGCCCCTCCGCGAGCCGTTCCTCCACCGGCGCCTGCTGCAGTGTCGCCCACCGAGAAAGCACCGGCTCCCGCGCCTCAGTCCGCCGCGCCGGCCGCCGCTCCGCCCGCGCCGAGGATCATTCTGCCTCCGGCCGCTGCACCGAAGCCGCCTGCTCCCGTGACTTCTCCGGTTGTTACCGCGCCAGCGCCGTCTATTGCTCCAACGGCGGCCACGGCCCCGCCGGTTCGTCCCGCTCCGCAAACCGTGGTTCCCGCAGCTTCCGCGCCTCCGGCCACCACCGCTGCTGCACCTCCGCCGCCGTCTATCGCAGCTCGGCCTCCGGCTCCTCCCACTCCTGCGCCGCGCATGATCGTTCCACAAACCGGCCCGCGTCCAGTGTACAAAGCGCCCGTGCGGCCCGCGCCGCCGGTGCAGCCTGGAGTTCCAATCGGCGGCGTCCGTCCCGCCGCCGGACGCCCTGCTCCCGGACGCCCTGTTCCCGGCCAACCGATATTTCAACGACGTCCTCCAGCGCCCACTCCCTCGGGGCCTCCAGGTTCGCGTCCGCCTCTCCGTCCCGGCGAGCGTCGCCCCATGCACCCCACGCGGTCCGCGCCTGCGGGAGCGCGTCCTCTTGGTGTTGGTCCTGCTTTGCCGCCTCCGGGTACGACTCGTCCCGGCAGCCGTCCTGGCGGTCCTTCGCGCCGTCCCGGCCAGCGTTACGTCCCTCGCGGCGTAAAAGAAGGCCCGATGAAGGGATACACGCCGCCGCCGCGAATGGTGGTGTCGAATGAGCCGCAGCCGATCACGCGCAGCATCACCATTACCGAAGGCATTAGCGTTAAAGATCTCGCTGAAAAACTCGACATTCGCGCCAAGGATCTCATCTCGCGCCTGCTCGCTCGCGGTGTTTTTGCCACCATTAACCAAACACTCGACGCCGAACTGGCCAGCGAAATGGCCCGCTTCTTCGGCGCAGACACGAACGTCATCACCTTCGAGGAACAGACCGCGAAGGAGATCGACGCCGCGGCCGGAGAAGAGTCTGCACCGGAAACTGGCATCCGTCCGCCCGTCGTCACGATCATGGGCCACGTCGATCACGGCAAGACCACGTTGCTCGATTCCATTCGCGCCACCAACGTAGCCGAAGGCGAAGCCGGAGGCATTACCCAACACATCGGCGCCTACAAAGTTCGCATCGCCGATAAAGATTCGCCCGCGTTCGGCCGCGAGATCGTCTTCCTCGATACGCCCGGTCACGAAGCTTTCACCCGCATGCGTTCGCGCGGCGCAAAGGCCACTGATATTGTTGTCCTGGTAGTTGCGGCCGATGATGGCGTGATGCCGCAAACGATCGAAGCCATCGACCACGCGCACGCTGCGGAAGTGCCCATCATCGTCGCGGTCAACAAAATCGATAAACCCGATGCTCTGCCCGATCGTGTCAAGAAGCAACTCGGCGATCGCGGCCTCGTTCCCGAAGAATGGGGAGGTAAAACAGTTTTCGTCGACGTCTCCGCCAAGCAGAAAACCAATCTCAATCTACTGATGGAAATGATCTGCCTTGTCGCCGATCTGGCCGAACTGAAAGCCACTCCCGAGCGCGCCGCCACCGGCGTCGTTCTCGAAGCAAAACTCGATCGTGGCCGTGGTCCGGTCGCCACCGTTCTTGTGCAGAACGGAACGCTGAACGCAAGCGACAATTTCGTCGTCGGCAACGTGTACGGAAAAGTTCGCGCCATGTTTGACGATCGCGGCGCCCAGTTAACCTCGGCTCCCCCATCGACCCCAGTCGAAATTATCGGCATGGAAGCCCTACCGCAGGCGGGCGATCAATTCGTGGTAGTCGCCGATCGCGATAAGGCGCGCGGCATCTCCGAATATCGCGAGCAAAAAGCTCGCGAAGCCGCGCTGGCTAAGAGTTCCCGCGTGTCGCTCGAAGGCCTCGCCGAGCAGATCAAGACTGCTGGGACGAAAGAACTGAATATCATTCTCAAGGGCGATGTCCAGGGCTCGGTAGAAGTCATCACCGACCTGCTAACAAAACTCTCGAACGACAAAGTTCGTCTTAAGCTGCTGCGCTCCGGCGTTGGTGCAATCACTGAAACCGATGTCCTACTCGCCTCCGCCTCGAACGCCATTATCATCGGCTTCAACGTGCGCCCCGAGCGCAAAGCCCAGGAACTTGCCGAGCAGGAAAAAGTCGATATCCGCCTGCACTCGATCATTTATGAACTGCAGGATGAGATTAAGCGTGCCATGAGCGGCCTGCTTGAGCCCACGTTCAAGGAGAATTACCAGGGCCGTGCGCAAGTGCTCAACGTCTTCCGCATCCCGAAGGTCGGCACGGTCGCCGGATGCCGCGTAAGTGACGGCCTCATCAAGCGCGACTCCGAAGTGCGACTGTTACGCGACAACGTGCAAGTCTTCAAAGGCAAGGTCGGTTCATTGCGCCGCTTCAAAGATGACGCCAGCCAGGTCACCAACGGTATGGAGTGCGGCATCTCGATCTCCAACTACGGCGACATCAAAGTCGGCGACGTGATCGAGGCGTTTGTGACGGAGAAAATTGCGGCGGAAGTGATTGCGTAAAAGCCTCCGTGCCTGAGTCAGCGTCCGCACCGACTGTCATTCCGAGCGAGCATTTCTGACGCGACCAGCGTCAGAAAGCGCAGTCGAGGAACCTGCTTTTTGGCGGCGGATGCACGTTGACAGAGCACGATTTTCTTTCCGTTTCGCCCACGGCAGACACCAACGACTAACGGCCAAATGCCCATCGCCTTCCTCACCCTCGAACTCCAAATCGAAGCCGCCCATTCGCTCAAAGAAAAGCGTCAGGTCGTGCGCAGCCTGAAAGACCGCCTGCGCTCGAGCTTCAACGTCTCCGTCGCCGAACTCGATCCCAGCAACATATGGAACCGCGCCACGATAGGCGTGGTCAGCATCTCCAACTCGCGCGATTACCTCGATGGACTGATGAAGAATGTGGAAGGGGCCGCTACGCGCATTGCGAACAATCACGGCGCCGATATCGCAGATTCGTTTGTAGAATATCTGTAAGCGTGTCGCGACTCCCGCAAGCGCAACCGTGGAAGAGCGGCGCTTCAGCCTTGCCCTGAGCTTGCCGAAGGGCCGCGTCAAGGCGATTCGTATCAGGGCACGGCTTCAGCCGTGCCGATAAAATGCACTATAAAAGAACCGAGGCTTTAGCCCCAGGTTGTCTTCTGGCCCGGCAAGGCGACCGAGAGTTGAACCAATGAACAAAAAGAATCTGGGGATCGAGCATCGATGATTTTCTGAAAGAAGAAGGCATTTTCGAAGAAGCCGAGGCGCAGGCCATCGAAGAAATCGCCGCATGGCAACTCGCGCAGGAGATGGAAAAGCTTCACGAAAAATCATGACTCAAGACAACTTCATTCCCGTCGCCGCAAACCCAAAATCAAAAGCTGATCTCCTGGACCGCGGCTTCAGCCGCCAACCGCTCAGAATCGACGAAGACATCGCCCGCTCGCTCGACGCCTTAGCCCACGCTGCCTGGTCTATTCCACGAGACAAGTATTACGAAGGCGGTGACCGCTATCGTTCCTTAAATCGCCTACGCGCCGAGATCGTCGAAGGCGGCGTAAAAGTTCAGTTCACCGGCGAGAGCACGCCCTACGTGCAACTGGAAAAATACAACACCACGCTCGGCGGCCAGAAGCGCGAATACGCCGCCCTGCCCGACGCAGTCGCTGCCGCGGTCGGAGTTCGCAAGTTGGTCGCGTATCATCTCAGCTACCTGCCGCTCTCCAAGGTCGGAACCAAGTACCTGGTCAACGTGCATGTAATCCGCTTTACAGCTACTCCCGGCCGCCCATGTGACACAAGTCCTCCAGGCCTGCACAAGGACGGAGAAAAATACATCGCCACGCATCTGCTCAACCGCTGCGGCGTTGAGGGCGGGGAAGTCATCATTACCGACAACGCCAAAACCGAAATCGATCGCTTCATCATGCGCGAATTCGGCGAGTGCTACATCTTCGATGACGACCGCATCTGGCACATGTTAACGCCCGTCGCCGTCTCGGAAGGCAATCAGTACGCTTACCGCGACACGCTCGCATTTGATATGCTGCCCGAGGGCTGGGAACCAGCGAAATGATTTACGAAGCTAGCGACAACCGTGGAAGAGCGGCGTTTCAACGCCGCGTAAGGCGGTGAAAAAAGAACAGGGCTTTAGCCCCGGCACGCGAACCCCCGCGCCCCATTTACCTCGTACTTACCCGCATCCTCTGTCCGGGCGCCGACAATATGGAAACTTCATTCGGCGAAAAGACACCAATAAAACTTTGGGCAACTAATCGGCTCTGCTTTCCGCCCCTCGTGGGGTAAAACATCAACTACGTCGCTCTGCCCTTTTCCCTCTGGATAGCGGACAAAATCTACAGCACCGCCAGCACCATACGCTTGACGGGATCCATCTGCATATACGACGGTGAAGATCGTGTACCCCATCCCAGATTCGCCGCTCTTGTAAAGTTTGTCCGCAAATTTGGCGGGCAAACGCTCCGGACTTTCTTTTAGGGCCTCGACGTCCGCAACTGAGATATAGTTTTTTCCACTATCTTGCTGGGGATAAACACCCCAGTGCCTAACGTACGCAGCCTCGGGTACGACATAAACGCAGTCAATAACGGTTCCATCCTTCATTCGTGCCACACAAGGCCAATAGGAAAGGTCGCCACTTCTGCTCGGTGCGATCGCACTGATATCTTTCCTAAGCTTGTCTGGCAACTTTGGAATGTCGGGCCTCACATGCCAAGGCGTCCTGTGTTTCGAATTGTCAGGGGTTATAAAATGAAACGTTTCGTCAGGCCAGAAATAATCGGGTATCCCTGCTAATTTGTTAAGAAAAGATATTCCAACCATCGGATGGAAAGGTCCTTCACGCCCCATCCACGCGTGCCCGTATGGCTTACGTTCATTGCCGAACACAATGCCGAGTATTAGAAGGGAACCATCCTCCAGGAGATCCGCGACTCCTAAATGAACATCAGGGTAGATATGTTCTTCATCAATAAATACACGTTCAACAATGTATTCGATGATGTTCTCCGTTACGCGAGGATGCGAGCGCCCTGACCATTGAAATGCAAACTTGCGAGGCAATTTCTGCCCCGCTTTCAATTCGGCGAACTGGACGACATTTTCGAGTGCCGTCGAAACCACGGTCGAGAATTCTTCGCGATTCATTCGATCTACTATCGCAACGAACTGCCTTTAACATTTTAGCGTTTTTGATCAGACTCATTGCTGCGAGCCGTTCGCGGCCCTCATTTACAGGGCTGGCTGGTCATAAACGAACTGACCCACAATCTTCCGCCGTGTTGACGACGAAGACGGGCGGGCAAGCGTCTCACAGCCAGGGCGCATTCTTACGCGATACGCCAATCGGGAGCGTTTGGTCGCGAGCCTGACGAATCAGCGGCGCTCTCGCGTAGCGGAGCGGTTACACGCACCACGGTGCCGCCCGCATTTGACTTGATTTCCACCGATCCTCCCAATTGCCGCACGCGCTCTCGCATTCCAGCCAATCCGACTCCGACGTCCGAAAATCCCTGCATGATCCGAGCCAGTTGGTCTGCCTTCATGCCTCGCCCGTTATCGCGAATTTCCAAACAAACCTCTTCTCCCTCGCGCCTGAGGGAAATCTCCCCGGACGAGGCTCCCGAATGCCGGTGAATATTTGTGAGACTCTCCTGAATCGCGCGAAACAGCGCGATCTCAAGGTCAGAATTGACGCGGGGGAGATCCGCAGAATTTTCAAATCGGACGGGAATACCGCTCCGGCGGGAGAACCCCTCCACATACCACCGCACCGCGGAATTCAATCCTGATTCATCGAGCAGCGGAGGGTGGAGAAGATGAGAAATAGTACGCGTCTCTGTAATGCATTGTTCCAGGATATTCGAACTCTCCGCCACCACATGTGCCGGCACTCCGTCGGACGCAGACAAGATATCGAGATTAATCTTCAGAGCCACGAGATACTGGCCGAGGCTGTCGTGCAATTCCCTGGCAATGCGGCGCCGTTCCTCATCCTGCAGAGTGAGTATTCGCCCGCTTAAGCGGCGCGTAGCTTCCTCAGCGAGCTTTCGACTTGTGATGTCGGTGTTGATCTCAAACCATCCCTTCGCTTCGCCCGAGGCATCCCGCAGGGTGGTCCAATGACTGGCAACAAGGATTCTTTGGCCGTCGCGCTTGGTATGGCGCAGCTCTCCTTCCCAACTTTCCCGTTGTTTGATTTCCGTCATTGGAATAGGGAATTCAGTGTGCAGCAGATCGTGCACACCCCTGCCCACCGCCTCATCGACAGACCATCCATAAAGTCTTTGCGCTCCCTGGTTCCAGTAGGAAATCTTGTCGCTGCTGTCGCGCACGAAAATCGCATCGTTCGCTAAATCAAGCATTGCAGCCTTCTCTGCCAGTTCCGTGGTTCTCTGCTCCAGCGACGATGTCCGCTCCGCCAAGGAGGCAGTCCGTTCCGCGATCTTCTGCTCCAGCTGATTTTGGATTCCTTTGAGCTCCTTTTCAGTGCTCCGAAGTCTGGCGATTAGCCTGCGGGTGGATTCGCCCAGAAAAATGATGACAGCCGAAAGCGCGAGAAATCCCAGGAGGCCAAAAACATCCCTCCGGTCTTTACCCGCGAAGGAATTGAAAGGCGGTAGGAACCAGTACCACACGCCAAGCACGCCGATGGTAACCGTGGCCATCGCAGGTCCTGGACCGCAGAGCCAGGCTGAAAAAACGACGGCAAGCCAGGCCGTGTGATAAGGGTTTTCCGGACCGATTAGAGGGTTAAGCAGCGCGCGGAGAAAAAGAGCGACGAGGGCAGCCAGTACGGCGAGCGCGTACCGAAAAGCACGTTCTGAAGTTCTCTGCATAGATTGCGAACGCCAGTCCGGATACGGACTCGACCGAGTGTTCTCCGTTACGAACGACGTAACTTGCCGCCGCACTCTTTCGGAATAAGAAGAAATAGCCTGATTATGATACTTGAAGTCGATCTGAAACCCGGCTTCGCTCCGGCCATCCGGGCGGTAAGGCGTAGCCGCACAACTGCGATCGCGCGCAAACCTCGCGAGCTTAAATCCATGTTACCTCTGTACTTACCGCCCTCCCTCGTCCGTGCGCGACAATAGCACTTCCCGGCCAACACCGGCGGCCGGTTTTCTGATATTCTCATGCGTTTTACTTCGAGGTGAGCGGTGGAAAAGCGCGCGGTAAAGTATCATCGCGGACGGTTGGGCGAGGCCTTGCGTGAGGAAATCGAAACGCTCGTGGAGGGAGAGCTAGCCGATCCGCGTATCGGCCTCGTCGGCGTAACTGCCGTCCACGTGGCCGACGATGGCCGCTCCGCGCAGGTCCTTATCGATATCGATGGCGATGACCGCGAAGCAGAACGCAGCATGGAGGGCCTGCTCGCGGCCAAGGAATACATCCGGCACGAACTGATGTCGCGCCTGCGCTTGCGCCGCGCCCCGGAACTCTATTTTCGGTTGGATCGCTCCGAGCGCGAGCGAGCCCGCGTAGAAGAACTGCTCTCGCGGGCAAAAAAGCGCTCGAAGTCCCAAGCATCTGTTGCAGCGAACGAAAAGAAAGCATAGCGATGTTGCAGGACGTTCTTCATCAAATCGAGCAGCGTGACCGTTTCGTGCTCACCTCGCACGCCCGCCCCGATGGCGACGCCGTCGGCTCCGCGCTCGCCTGCTGTCAGGTTCTGCGGGCCATGGGCAAGCAGGCCGATGTTGTTCTACACGACGGCGTCCCTCGCATTTATCGCTCGCTGCCTTTTGCCGATCAGGTTTTGACCGCCGAGCGTGTTCCTGGCATCTACGAATCCGCCATCATTCTCGAATGCGATAGCATCCATCGCACGCGTTTGCTCGGCCTCGAGGACCGCTTTCTCATCAGCATCGATCACCACGCGAGCGGCCGCCCTTTCGCGCACGTGAACTGGATTGATCCACATGCCGTCGCCACGGGAGAAATGGTTTTTCGGCTGGCACGCGAAGCGGGCACCCCATTCTCTCCTGAAATCGCAACCTGCCTTTACACCGCACTGATGACCGATACCGGCTCGTTCATGTTTCAGGGAACAAATGAGCACACCTTCGCTTTGGCTCGCGAACTCGTGCTCGCAGGAGCCGATCCCTCCCACTGCGCCCGCAGCATTTATTTCGCCCATTCCGTAGCCAAGATGAAGCTGCTGGGCGAAGCTTTGCGCAATCTCAACACGGAAGCGCATGTGGGCTGGACCTGGGTGACGCAAGAGCAGATGGAGCGCTGCGGCGCAAAAGAAGAAGACTGCGAAGGACTCGTCAATTACGTGCTTTCCATCGGCGAAGTTGAAGTCGCGGCATTCTTCCGCGAATTGCCCGGTGGCCGCTATCGTGTGAGCCTCCGTAGCAAAGGCAAACTCGACGTAGCGCGCATGGCCGAAAATTTTGGCGGCGGCGGCCATGAATGCGCCAGTGGATGCTCGATCGACGGTCCGCTAGCCGATGCCGTTCGCCAGATCCTGGAAATGCTTCGCACCGGTCCTTCCGTACAATGATTCACGTCAAGTTTCAAAGTGGCAAAGCCTCAATGTTTCAAGATCAACTCTGAAACGTTTGAAGCCCTGAAATCTTGAAGCTTCGAACCCCATGACCAACCGAACTCGCGCCGATGTTCTGCTTCTTGCAGGATTCTGCGCATTCCTATTTTTCTATGGACTGAATCAGTTTGGGCTTATCGGCGCGGACGAGCCGCGTTACGCACAAGTTGCGCGCGAAATGCTCGAGCGTCGCGACTGGATCACGCCTACCCTCGGCGGCCAGCCATGGCTGGAAAAGCCGCCACTCTTCTACTGGCAAGCGATGCTGGCTTACTCAATCTTCGGCGTGAGCGATTGGGCCGCCCGCCTGCCCTCCGCCGTCGATGCGACTCTTCTGGTATTAGCCATCTACTTTTTTCTGCGCCGCTTCCGCCGCGGATTCGAACTCGACGGCGCGTTGATCGCAGCTTCCTGTGCCGGAATTATCGGCTACGCACGCGCCGCCTCTACCGATATGCCGTTGTGCGCCACATTCGGCATCGGCATGCTTGCCTGGTGGGCATGGCGCGAAAGCGGGAACAAGATTTATCTTGGCGCTTTCTATGCTTTCATGGCATTGGCAACGCTGGCGAAAGGACCCGTCGCGCCGCTCCTCGCCGCTTTAGTCATCATCATCTATGCAGTTTCAACTGGCGAACTACGAATCATTCGAGATACAGCCTGGTGGCTCGGCGTTCTCATTTTTTTCGCGATCGCGTTGCCCTGGTATGCAGCGGTTCAAGCCCGCAACCCTCAATTCTTCCACCAGTTCATTCTCGAACAGAATCTCGCGCGCTTTTCAGAAAACCTCTACCACCACGTCGAGCCTTTCTGGTACTACCTGCCAATCACGCTCCTGGCGCTCGTCCCTTGGACTATCTTCGCGGTGGCAGCGTTCGCGGGCGCGATCCAGCAATGGCGGAAAAGAAATTCTGGCGCCGCGTCCGACGCAGCTACACGATTTCATCTTGGCGTCTTCGCCATCTGCTGGCTCGTAGTTCCGGTCATTTTCTTTTCCATCTCG
>Ga0209168_10002885_pt1 | contig 12154 bp, 11 predicted proteins | sample Coa_R1_FD_187156 | JGI IMG/M metagenome (GOLD analysis project Ga0209168, IMG submission 187156) | Surface soil microbial communities from Centralia Pennsylvania, which are recovering from an underground coalmine fire - Coalmine... | ecosystem: Environmental > Terrestrial > Soil > Unclassified ... | reverse complement strand
CTGGTTGATCGCACCGTCACCGACAAGCCACCCGAGAATCCGCCCGATCTCTAGGGTTCCCTGAGAACCGAAACCACCGGGGCGGTTCTGCACGAGTAGGCGATCCTTCGTAGTGAGATCTTGTACTTTCACGAAACCACGGGTCTCTGTCAGTACTTTGTGATCAGCGGTGGCACGCAGTTCGTAACCTTCCTTGGTGATAATCCGGAGCACCGGCTTGTGGCCGCTCTTCCACGCTCGGACGATGACGCCAGTCGGGAGGGTCTCAGAAACACGACCATCCAGCACAGCCCCGGGGAGCGACGTGCCGGACGCGAGCTCCGCAATCGGTATGAGGCCCCTGGCGGTGCTGACAAGCGTATCGCCGGCCACACATGGGTTTGTGGTCAGGACCTGCATGCCGTTATACTCGGTTGTTCCGCGCCGTCGCCCGGTGTCGATGAACAGACACCCCGGTTCCGCCCAGTCGCGCGCGCCCTCGATGAGCTCGTTCCAGAGATCACGGGCGCGGATGGTCCGCTCGATCGCAACCTGAGCCTCCGCGTTCTCGTAGTGTAGTCGCCAGTCGGTATCTGCTTTGACGGCCTTCATGAACGCGTCGCTGACCAGGACGCTGATGTTGGCGAACCGGACCTTGTCTTTGTTGCGCTTGATCTTGACGAAGTCCAAGACATCCGGATGATCGTCTCGGATGGTCAACATGAGAGCGCCCCTTCTACCAGACTGCCCGATCGTGCCGGTGACGAGGGAGAACGTCTCCATGAACGAGACGGCCCCGGTGCTCTTGTGCGCCGCGTTGTGGACGACTGAATCCCTTGGGCGGAGCGTCGAAATGTCTGTGTTGTGTACAACCATGAACCCGCCAAATCCGGCGAGGTAGTTGTTTGTGTGTGCAACCGTGAGGTCGTAGAAATCATCGCTGGCTTCGACGGCTTGGGCGACTTCTTCCACGCGTCGGAGTTGCGGGAGGAGGCGGCGGTAGCCTTGGAGGATAAGCCGATCCGTTGGCGTGGTGGAGAGGTCCAGTAGCTTGGTCACCCATGCGTCGAACGTGTCGCGGCGGACAGACGTGCAGTCGTGGTGGCGCAGCCAATGGCGCGCAGGACCAGTGGCAACTTTGTTGAGCATGGGATGGGTCAACAGGTAGGCGATGAAATCACGCGGGAGTTGTACTACGTCTCGATTAGAGACGCCGGCAACAGCGCGGATTAGTATCTCGCGTCTAACAGAGTCACGCATGAACGGGGCTACCTGGTTGACCAGTGCGGTCCCATGGAAGACGACGTCATAGCCCGGGACTCGGCCCGCAATGCCGGCGGACGAAGTGTGTGGTTGTCTGACTCGCAGGAAACTTTGTCCCCCAAGGAGATTTACCAGTGCCATGACCTCGTGGGCCATACGTTGCGAGACCGTTGAGTATGTCACGCGAGCGCGGGTTCGTGAGATGTAGCTGTCTGTATCGAGTAGTCCAGCAAGGAACGCCAGCATAGTGGGGCGGGAGCCGCGCCAGATGAAGGAGGGGACGTGCAGGGTGCGCGCCTTGCGGCCAATTTGCCAGTCGGTTGCGTCAAGGAGGTTATGTACTCCATAAGCGTTGGTGGTCAGATCGTACATGGGAGTACCGTAGTTAGTTCGCCGCGGATGAACGGTCAGTTTCGTCCCGCAGCGTTTGTTGATGAGTGCACATACAGCGGTGACCACGTCGCGCGAATCATCACTGTACTTCAGCCGGAAACGCTCACGGTCGATCCCGAGGCCCTTGTAGGTGTTGACGAAGACCGGTTGCTTCTGCCGATCCTTATACGCGCATCCATCGCACAGGTAGGCGCCGATAAGCCATCCGAGATCGGGATCATGTACACTGTGAGCGAACCACGAATCGGGGGCTGCCGTGTAGGAGAGAAGCAGGTCGTCCGGCTTGAGATTGTCGGCACGTCGGTAGGTGAACTGCCCGTGGTCGTAAACGAGGGTGGGATGCCATGCTGAGGTCAGTAGAGAGGACCGATCCTGCAGGGTGATACGGACATTGTCGTCTCGGGGGACGGTGAACTGGTGCGTTTGCAGCACAGCCTCCCATTTGAAGTCATTGTGGGATGGGTTGAAACTAAGAACGAAGTCGTCAGTGGTAACCTGCTCAATTGGTTTGATCCCAGAGCGGGTGATGGTAAGCGCGCCTCTATGGATACAACCGACCCCACCACCTCGCGAGTACGTGATCGCCATTTCCTTTGCGCACTCGTAGATGTCGGAAAGTGTATCCCCGTGAATTGGCACAACGAAGCAATTTACCGGCACCGCTTTCCGCCCGGCAGCGGCCTGCCCGATGGCATGGAGGACGCGCCCGCCCGGAAGGAAGCGGAACTGATTGAGGAGCCACTCGAACTCACTGCGCCAGAAGGCCTGGCGGTCGGCATCCGGCTCCATCGTGGCGATGCCCGCCGCAATCCGCGCCCACATTTCCTGGGGGGTACGCTCGGTGGGTTCTCCATCGGGGCCCCGCAAGCTGTACTTCTCATAGAAGACGCGGGCTGCGAGTTCGTCGCCCTGGAAGGCAGCTAACGTCTCGGTTGGGAGGGTGAGTGGAGCCGTCACGGTGTGATCACCTCGAATGGCATGAGCGTATCGTACCTCGTGGTGTCGGCTTGCAGGGAGTAACCCACCGGGGTCGACGCGGTTGTCCGGGCGGCGATTGCCGCCCGAAAAAAGGCGTCAAAATCACGAAACCCGCCGTGGAGGACCAGGGGGGGTAGCAGTACAGGGTCTTCCCTCTCGAGGATCCAGGAGGTGGAATGGTTATGAACGCCACGGGAGAGGGTGATCCCGAGGCGCTCGAGGCGGTGACTCAGGAGCTCGCTACGCAGTGGTTTCATGGTCGTGGAGAGGTCCGGCCGGCAGAGCCGGCCGCGCGGCATGAGGCTACGAGTGTGTAGGGGCTGGCTTGGCCCCGAGGGCGGGCGTTAACGTCAACACGAGGTTTTCGTCAGGCGTATGGACGACGCAGAAGAGGGAGTCAATGACTGCCTGATTGGGATCCCGGAGCGCCACCTCAAGGTCGCCGGAGTGGGCCATGACTGGTACGCGGCCTCGCAGTTCGCGGCTCGCCAGGGTGGAACAGAGTTCGGCGAGGGCGTCGTGGTCGAACCGTAGGGTGATGATCCGTCGGGCTCGTCCCATTGTTCGACGGTCTCGGTAGCCAGCGCGATCCGTCGTCCTGCAGGGACCGACAGGGTTGCCGTAAGGTCGAATCGGTCGCCGCGCACATCGTCGGGCTCCCCCCACAGATAGTTCCTGGCGGACGAAATGGTCTTGCGCCAACCCGGTGAGCGGACTGACACTGGCTTGGGAAGAGTTGATCGATCGGACCCGTGCCCCCTGGGGGCGCGGCCAGGTCATCGCGCGGTCCTTCACATCCCCGGTCTTAGCAGTTGAAGCCCCGGCCACGAACGGTGAGGAAAACCTCGTGCTTGATGTAACCACCCCTGCTCTCGGGGAGGTGTATCCTTCTCCGGCAGGGAATGGGGGCTCCAAACTGGGGATCGATTTGGACACACAAATGGGTAGGTCTGTCCAAACGAGACGCAGCCGTTGCATTAGGAGTGTCCTCGTCCTCCTGATGCTGTTTGGCGTCCCAGCTATGACGTTCGGACAATCGGCGGCGTCCGGACTACATCTCTACTCATTGCAACCTGCGACATCCCACTCTGTCGGTCACCCGCCAGTGAATATCCATCCGGTCTTGATCGCGTTGCTCGTTGTGTCCCACGAGCGAGACGAAGCCGCGCTATCTCGCAGTCACGACGGGGTATCCTCGGCTCACCGTCGTACTGGGTATCAAATCACGCTGATCTCGCTCCCTCCCCCTCCCCGCGCATAGCCTGACCGCTACACGTTTCTTTAGGGCAGCAAGGGCGTTCGGGAAGCGTTCCCCTTGGCCGGGGAGGGTGAGCAACGTGGCTCGTCACCTCAAGGAAACTTCGCCATCGGGGTGGTTTGTTTACTGTGGCGGGTGGTCGTTTGTCCGCATGGTGCCCGCCGGTCGCGGCAAAGCCCACTGAAAATGGGAGGTGAGACTAAATGTTCACGGTTAAAGATCTCAAAAAGTACAGAGACACGATTGAGCACGCGGTTGTGGGGATGGGTCGCGACGACGTCGCCATTGCTGAAGTCAGCGAGATGCGGGACGGCGTGCTGGCGGTCAAATTCTCCCGAGGCACGCACTCGACCGTCGAGGAGATTCCGGTGGAGGCGCTGCGCGATAGGGGACAGACGCATCAGGCGCTCGTCAAAGCGATTCGCGGTCTCAGCAAGGAAGTGTCCCACGAGGCGATGGACAAAGCTTAGCGAAGCTCGGCTTCGAGCTCACCGTGGATTGCGCGGGAGGACCGGCTTCCCTGGTCAGTGTGTAAGGAACCGCCCGGAGGCCGCTGAGGATGTGATCGTTAGCCTAGTTTGAAATGCGGCGAGTTCCAGGTGGACCTCGTGGGCGTAGCGGCGGAAAAGGCGCACGATGTCCCCGCCGAGGGCCGCAACGGCGACGTTAGGATCTCGCGGATCGCAGCGCCGGGCGGGGCCGCTGCGGTGACTGCGGCCGCCGAACAGATATCTGTACAAGACCAACCGTCTTGTACAGGTGGGCGAACAGTTACATCTTGGGAATGGTTACGTGAAAGAGGGCGTGCTCCCCATTCACCACGACCGTCACCGCATAAGTTCCTGACGGTATGGAAATATTGTTCCCATAGTGCCAGTCGGCTGGGCCCTCCTTGACCCCGTACATCATAGCGATCGGGACGGTCTGGCTCGTTTTGGTGGCCTCGTTCGTGAGCGTGATCTGGCACATCGCATCGGTTACCACCTTTCCCGTGGCAAGGCTGGTCACGTGAACCTCGAGATGCCGGGTATCCATGGCCATCGGTCCCGTTTGGCCAGCCATGGTGCCCCCTGGCATCGCCATGGCACCGCCCACCATGATCTCACCGGCCGTGGGGTGCATCTTGGTGGCATCGGCCTTGGAATACATGGTCTCCATCGGACCGATTTGTAGCATCAGGCGATAGTGCATGGTTGTCCCGGTTTGCGTGATAGGCGTGTCACCCATGGCGGCAATGCCCTTCGCGGGTGCCAGCGGAAGGAACAACAACACAACGAGACTCCCAACCCACCATCGTGCCATTTCCACATCACCTCCTACGGATTGCGAACCGGAGCGCTGCCAGTGTTTGGTTCCCGCCCGTGCAACTTTCGCACGCTTTTCCTTCAGTATAAACTGACTAGTCAGTTTGTCAACCAAACGAGGTTATTGGGGGTGCGTCCTTGGCGCGGCGGCTCGTACGTTGCCGTGGCTCAACGCAAGCGAGGGAGCGGCTGGGGTGCGCCGACACATACCCGCTGGACGCCGGGTCGCCCCGGATCCGGGTCCAACGAGGCAATGCGCGGCGGGTCGGGCGGGCAGCACTCGGTACTCGTGGTGCCACAGGCCCCTTCCCCTGCCCGTGCGGCATAGCGGCGATCGGGGGGAGTCTGGTTCTCGAACCACGCGGGCATCTCGGCTATGCGTTGCCGCCGAGGCGTGCGTAGAGCCAAGCGAAGAGCCAGAAACCGACGAACGCGTCGACGAAACCGTAGATCAAGCCGACGACGCTACCGAGCACACTCACGTGATAGCCGAGGTACACGCTTTCAATCACCTTCAAGAAGGGTCCAGCGAAACCCGTCGGAACCGAAATCAGAGTGAGGACGAACAGCGCTACCCCCCACAAGATTCCACCGGCCAAGCCGAATCTGGTCGCGTTGAGCGTCATTGTTCACACCTCCCGTACCTGTTCCGTTGAACATACAGAGAACCTCTAAAAACAGCTCAAAAAACAGTGTAGCAACCATGGCCATTCCTGTGCATCGGCTCGAGATTTGATACCACTCGATTCCCGCTGTACGTCTCCAGGCCAGATCGGATATCATCGCAGCCGCAAGCGAGGACTCGCAACACCACCGGAGGGAACTGTGCCGCTCCTAGGGAGGCCCCACAGTCATAAGGATCGGGTAGTACGATCCGGCCTCGCCCATGGCGGATATGTGCGCATCGACGCTGCTGGCAGCGGGAATCCTGAGCGTCGCGGCCGGCCGCGGCGCGTCCGGCTGCACCATCGCCAGATCTTCTAGCGTGCCGTTGACCACGATGGCTGCCGCCGCGGGTCCACCGTTGGCGTGGACAATAAGCGCCACGACGCGGGGATCAGGTCCGGGATTGGTCAACCGCACGTCGAACATGTAGAGCACGCCGTAGTTCCCCTGGAGTGGTGCCCCGTTCATCTCGTCCCGGAGCAGGTCCTGATCCGCGCCAAGCCACAATTGCGCGACCGGACCGGCCACCGCGTATGAGAGATTCCGTTGCACCAGCGGCGCCCCGAACACACCGCGCTGGTGCTGGGTATCCATCGGCAAGACGCGGCTGAACACCGGTGGCTCACCGACCCGCGGGAACTGGGCCTCCAATTGGACTTGTATACCGCTGCCACGGAGCACCGCAATTTGCGCGAGGCCACTCGCCACCTGATCGGGCGGTACTTTGGTGGCCAGGATCGGGACAAACCCGGCCGGTGGCACGTTGACGATGACGCCGGTACGCACCTGATACTGCTCCAGAAACCCCCGCGCCGCGAAATGGCCGGCGAACAGTTCGTCGGCGACCGGTCCGCCCGTCGCCCCGAAGATGCACACTTGCACGGGGTCCGGCGAGGCGTTGGTGAGACTCAACGACAGCCACATGTCACGGGCGGTGCTGGCGTTCTGGTGATGGTACAGGATGCGGGCTGCTCGTCCCCCTTGGATGATGCCCGAGTATAGGATCCCATCGGTGTCGACGGTCTCCGGGCTGTCGCTCACGAAGAGCTGCTCTGAGTCGTGCCAGGGTACCGGGACATTCACGAGGGTGACCGAGACGACCCACACGATGGTGCCGGTCGGTGTCATCACCGCCAAATCGGCCCGGACGTGCATGGATCGCCCGGACGGGAGGGCGGTGAGCGCGGGCCGGGTTGCCGCGAGCGCGATCTCCGCGTCCTGCAGTTCGGGGAAGGCGCTGTGTGCGGCGATCCGAACGGCCCGACGCAGGACGCTGATCGGTGCGGGATTCCCGCTCACCTCAATCCGAAGCGGCGTGCTCAGGGTCACGACGGCAGGGCCAGCCCGCGACGGAAGCGGCAGGACCGCCATCACGCTGATGATACAGCTGACCATGACGCAGTGTCGTCCCGGCATGTACAAGCCCCCGAACTCCGACGTCGGGTTGCAGCCTGTCTACACGAGCCCCAAATCCTCGCGTGTCCGCGCGCTCCACTGCTCCGTACTCCGTGTTGCGGTACTCGTCGCGATCGGCCAGAATGAGACCATCGGGAGGGCGGCCGCCAGCGCATCCAGCGAGGCTTCCGTTCCATCGAATGCGACCCCCAAGTACCGACCGATCGCCCGTGCGGCTCGCGGATGACGGCGTTCGTAGTCTCGAAGTTCGGCCACCGCGTCTTCGCGAGTGAGAAATCGCTGGGCCGGAACGTAGCGATCGTGCCCGATTTCGACCAGCAGAGCAGGGGTCTTCTTGATGTTGCGATACCAATCGCTCTGAAGGCCCCATGCGGATGCCACGACGCATGCCCGGGTCGCACGATCATACCGAACGACCTCGACGACGGTACGGCGGATCCGACCGGTCTTGCGGCCGCGATGCGTCAGTAGGACGAGCCGATGGCCGACGAGCCAGCCGAGGCGAGCGCGATACAAGAAGACGGGGCACCGCAGCATTATTCTGAGGATGCCCGCCGGCCGCGCCCGACGAATGCCCATCTTTCACAGCTCCTGACGGAGCTTCCGGGGAGCGGGCTACCGCGCCAGCATCGCAACGAGTGTCGGGTGACTCAGTGCCAACGTGAGAATCAGCGTGAGATAGATCGCGTTCGTCGCGGCGAGTGGCGGCACGAGGCTGCCGTAGGGGGGGTATCCTTCCGCATAAACGTGATGCCGATGTGTGACGAGGTAGACGAGTGCATTTCCCGTCACGAACCCGATCGTAAGCAGGGTTCGCGGCACCCACGCGACAGGGTTGTGAGCGATATCGTAGCCGAGCCACAGTGCGTACATCGAGATGCCCCAGGCGAGGGTGCAGGCGAGGATGATCCACGCAACCTTGACGGCATCCGGCGAGACGGTCTCATGGAGATGCGACGGTGGTGGAACCATTCTGTGGGTCAACGTCTGTTGCATCACGGTCCCTCCCCACGGGGGTTCGCGCCCCAACCTTGCAAACGCTCGAACACTCCTTTAAAGTATAAACTGACTGGTCGGTTTTGTCAATTTGATGGGACCGTGAGGAGGTGGTGCCGTGCCCCGTATGTCTCTCGTCGCCCGCACGGAGCGGCGGCAACAGATTTTGGAGGCCGCGTGGCGGTGTGCAGCGCGCAAAGGGTTTCGGGCGATGTCGGTGGACGAGATCTGTGCCGAGGCGCGGTTGAGCAAGGGAGCATTCTATGGGTACTTCGACAGCAAACAGGCGTTGTTACTGGCGCTCCTAGCGGACGACGCAGCGGCGCTCGACCGAATCGTCGAGCGGCTTGAGTCGGAGTCGGTGCAGAGTGTCGCCCGGCTCCAGCGTTTCGTCCGCGCCATGTTGGAGCGGGGAGACGATCCTGCGCGCGTGCAAGTCCGTGCCGACCTCTGGGCGGAAATGCTCACGGACAAGGCGGTGCGCGAGCGATTCACCGCCGCCGTTCGGCACCGCCGCGCGGTGCTGCGCACCTGGATTGAGCGAGCCGTCGCGGAGGGCGAGTTGGTGGAGATTCCCGCCAACGCCTTCGCGGCCGTTCTGCTAGCGCTTGGTGATGGGCTCGGCCTGCACGCTGGGTTGGACCCGAACGGATTCCGCTGGGGAAACATCCGAAAGGCCGTGGACGTGATGTTGGAGCGGCTATCGCGACATGATTAACGATGGCACCGCACCATCGAAATGGGCGATCGGTTCGCTCAGGATTCCAGACCGTCCGCTCCTGCGGGTCTATGATTGGCTACGCGGCGCGCCGACGGGGCTGTTCGCGCTGGCGGTGGCGATCGGCGCCGGCGCAGGGCTGGGGGCGATCGCGTTCCGCTTTCTCATCGTGGAGTTTACTCGCGTGTTCACCGGGACCTCGGATTACAGCGCCGTGGGACCGGCATCCCACCCGTGGCTCCCGCAGTTCGGTCCGTGGTTTGTCGTGCTCGCCGCCGTGGTCGGAGGGTTGATTTACGGCCCGCTGATCGAGTGGTTCGCGAGCGAGGCGCGGGGGCACGGTGTACCGGAGGTCATGCTGGCGGTGGCGGAGCGCGGCGGTCGCATCCGGCCGCGGGTGGCGGTGATCAAGTCGCTCGCGTCCGCGCTGTGCATCGGCTCCGGCGGGTCGGTCGGCCGCGAAGGCCCGATCGTGCAGATCGGTTCGGCCTTAGGGTCCACGCTCGGGCAGGTCGTGCGCGTGTCAGAGTCCCGCTTGCGCCTGCTGGTGGCCTGCGGCGCTGCGGGTGGTATCTCCGCCACGTTCAACGCGCCCATCGCCGGGGTGTTCTTCGGCCTCGAGTTGATACTGCGCGACTTCGAGGTGGAGTCGTTCGGCGCCGTGGTGCTGGCGTCTGTGGTGGCGGACATTATCGGCCGTGCCGCGTTCGGATCGCATCCGTTTCTCGTGCTGCCGTCGTTCCATCTGAGCTCTCCGTGGGAGTACCTGGTCTATGCCGGCCTGGGGCTGCTCGCCGCGGTCGTCGGGGTGGCCTTCATCCGCGTGTTGTACGGAACTGAAGATCTTTGCGACCGGCTGTTGCGGGGGCCGCTGTGGCTCCGCCCGGGCGTGGGCGGTCTGGCGCTGGGGCTGCTGCTCTGGGCGCTGCCGCAGATGTACGGGGTCGGGTACCCGGTGCTGGAGCGCGCCGTGCGCGGGGAGTACGTGCTGGGGTTCCTCGCGCTCCTACTGATCGGCAAGATCGTGGCCGCGAGCCTGACGATCGGCATCGGCGGCTCCGGGGGCGTGTTCGCGCCGTCGCTGTTCATGGGCGCGATGCTCGGCACCGCGTACGGCGACGTGATGCACCGACTGCTGCCCGGCATCACTGGTCCGGCCGGAGCCTACGGCTTGATCGGGATGGGCGCGGTGTTTGCGGGCGCGGCCCAGGCGCCGATCACCGCGGCGATCATGATCTTCGAGCTCACGGGCGATTACCAGATCATCCTGCCGCTGATGTTCGCCGTGGTGCTTGCCACGGGGCTCAGCCGCGCGCTGACGCGCGACAGCATCTACACGCTGAAGCTCCGCCGCCGCGGGATCGATATCCGGCGGGGGCGGGCCGCCAACCTCATGGAGGTACTGACGGTTGGGAGCGCGATGCGGCCGGTGCCCGCCGCGTTGTCGGAGCAGATGGCGTTGGGCGAGGTGATCGCGCGGTTCACCGACGACGGCTGGGATGCGCTACCGGTCGTCGATGCGGGGGGCGCATTCCGCGGGACGGTGACATTCCGGCAGGTCGAACAGGCGATGCGCGACAACGCGCTCGATGCCGTGGCCGGTGAGCTCGCCCAGGACACGCCGGCACTCACGCCTGACCAGACGCTCGAGCAGGCGCTGCAAGTCACGTTGCGGCACGGCGACAACGGGCTGCCGGTCCTCGATCGGGACAGCCGCCGGCTGATCGGGTGGCTGACGCATCGGGACATCCTGAGCGCGTACCACGCGCGCCTGGAGCGGACGATTTCCGCGGCGAGGCGGAAGGATGGGGTGACTGAGGCGCAAGACTTGGAGGCCGCGCGCGACCCGAGCGGTGAGCTCTCAGCATCCTTGCGCGACTACCGGATAGTCGATCTCGAGCTCCGGGGCGGCGAGGTGCTGGCGGGCCGGCGCATTGCGGAGGTGTCCTGGCCATCCTCGTCGCTCGTGCTGGCTGTCCGCCGAGGCGGGTCAAGCTTTGTCCCGGACGGCCAAACGGAGCTTCGGCGCGGCGATCGGCTTTCGATCTTGCTGCCCGCCTCCCAGGCGAACGACATGGATGCGTTGATTGGTACCCTCGCAGAGTCAACCGGTCGCGTCGAGAGGCATCACCGCACGGAGGCGTCGCGACGCGACCCTACCGTCATTGACCGCTGGCCCCCGGCAACGACGGCCGGAACGGTGGTGCTCGAACCGGTCATCACGCCGGGTTCGCGTGTCGCCGGACGGATGCTGCGGGACGTGAACCTCGGACCGGGTGTGTTGGTCATAGCGATCCACCGGGGAGGGAAGATCATGGTGCCGCGCGGGGATGCGTACCTGCTCGTTGGCGATCGCATCGCCATTGTCGCACGCTCCGATCGCGCGCAAGAGGTGTTGGAGCGGTGCCGTTGAGCCGGCGGCGGTATGGTGGGGTAGACCAGGAAGCGCGTCGTGCCGTGGGAGCGATCACGCCCTTCGGAGGCTTCTTGCACCCTGCTCGCGGCACTGGGGCCGGCTCCGCCGGTGAGGTACTCTCGGATGTGGCCTCGGTAGTGGCGATCCTTGCGCTCGTACTCGTCGGGTGGCTTTTCGAAGAAACGTGTTCACGGCAGTCGGTAGGCCAGTACAGTGGGAAGCCAATGAGAGGACGCTGGACGCGTATTCGATGCAGGGACGGGAGAGCGTTGTGATCCGAGCTGCTGAACCGCGTCCATCGATTGCGCGATTGCGCAGACGAGGCCCCCGGGGAGGGCGCACGAGGGTCTGAGAGACCGATGCAGTGAGAACTCAAACCGCTCCGGCCCGTAGGACACTATACGCCTAGGTTTAGGAGGACCGCGAATGACTCGAGCACGTGGTAGGTACTTAGCGCATTCTTACGCACTGTTGGCGAAGATCCCGACGACGATCGCCGTCACAGCGTTGCTTGCAAGCTTGACGATCGGTGGGACAGGAAGCGTCTCGCAGGTCGCGCCGGCATCGGCCGCGGCGAACGCTCCAGTTTCCTCCGTGCCCACGGTGAAGGCGGCGCACACCAAACTCGGGGACGTTCTCGTCGACGCGAAGGGGATGGTGCTCTATCGATACACTGCCGACAAGAAAGATGCAAGCGCCTGCTCTACTTCGGCATGCCTGCAGCTCTGGCCGGTGCTGTCGCCAACGCCCGGTGGCCAGCCCATCGC
>Ga0209168_10002883_pt1 | contig 12164 bp, 8 predicted proteins | sample Coa_R1_FD_187156 | JGI IMG/M metagenome (GOLD analysis project Ga0209168, IMG submission 187156) | Surface soil microbial communities from Centralia Pennsylvania, which are recovering from an underground coalmine fire - Coalmine... | ecosystem: Environmental > Terrestrial > Soil > Unclassified ... | reverse complement strand
CCACGGAGGAAAAGCTCCGGGCCGCTCTCGCCGTGCGCAAGAAAATGCGCTGGCGCGCCGAGCTCGATGATGTCCTCGCCGCGGCGGGCAGCGGAATTCACTCCGTGCTTGAATACCGGTACCTGCATGACGTCGAACGCGCCCACGGCCTGCCGCGCTCCCGGCACCAGGTCCGCGTCGTGATCGACGGCAAGGTCGTCTACCGCGACGTGTATTACGAGGAGTATCAGGCCGCCGTCGAGCTGGACGGTCGGCTGGCCCACCCGGACGAGGAGCGCTGGCGTGACAGCCACCGGGACAACCAAGCCCACGCGCGCGGGGTGCAGACATCCCGGTACGGCTGGCGCGACGTCTACGCGCACCCGTGCGAGACGGCGCTGCTGCAGGCGCGGATCCTGCACCGTCGCGGCTGGCGCGGGATCCCGAAACCGTGCTCACCGGGCTGCCCGGTGGGCCGCGCCTTCGCCCAGAGCAAGAGCCAGAGCCAGAGCCAGAGCCAGAGCCAGAGCCAGAGACAGAGCCAGAGCCAGAGACAGAGCCAGAGCCAGAGACAGAGCCAGAGCCAGAGACAGAACAGCCAGCGCAAGAGCGCCTAGGACGCGGTCAGGCCATGCTCGTAGGCCATGACCACCAGCTGCGCCCGGTCGCGCGCGTTCAGCTTGGTCATGGCCCGGCTGACGTGGGTCTTCGCGGTGAGCGGGCTGACCACGAGCGTGCGGGCAATCTCGTCGTTGGACATCCCGGTCGCGACCAACGCGACAACCTCCCGCTCGCGCTCGGTCAGCGCCGCGAGCCCCGGCGGGGCCGGCCGCCCGCCAGACGCCGCGCCGCCCACCGCCGAAGCATGCGCCACGCCGGACGTGCGGGCCGGCCGCGGGCCCGCCGGGGCGGTGAACGCGGCGATGACGGCCCGGGTCACGCTGGGGGAGAGCAGCGCGTCGCCGCGCGCCACGACCCGGACCGCCTGCAGCAGTTCCGCGGGCTCCACGTCCTTGACCAGGAACCCGCTGGCCCCGGCGCGCAGCGCGCCGAACACCGTCGCCTCGTCGTCGAACGTGGTCAGCACCACCACTCTCGTCGCGGCGAGCCGCGGATCGCCGGCGATCAGCTGCGTGGCTGTGGTCCCGTCGACCTCGGGCATGTTGATGTCCATGAGCACCACGTCGGGGGCGTGCTCGCGGGTCAGCGCGACCGCCTCGCCGCCGTTGGCCGCCTCGGCGACCACCGCGATATCGCCGGCCGACTCGAGCAGCATCCGGAACCCGGCCCGGACCAGCACCTGATCATCGGCCAGCAGCACCCGGATCACGAGCCGTCCCCTCCCGCGGGAACACCGGGAACGGGCAGCAGGGCCCTGACCTGGAATCCGCCGTCGGGAAGCGGCCCGGCGGTCAGCTGGCCGCCGACCGAGGCGGCCCGTTCGCGCATCCCGTCGATGCCGTGGCCGCCGGCCGCGAGGACCCCCGTTGAGGCACCGTCGTCGGTCACCGTGATGGCCAGGCCGTCGGGCTGGTAGCGCAGGCACACGTGCGCGGCCGCGCCGGGACCGGCGTGCCGCAGCACGTTGGTTAGCGACTCCTGCAAGATGCGGTACGCGGAATGGTCCGCCTCGGCGGACAGCGGCCGCTGGTCTCCCTCGACGGCCACCGTCACCGGGGCGCCGGCCGCGGTGACGGCCGCGCGCAGCGCCTCCAGCCGGGCCAGGCCGGTCCGCGCCGCGTCGCCCGGCGGGCGATCACCGGGCTCGGACCTGCGTAGCTGGCCGAGCACCGACCGCATCTCGGTCAGCGCCCCCTTGCTCGTCTCCCTGATCGCGGTGAGCGCCGCGCGCAGCCCGCGCGGCGGCGCGTCGCCGTCCAGCAGGTGCAGCGCGGAGCCGGCCTGCACGGCGATCGTGGCCATACTGTGCGCCACGGTGTCGTGCAGTTCGCGGGCGATACGCAGCCGCTCCTCGGCCACGACCCGGCCCGCCTCGGCGGCGCGTTCCTCCTCGGCCAGCCGGAGCCGCATCGCGGTCTCGGCCGCCAGGACCTCGCGGCTGCGGACCAGCTTGCCCAGCGTGAGACCGAGGGCGAGGATCACGATCTGGGACAGGAATTCCTGGACCAGCGAGGCCACCCCCTGCCCGGTGCTTACCGCCACCACGACCAGGCCGGTCAGCATGAAGCCGGCGGCGATGCTGACCGCCCAGATCAGGTAGCCGGCCAGCGTGGCGTCGTAGAGCGGGACGAAGAACACCGGGGCGGGTGAGATGTTGCGCCTGGCAAAGATGTAGTAGAAGAAAATCAGCGCCGCGCAGGCGAGCATCACCTGGAACGGCCACCGGTGCCGGAACAAGATGGGCACCGCCAGCAGCGCGCCGAGCAGGTAAGCGCGCAGGTTGAGCGGCACCGCGCCGGGCCCGCTGCCGGTGATGACGTTGATCTCGATGGCCGCGATGACCAGCGCGACGATGCCGGCGTCGAACAGCCTGACCCCGAACGGCCCCTCGGTCACCGCCCAAGACGGCAGCGGGCGCCCCCAGGGCGGGAGGCGGCGCTGCGGCCGGTCCGCCCTCGTCACGCTCCTCACGGCGTCACGGTATTCGATTCCCGCCCGGAGCGGAACGCGCGCCCAAAGCGAAATGGAAGGAATCTGACCATGACGTAAACCGGCGTGGCGACCTTCGCGTCTCATGTAGTGAGGCTCGGCGAAAGCGGGACGCCGAGCCTCTCTTTATGCCCTGAGCCCGGTAGGTTGGACCGCTGTGGGCGGGCACCGTGGATGACATCGACGCGCGGATCATCGACGCGCTGATCAAGGACGCGCGGGCCAGCTATGCCATGATCGGCCAGCAGGTCGGGCTGTCGGCGCCCGCGGTCAAGCGGCGGGTGGACCGGCTGCGCGCGGCCGGCGCGATCACCGGTTTCTCGGCCCGGGTGGACCCGGCCGCCATGGGCTGGACCACCGAGGCCTACGTCGAATTGTTCTGCGGCGGGCGTACCTCGCCTGATGAGATCGCGTCCGCGGTGGGGCGGTATCCCGAGGTGGCGGACGCGTGCACGATCACCGGTGAGGCGGATGCGCTGGTCCACATCCGGGCCGCCGACGTCCGGCATTTCGAAGCCGTGATGGAGCGGATCCGCGCCGAGCCGTTCGTGGTCAGGACGCGGAGCGTGATCGTCTTGTCCCGGCTGGTGGACCGGGCCGAGGCACTGGCGCCGCCGCGCTGAGGCATATCCTGTCCGTTCTGCGCATCACCACCGGCCTGAGCAGCTAAAGTCGTGCGCATGTCGGAGTTTGAAGATCCGAGTGCGAACACCGGGCGCTTCCGGGCCTTTGTCGAACGTGGTGATGAGGACGTCGCGCCGTCCCGTCGCCTTCCCGCTTCTCCAGCAATGCTCATCGCCGTGGGCGTGGTTGTCGTCGCGATCATCATCGTGATCGTGGCTGTCGCCTGACGGGCTGGTCCTCACCTGGCATGAGCGCCAGGCCCGGATGACGTGTCGCCGCGGGCGGCCGACGCAGGTGCAGTTTCGCTTAGTTGTGACCGGCGAATTAGACGGTGTCCCCCTCGGTGGATGGCAAGATGACCTCCATGAGAATGATCGCTGGTGGTCCTCGTGTCCCTTGACATGCCGGTGGCCGTGGTGACCGGCGGGAACCGTGGCGTGGGCCGCGAGGTATGCCGCCAGCTGGCCCTGCTCGGCTTCGGAGTGGTACTGGGCTCCCGCGATCTGCGCAAGGGCGAGATCGCCGCCAAGGAACTGGATCCGGAGGGTCTGCGGATCGCGGCCTGCCAGCTCGAGGTGGACAACTCGGTCAGCGTGGCCGCGATGGCCGACTGGGTCAAGGAGCGGTACGGCCGGACCGACGTGCTGATCAACAATGCGTCCACCATGTACGACCGGTGGGCCACGGCGAGCAACGTGGACCTGGGCACGGTCGCGGAGGCGATCGACGTCAACCTGTTCGGTCCCTGGCGGGTGATCCACGCCCTGCTGCCGATGCTGCGCTCCAGCTCCCGCCCCCGGATCGTCAACGTGAGCAGCGAGGGCGGTTCGATCTCCGCCATGACCGGCGGGTCGCCCGCCTACGGCGTCTCCAAGGCGGGCCTGAACGCGCTGACCCGGCTGCTCGCCGGCGAGCTGGCCCGGGACGGCGTCCTGGTCAACGCGGTCTGCCCGGGATGGCCCGCCAGTGAGGCCCACCCGCAGGGCCGGTCCCTCGCGCAGGCCGCGGCCAGCGTGATCTGGGCGGTGACGATCCCCAACGGCGGCCCGACCGGCACCTTCACCCGCGACGGCCAGCCCTTCCCCTGGTAAGCCCCAAGCCGGCGCAGCCGGATAAGACCTCGTCCGGGCTGGGCTGGTAACGGTAGCCCATGCCGGGCTCGGTGATCAGCCAGCGCGGGCGGGCCGGATCGGGTTCGAGCTTGCGCCGCAGTTGCGCCATGTACAGGCGCAGGTTGCCGGTGGCGTCGGCGTAGCCGGGCCCCCACACCTCGGTCAGCAGCTGGTTACGGGTGAGCAGCTTGCCGGGGTTGCGGAGCAGCACCTCGAGCAGATGCCACTCGGTCGGGGTGAGCCGGATGTCGTCAGGCTGGGCGGCCCCCTCGGCCCCCCCGCTCCCGGTCGGCACGCTCCCGTTAGGCACAGCGGCTTGCCGGATGACCCGCTTGGCCGCCAGGTCCACGATCAGGTCACCGAGCCTGATCCGCGGCTGGTCCTCGCCCGTGCCGGTGCGCCGGACCGCGGCCCGCATCCGGGCCAGCAGTTCCTCCACCCCGAACGGCTTGGTGATGTAGTCATCCGCGCCCGCGTCCAGCGCCTCGACCTTGTCGGTGCTGTCGGCTCGCCCGGACAGCACGATGATGGGCGCCTTCGTCCAGCCCCGCAGACCCTGGATCACGTCCACGCCGTCCAGGTCGGGCAGGCCGAGGTCGAGGATCACCAGGTCCGGCGGGTGCCGGGCGGCCATCTCGAGCGCCTCGGTCCCGGTCGCCGCGACGTCCACCTGGTATTCGCGCACCCTCAGGTTGATCCGCAGCGCCCGCAGGATCTGCGGCTCGTCGTCGACCACCAGCACCCTGGTCACTGCCCGGCCTCTTCGCGCTCGCGCTGGCCGGGCTCGTAGTGGTGGCCGGACCCGGCGACGGCCGGCACCGACACGGTCATGGTCAGCCCGCCACCCGGCGTATCCTCCGCGGTCAGCGTCCCGCCCATCGCCTCGGTCAGGCCGCGCGACAGCGCCAGGCCCAGTCCCACCCCGGTGGTGTTGTCGGTGTCGCCGAGCCGCTGGAACGGCACGAACATCCGGTCCCGGTCCTTCTCCGGGATGCCGGGACCCCGGTCGACGACCCGCAGCTCGACCCGGTCCCCGAGGGCGCTGGCGGTCAGCAGCGGCGGCCGGCCGGGTGGCGAGTACCGCAGCGCGTTCTCGGTCAGGTTCACGATGACCCGTTCCAGGATCGCCGGGTCGACGCTGATCTCCGGCAGCGACTCCGGGATGTCAACCGCGATGCCCCGGGCCGCCGGGTCCAGGCTGTCCAGCGCGCGGGACACGATCTCGTCCAGGCCGACCGGCCGCGGGAACAGCGACAGCGCTCCGGCCTGCAACCTGCTCATGTCCAGCAGATTGTCCACCAGATGGGTGAGCCGGTCCAGCGACTCGTCCGCCGTGGCCAGCAGCTCGTCGTGGTCCTCGGCGGCCCAGTCCACGTCCCGGGACCGCAGGCTGGTCACCGCGGCCTTGGCCGAGGCCAGCGGCGTACGCAGGTCGTGGCTGACCGCGGCCAGCAGCGCGGTCCGCATCTTGTCCGCGGCCGCGATCGGCTTGGCCGCCTGGGCCTCCGCCGTCAGCCGCTGCTGGTCGAGCGCGACCGCCGCGTAGGACGCGAACGCGCCGAGCACGCGGCGGTCCGCGGCCGGCAGCGGACGGCCCCGCAGGGCCAGCAGCAGGCGGTCGCCGACCGGCACCTCGACGTCGGCTTCGCCCGGCCGGGTGACGGCGGGCGCGCCCCGGCTGGCGACCGCGTGCCAGCCGCCCGGCGTGCCGCGCAGCCGCTCGGCCGAGGCATCTGCCGACGCGGAGGCGTCCGCGCACTCGAGCAGCGTCACCGAGTCCATCCCGAACGCTTCGCGGATCCGGTCCAGCAGCGCGCTGAGCCCCTGCTGGCCGCGCAGCACGCTCCCGGCCGTGGTGGTGAGCAGCTCGGACTCGGCGTTGGCCCGCGCCGCCTGGGCGGTGCGGCGGGCCGCGATGTCGACCACCCAGGCGACAAGCAACCCGACGATGACGAACACCGCCAGCGCCAGCGCGTTGTTGGCCTGCGAGATGGTCAGCTGATGGATGGGCGGGATGAAGTAGTAGTTGACCAGCAGCGAGGCCACGATGGCCGCCAGTACGGCCGGGACGAACCCGCCGACCAGCGCGACCACGACCACCGCGACCAAGAAGATGAGCACGTCGCTGGTCAGGTTGAGGCCGTTGCGCACCCCGGTCAGCAGCAGGGTCAGCACCGGCGCGAGCGCCGCCGCCAGCACGTACCCCGCGATCTGGCGGCGCGGCGGGAGCGCGCCGCGGGGACGGCGCGGCAGGCCGCGGCCGCGGCCCATTTCCGCGTGGGTCACGATGTGCACGTCGATGTCGCCCGACCCGCGGATGGTCCGCGATCCGATGCCCGGCCCGGTGAGCATGGCGCTCAGCCAGGACCGGCGGCTGGCGCCGAGCACGAGCTGGGTCGCGTTCTCCGCGCGGGCGAAGGTGAGCAGCGCCTCGGGGATGTCGTCCCCGACCACCTGGTGGTAGGTGCCGCCCACGGACTCGACCAGCCGCCGCTGGCTGGCCAGCGCCGCCGGATCGGCCCCGGTCAGCCCGTCAGACTTGGTGACGTGCACCGCGAGCAGGTCGCCGCCCGACGACCGCGCGGCGATCCGCGCGGCCCGCCTGATCAGCGTCTTGCCCTCGGGGCCGCCGGTCAGCGCGACCACGACCCGTTCCCGGGCCTCCCACGCGCCGGTGATCTTGTGCTCGATGCGGTAGCGCTGCAGCCCCTCGTCGACCTTGTCCGCCAGCCACAGCAGCGCCAGCTCGCGCAGCGCGGACAGGTTCCCCGACCGGAAGTAGTTGGTCAGCGCGGCGTCGATCTTCTCCGGCGGGTAGATGTTCCCGTGCGCCATCCGGCGGCGCAGCGCCTCCGGGGTCATGTCGACCAGCTCGACCTGATCGGCGGCCCGGACGATCGCGTCCGGCACGGTTTCCCGCTGCGGTACGCCGGTGATCTTCTCCACCACGTCGTTGAGGGATTCCAGGTGCTGGATGTTGACCGCGGAGATCACGTCGATGCCGGCGTCGAGCAACTCCTCGACGTCCTGCCAGCGCTTCTCGTTGCGGGAGCCCGGGACGTTGGTGTGCGCGAACTCGTCGACCAGCGCGATCTGCGGACGCCGCGCCAGCACCGCGTCCAGGTCCATCTCCTCGAAGGCCGACCCGCGATACTCCAGCCGCGCGCGCGGGATGACCTCGAGGCCGTCGAGCAGCGCGATGGTGTGCGGCCGCGCGTGCGGCTCGGCGAACGCCACCACGACGTCGGCGCCGCGTTCGACCCGGCGATGCCCCTCGCCGAGCATCGCGTAGGTCTTACCGACGCCGGCCGCGGAACCGAGGTAGATCCGCAGGTGCCCGCGTCCCGGCCGGCCGCCCGGACCGTCCGTTCCGGCGGGGCCTACCCGGCTGTCGTCCTCGGTCATCGCGGCACCCTCAGGCCGGCCGGCCGGGTGTCATCGCGCGCTGGAAGAACACGCTGGACGGGCGCTGCCACAAGAACACCACCGCGCCGCAGGCGATCAGCCAGCTGACTGTGGTCAGCGCCTTGGCCAGGCCGAGACCCGGATGCGAGTTGGTCAGCACGCCCAGGAAGCCCAGCGTGTGCAGGCCGAACAGCACGGTGCCGGTGACCCGGGCCCAGCCCTGGCCGTTCCGGCAAGCGCGCGCGATGCCCAGCCAGAGCGCGATCTCGATCGCGGACAGCACGAAGGTCAGCGCGACCACGCCGCCCAGCGTGGTGTGGCCCGCTGTGGTCGGGTCCGGGTGCTTGGCGAGGATGGACGCGGCCACGATGATGACCCCGATCGCCTCGATGAGCGCGTAGGCCGCCCCGGCGTACATCAAGCCGAGCGCGTTGCGCATGCTGGCCGGCAGCGGAGCCGCCGGACCCCGCCCGACCTGGTACGGCTGCGGGTAGCTGACCGGCTGGGCGTTCGGGAGATAGCCGCGCGGCACTGGCGCCCCGCCGTAACCCTGCGGCTGAGAACCCTGTGCCTGGGGACCCTGTGCCTGGGGACTCTGTGCCTGGGGACTCTGTGCCTGGGGACCCTGTGCCTGGGGACTCTGAGGCTGGGGGTAACCCGGTGACGGCCCGTACCCCTGCGGTGCCCGGTAACCCTGGGACGGCGGCGGCGACTGCCCGCCCGACGGCGGGTAGCCCTGCGGATTCGCATAGCCCTGCGGCCCGGCGTAACCCCGCGGGCTCTGCATCGGCGGCTGGGCCGGCCACCCAGGAACGCCCCCTGCCACCGAGGGAGCCGGCGGCGGCGTGGCCGGCGTGGTCACCGGATGCGCCGCGCTCGCCCACGGGAACTCCCCGTTCTGCCGCGATCCCTTGGTCTGGTGCTCCAGCCGGGCCTGGTAGGCGCCGATCACGTTGGCCACCGGCCGCGGCCAGAACGACACCGCCGACGGCCCGGTGTCCTGATGCTGGCTGGCGATCGCGGCGGCCAGCGCCGCGGGCGTGGGCCGGGAGGCCGGGTCCTTGGCCAGGCACCCGGCCACGATCTCGCGCAGCGCAGGCGGAACCGCGGAAAGCGCGGCCTCCGCGTGCACCACCCGGTACAGGACCGCGGCCGCGGTCCCGGTGCCGAACGGCCCCGCCCCGCTCGCCGCGTACGCGATCACGCAGCCCAGCGCGAACATGTCGCTCGCGGGCCCGGCGGGCTTGCCCTCGGCCTGCTCGGGTGACATGTAGCCCGGCGTGCCGAACACCACCCCGGCCGCGGTCAGCATGGTCCCGTCGGTGGCCCGGGAGATGCCGAAGTCGATCACCCGCGGCCCGTCCGCGGCCAGCAGCACGTTGGCGGGCTTGAGGTCGCGGTGCACCACCCCGCACGCGTGGATGGCCGCCATCGCCTCGGTCAGCCCGCCCAGCAGCGGCCACAGCGCGGGCTCGGGCAGCGGCCCGTTCTCGGCCACGACCTGGTCCAGGGGCGGGCCGGGCACGAACGCCGTGGCCAGCCACGGCGGCCGCTCGTTCAGCCCGCTGGCCACCACCGGCGCGGTGTAGATGCCGCTGACCGCCCGGGCCGCGGCGACCTCCTGGGCGAACCGGTGCAGGAACTCGGCGTTGCCGGCCAGGTCGGGGTTGACCACCTTGATCGCGACCGCCCGGCCGGCCGGGGACAGGCCGAGGTAGACCCGGCCCATGCCGCCCGCGCCGAGCTGGGCTCGCAAGCGGTACTCGCCAATCACGTGCGGGTCGTCCGGGGCTAGTGCCTTCATGTCCGCTCCCCGTGAGTTAGTCCTGGCCCTCACATTTTGCGGCATAGAATCCCGCGCCCGGACCGCAACCCGGTTGTTCACGGCTGGAACCGGTATCCCATGCCGGGTTCGGTCAGCAGGTGACGCGGCCGGGCCGTCGTCGCGCCGCAGCGCGGCGCGCAGCCGGGCCAGCTGCTCGGCCATGGCGAACGGCTTGGTCACGTAGTCGTCGGCCCCCACGTCCAGGGCGCCGATCTTGTCTCCCGGGCTGGTCCGCCCGGACAGGACGATGATCGGCACCCGGGACCACCGGCGCAGCTCGACGATCACCTCGGTACCGTCGATGTCGGGCAGCCCCAGGTCGAGGATGACCGCGTCGGGTGGCTGCTGAGCGGCCATCGCCAGCGCCTCCCGTCCGGTCCGCGCCGCGACCACCTCGTACTGCCGGGCCCGCAGGTTGATGGTCAGCGCGCGCAGCAACTCGGGCTGATCCTCGACCAGGAGCACCTCAGACACGACCGCGGTCAGCCCGACGCCGGCAGCTCGGCGAGCTTGATGTTCAGCGTGAGCACGTTGACCGAGGGCTCACCCAGGAAGCCGAGCGTGCGGCCGGTGATGTTCTGCGTCACCAGGTTGCGGATCTCCGACACGGGCAGGTGCCGGGCCGCGGCCACCCGGGCGGCCTGCATGTAGGCGTTCGCGGGGCTGATGTCCGGGTCCAGGCCGGAACCGGACGCGGTCACCGCGTCCGGCGGGATCTGCGACACCGGCACGTGGTCGAAGGCCGAGATCTCCTGCTGCAAGGTCTTGATGCTCTTGATCTCGACCGGGTTGGTGGGCCCGAGGTTAGAAGCCGCCGAGTTGAGCGGGTCGCAGCCGTAGTCGTTCTTCGCGCCGCTGACCACCGCGGCGGACGGCCGGGGCTGGAAGTACTGCGGCAGCGGGTTGCCCTTGGCGTCCGTGAACTCCTGGCACAGCAGGCCCGAGCCCACCACCTGACCGTGGTAGGACACGAGCGAGCCGTTGGCCTTGTTGTGGAAGAGCACCTGGGAGACGCCCACCATGACCAGCGGGTAGACGAGCCCGCAGAGCACGGTGAAGACCAGCAGGAAACGGAACCCTGCCAGGTGCTGCCTGATGATGACGGGAAGGCGGTCCATGCCGCTCACCTGCCGAATCCTGGGATGTTCATGATGATGAGGTCGATGCACTTGATGCCGATGAACGGGATGATCAGCCCGCCGACGCCGTAGATCCACAAGTTCCGGCGCAGCATCGACTGGGCCGAGGCCGGCCGGTACCGCACGCCGCGCAGCGCCAGCGGGATCAGCGCGATGATGATCAGCGCGTTGAAGATGATCGCCGAGGTGATCGCCGACTTCGGGCTGTACAGGTGCAGGATGTTGAGCTTGGCCAGGCCGGGGAAGGCCACCGAGAACATGGCCGGCAGCATCGCGAAGTACTTCGCGACGTCGTTGGCGATGGAGAAGGTGGTCAGCGCCCCTCGGGTGATGAGCAGCTGCTTGCCGATCTCCACGATCTCGATGAGCTTGGTCGGGTTGGAGTCCAGGTCCACCATATTCCCGGCCTCCTTGGCGGCCGAAGTCCCGGTGTTCATGGCCACGCCCACGTCGGCCTGGGCCAGCGCCGGGGCGTCGTTGGTGCCGTCGCCGGTCATCGCGACCAGCTTGCCGCCCTCCTGCTCCTTGCGGATCAGCGCCATCTTGTCTTCCGGCGTCGCCTCGGCCAGGAAGTCGTCGACGCCCGACTCCTCGGCGATCGCCGCCGCGGTCAGCGGGTTGTCGCCGGTGATCATGACCGTCCGGATGCCCGTCTTGCGCATCTCGGCGAACCGCTCGGCGATGCCCTCCTTGACGATGTCCTTGAGGTGGATCACCCCCAGCGCCCGGGCCGGCCCGCCGCCCGCGGGGCGATCGGCCACCACCAGCGGCGTCCCGCCGGCCCCCGAGATCCCGTCCACCAGCGCTCCGAGATCCGGCGGGACCACCCCGCCGTTATCACGGATCCACGCCGACACCGACGCGGCGGCGCCCTTTCTGATCTGTCGCCCCCGGCCGGCCCGCCCGTCGGCCAGGTCGACCCCGCTCATCCGGGTCTGCGCGCTGAACTCGACGAACTCGGCCCCGACGAGCTCGCCAGAAGCGCGCTCCCGCAGCCCGAAGTCGTTCTTGGCCAGCACCACGATCGAACGGCCCTCCGGCGTGTAGTCCGCCAACGACGACAGCTGCGCCGCGTCGGCGAGCTCGAACTCCAGGACGCCGCCCACCGGCAGGAACTCGGTCGCCTGCCGGTTGCCGATGGTGATCGTGCCGGTCTTGTCCAGCAGCAGCGTGTTCACGTCGCCGGCCGCCTCGACCGCCCGGCCGGACATGGCCAGCACGTTGCGCTGGACCAGCCGGTCCATGCCGGCGATGCCGATCGCGGACAGCAGCGCGCCGATCGTGGTCGGGATCAGCGCCACCAGCAGGGCGACCAGGATGACCAGGGTCTGCGGCGCCTTGGAGTAGTACGCAATCGGCTGCAGCGAGATCACCGCCAGCATGAAGATGATGGTCAGCGAGGCCAGCAGGATGTTCAGCGCGATCTCGTTGGGCGTCTTCTGCCGCGTGGCCCCCTCGACCAGGGCGATC
>Ga0209168_10002881_pt1 | contig 12166 bp, 10 predicted proteins | sample Coa_R1_FD_187156 | JGI IMG/M metagenome (GOLD analysis project Ga0209168, IMG submission 187156) | Surface soil microbial communities from Centralia Pennsylvania, which are recovering from an underground coalmine fire - Coalmine... | ecosystem: Environmental > Terrestrial > Soil > Unclassified ... | reverse complement strand
CCTGATCGTAGCCGACCAAGTCCATCTTATTCACCGCTACAACGTAGTTGCGGATCCCGAGCAATGAGCAAATGAAGCCATGCCGGCGCGATTGCGGCAGTACGCCGTGGCGCGCATCGATCAGGAGAATGGCCAGATGGCAGGTGGAGGCACCGGTGGCCATATTGCGTGTATACTGCTCATGCCCTGGGGTGTCGGCGATGATGAATTTGCGGCGCGCGGTGGCGAAGTAGCGATACGCGACATCAATCGTGATGCCCTGTTCGCGTTCTGCACGGAGGCCGTCGGTGAGCAGCGAGAGGTCGATAGCCCCGTTAGCTGAGCGGTGCTCGGACGCCTTCGCAACCGCGTGGATCTGGTCTTCGAAAACGTTCTGCGAATCGTAGAGAAGACGGCCGATGAGCGTGCTTTTACCGTCATCGACGCTGCCGCAGGTTAGGAAACGTAGCAGATCCTTTTCCTGCTCCTCGGCGAGCAGTTGCTCGAAATCGAAAGCGGGTAGCGCACAGGTGGCGGCATCCTCAACCGGGACCAGAAACACGCTGCCGCCGCTTTCGGCTGTGCGCGAGTTATCGGATAGAGTCTGCGTCATAGCAGTCGCGAGCGGCGCCTCCGGTTCCGGCGATAGGCGAATAAGCTCTGTGGCCTCGCAACCAGTGGCAGCCATTAGAAATAGCCCTCGCGCTTCTTCATCTCCATGGAGCCGTCCTGGTCGTAGTCGATGACGCGATTTTCGCGCTCCGAGCGGCGAACCGAGATCAGTTCTTGAATGATTTTCGGAACAGTGTCGGCATCGGAGCGAATGGCTCCTGTACACGGGCTGCAGCCTAGGGAACGCATCCGGCATTTCACCATCTGCGGCTTCTCTCCCGGCAGCATCGGGATGAACGGCTGCTCCAACGGGATTAGCGAGTTGGGGCGCACCAGCATCGGCCGCTCCTTGGCGAAATAGAGCGGAACGATCGGAATATTTTCTACGTGAATATAGTGCCAGACGTCAAGCTCAGTCCAGTTCGATAGAGGAAACACGCGGATGCTTTCGCCGGGGTCGATGCGGCTGTTGAAGAGGCTCCAAAGCTCAGGACGCTGATTTTTTGGGTCCCACTGGCCGTGGATATCGCGGAAGGAATAGATACGCTCCTTGGCGCGGGAACGTTCTTCGTCGCGGCGTGCTCCGCCGATGGCCGCATCAAAGCCGCCCTCGCGAAGTCCATCGAGCAGGGATTGAGTTTTCAGCAGTGAGCAGCAGCGCTGCGTCCCCAGAACGAACGGTTGGGCTCCCTCATCGAGCGCCTTCTGGTTTTTGTGAACAATCAGCTTAACACCGATCTGGGCCGTGTAGGCGTCGCGGAATTCGATCATCTCGCGGAACTTATAACCGGTATCGATATGCAGCAGCGGAAACGGGATCGGCGCAGGGTAGAACGCTTTTTGGGCCAGGCGCAACAGGCAGGAAGAATCTTTGCCGATCGAATACAGCAACACCGGACGCTGAAACTCAGAGGCCACCTCGCGGAAGATATGGATGCTCTCGGCTTCGAGCACTCTGAGGTGACTGAACCGCGAAGGCATTGAAAACACCAGTATAACGCCGGATCACCACAATGTCCATTGAGATTAAGAGATTGGGTCAAAAGCTCTGTTTTCCCGCTAACTTGAGGACTTCTGTGAACCCGGCTAATCTCAGCGGGTAATGCAGTCTCTGGTAACATGATCTCGGTCGCGGTCGCCGCCTTGGAATCTTACGGCGCGTGCCAGTCGAGCGCGTAAATCTCCTGGGTGCCTGTATCTTGCAGAATCAGGGGTTCGTTTTCTGGAGTAAGGCCGTGCATTACGGTAACAGAGGAAATGCTCAGCGCCTCTGCCGTCTCTTCTACACTGAGGCCACTGAAGAGGCGCAATTCTACGACCCGCACCTTACGGGGGTCGATGCGCGATAGCTCATTGAGTGCCTCATCCAGGGCAGCCGGTTCTCTGGCGCGGCTGGCACTCACGACAGCCGATTGCTCCAAGGAAACATGCTGCACACCGCCTCCACGTTTCAGATTGTGGGGCCCCGCGTGCTCTACAAGGATGCGCCGCATTAGCTGCGCCGACACTGCCAAAAAATGGGCGGCCCTGCCACTGCACGCGCGTGTAATCCACCAGCCGCACGTAGGCTTCGTTTACCAGCGCAGTCGTTTGTAAACTGTGGCCCGTCGCGTTCACCCATCCGGCAGCGGCGCGCGAGATGGCGCAATTCCTGGTGAGTCATCGAGCAGGATGACGACAAATTTGGGGCGCGAAGGCTGAGCGGCCCGTGCAGCGAACGGCACGCCCAGAGCGCTTCCAAGCAGCTCCCGGCGCGAGATGTTTTGAACTCATCGACGCGATACGATTGCCCTTTCTGCCGCCCTTCCACGCCACGATCATCTACAGCATTTCTCAGAAAATAATTTTTGTCGCCAACTGGATTTGCCGGTTTGGAATCAGCGTGGACGTGATGGAGCCGAACGTGGCCGTTCCAAACACTGCTGCCGGATTGGAGAACGATGGCGTGTTGAAGATATTGAAACCCTCCAACCGGAGCTGTAGTTTTGCCCGCTCGGTACCGAGCGTAAAGTTCTTGAATAGCGATAGGTCCGTGGTCGCCAGTCCCGGACCTTTGAACGTATTGCGTCCGGCGTTGCCGTAGGTGTATTGAACCGGTATCGCGAACGATGTCACCGGAATGCAACCAGCCAGATGACCATCGCCGCAGTTCGCCACCGCCGGCGCGATCAGGTTCGGACGCTCCGGCGCGGGCGCTCCGGTATTGGCAGGATCGCCGGAAACCGATAGCAGAATCGGAGTGCCCGATTGAATCGTGGTGACGCCGTTTATCTGCCAGCCGCCCAACGGGTACCGCTTCCAGCCATCGTGGAAGAACGGCAGTTCATAGGAATAGCTGGCCACAAAGCGGTGCCGGATATCCCAGTTCGAATTGCCATAATCACCCTTCCAGTCATAGGGGTCCTGGGGAGCGGCGCCGGCACCCGAGTTGTTCGAATCCGTGCCCACGTCCAGAGTGTGGGACCACGTATAGCTGAGCAGCATCGAGAGACCGTGATTAAACCGCTGCCGCAGGATGACGTTCAACGCGTCGTAGTTCTCGATCACATCGTTGGCAACCGTCCGGATGACGCCAAAGAACTGATCGGGACGCCGCGCTTGAACCGCACCGGCTCCCGGAATCGGAGTGTTGTTGTAATAGTTCCGGTCCAGGTGGTTGGTATGCGACCCAAGATATTGCACGTCGAGGCCTGCGCCGCTCCACAGCGCTCGCTCCACGTCGAAGCTCCACTGGCCCATCATGGCCAGGGGGAAGTACGCCGGAAATGTATTGATGTTCGGCGTTGGCGAAGCTGTGGTCAGAGAACCCCCAGCCGGATTACTCAGCGACAGGGTCGGATTCGTTGGCGCCGAATTGTAGGTCGTTCGATTGGAGAATGGCGGGTTCCCGCCGCCGATCGTATAGGAGTTCAACTGATTGGCATTGTAGTAGATCCCGGCGCCGCCGCGAACCACCCACTTATCTGTTAACCGGTAGGCGAAGCCGAGCCGGGGCGCGAACGCGTTGCGCTGCGAATTGGTTAGGGGGACCGAAGCCGGAGGCGAGGGAACTAGCGCCGTCCCCGCCGCGTTCAGGAAATCGATTGTTCCATTCGGGGACTGGGCTACGGTCGGCAGTTCGTAGCGTAGGCCTAACGTCAGCGTCAGCTTCGGAGAAACGTCCCACTTATCGGAGGCGAAGAACGCTTGGCGCCACTGCCGCGCCAGTACCAGCACCGCAGTGCCCGGTGTGGTGTCGTTCAGCGGCAGGCCCAGCAGAAAATCGGCCGCCGCGTTTCCGGTAATGCCGCCCGTAAACGTGAACAGTCCGCGCTGGTAATTGTTTCCCTGGCTTCCCGTCGTAAGGCGGAAGAATTCCGCGCCGGCCGAGAGGGTGTGCGCGCCAAAAGTGTAATTCAACACATCGGTCCACTCGAACGTGGAATCCGGCCGCGTCCAGTTGCTGCTGGTCATGTTTTGGCCGCCGATCGACACATAGCCCGAGATGTCGAACTCGGGAATTCCGGGGTCCTGCGCGCCGCTCGTGAATCCGGGGATGCCGAGCGCCGTGCCCGCATCCTGCAGGCTCGATGTGGTGAAGAAATTGATGGATTGATATTGGCTCTTTTCGTAGCCAAAGCGAAAATCGTTCACTGCATGTGGGTTGATAGTTTGCGTATAGCCAAAGGCGTAGTTACGATCGAACAGCGGCACGTTGAAGCCGTTATAGGGATTGGATACGCCCTGCAAAAGCGACGCGTTCTGCCAGGCAAGCCGGAAAAAAATGCGGGTTTTATCGCCGATATTCTGGTCGATGCGATCCAGTGTCTGATTGGTGGTGTTGCCGACCGCTGCGCTCGCCTGGTAGTTGTTGGCGCTGGTCCCGGAAATATTCGGCAAGGGCATGTAGGCCAGCGCTTTCTGTGCCTGGGGCGACAGTTCGCTCGCCGGAATGATGTTATTCGGGAAGGGCGTAAACCCATTCAAGGGATCCTTAATCGCCGTCTTGACCGCCGATAAATCTCCAGTACGATATGCGACCGGGAACATCGCCGCCAGTGACGACTGGATCTGGCTCTGCCGCACGCCTTCATACTCCACCAGGAAGAACGTCCTGTTGCGGCCGTCGTACAGTTTCGGGATCAGCACAGGCCCACCCAACTCGCCGCCGAACTGGTTTTGATGATAGGGGGGCTGCTTGGCCGCCGGTGGCGCGAAGAAGTCGCGCGCGTCAAAGAAATTGTTGCGCACAAATTCCCAGCCTGTGCCGTGCAGATCGTTGGTGCCGCTTTTGGTGATCACGTTCAGGTGAACGCCGATCATCGTCCCGTATTGCGCCGAATAGGTTCCCGTTTGAATCTGAAATTCCTGAGTGGCGTCCACCGAGGGCCGCAAGGTGGTGGTGGTGATCAGATTCGAGACGATGCTCACGCCGTCGAGCGAGATGCTGTTTTGCACTTCGCGCGCCCCGGCGCCGATGAAATCCTCACCACCCGAAGCAGCCGCACCCGTCCGGCTCTTCATCCCCGTGATCACACCGGGCGTCAGAGCCGCCATGCGTAAAACATCGCGTCCGTTCAGTGGAAGATCGGAAACTGTCTTCTCGCTAAGGACCTCGCTGAGGTTCGCATCGTCGGTGGCAATCGGCGGTGGCGTGGCCGATACGGTAACGTGCTCAGACACCTGGCCCACCGGCAGCTCGAAATTCGTTCGCACCACCTGGTTGACCTCCACGACCACACTCTTGTGCACCACGGTGCCGAAGCCCGGAGCTGAAGCTGTGATCGTATATGTGCCGATCCGAACTAAATCAAAGGAGTACAAGCCCGCCTCGTTCGTCGTCCCCGTGTAGGTCATCTGTGTGCCGACCTCCACGGCCTTCACGGACGCATTGGGAATCGGGTCCCCGCTGCCGTCCGCGACTCGACCGATGAGGGATGTAATGGAAGCTTGTTGTGCAAAAGCACAGACACTCCAAGCACAACATATAAATAGAAGCCGCACATTTTCCTCCGTTTTTGGATCGTTTCCACAATCGTATCCCGCAGGCGCGGGCATAGAGCTAGTGCGCTGCCGATGAAACTGCGAGGCACTCGCGCCAAGTCCAATTATCTTGTACCCTCTTCGGAAAACCAGATTCTCATTTACACGATTCATTACACCAGCCTGGGCTACTCGGCTTATCGCAACTGAGGATTTCCGCTTCTCATTCACTGATCCGCCTCTTGCGGACTGCGGCTAGAACGTTTCCACCAAAGCGCCGGGCTATGCTGGGGCTCGTCAGAGGAAGCCCGCTCCAATTGGTCAGCATCAGCAGTTCGCCAGATGAGTCCAGAAATTCGACAATGTCCTCCCACCGGTGATTGACAATCCCGGTCTCGTGTACTGTGCCCGAGAAATCCGTCCTCACGCGGAGGATGAAATAGCCTTCCGGGCGAAGCACACGAAAAATTGCCTTCATCTCGTCCTGCAGATTGATGCTGGAATTACCGGACTGCTGTCGCAAATTGTGATGGAACCAGCTCATGCCGGAAGCGAACACCAGATCGAAGCTCGCGGATTCGGCCGCGGCCAGATACTCATGAGCATCTCCGTGCAGGAATGCGGGCCCAGGATACCGGCGGCTAGCTTCCGCGATCCCAACTTCGCTCAGATCGATCCCCGTCACGCGCATCCCGCACTGGAAGAACAGCGCGGAGTGCAAGCCCATGCCGCAACCAAGTTCGAGAACATCGATGCCCGGTTTCACTCGCAGCGGCTGCAGCACACGATATACCAGGAAGAGCATCTCTTCGCTTGGATCGTATTGCCATCCGCCGCGGCGATAGAAGGCGTCGTAGTTTTCGTCTGAATGCTTATTCATCGCCGCTTCTCTGCCAACGCAGTGTGTTTCAGCGTCTTGTTGCCGCACCCCGGCCTGATCCAATCGATGCAATCGAGCGGAGGGAACTCGACCGGTTGTCCGGTAATCAGTCTGCCCGGAGCTGGATTCGCCGAGCCTAGCGCGTTAATACCAGCTTGAATTCGAGCACAGTAAGCCTCGCGCGCGGGCCGGTTAATCCCGGTTGCGGAATCCTGTGTCAGCGATGCTGGCCGTACACGCCGGTAGTACAGAAAACGTGGAACGTTCGCCAATGAAAACTCCCGGTGCGCACGCCAGATGAATTCGCTGTCTCCGCTAAAGCGTGTCGAGGCGTCGAATCCTCCAAGAAGGTCAAACACCTTGCGGCGATACAAACCCGTCGGATGGAACGGCGCACTTACTCGCACAGCAGCCGGTAACAGATCGCAAGCCCCGGGACACACGTCGAAGCCGATCGGGTCGCCATTGATATCGACATGAAGGCACCATGTCCCACACCCGTCCAACCCCGTTTCCTCCAGAAATTCGGCCTGCACCCGGAAACGCTCCGGAGCACTCCAATCGTCCGCGTCTTGAAACCCGACATATTCGCTGTCAACGATTTGTAATAAAAGATTGTTAGCGTAATAGGGACCGCTCTGCTCTTTAATTCGCAGGAAGGTCACCTGCGGGAAGGCCGTGAGCAATTCGTCCGATACATCGCCGCCGCCATCGTCGGCTACATATAGATCCAAATCCAGGCAGTTTTGGAATACCACCGAACGAATCGCATTGCCGAGCCACTCACGGCATTGAAAGGTCGGCATGAACACCGCTATCCTGCCGTGATGTGCCACGCTGCACATTATCTCCTGAACCAGACAGTATCCACCAAACCGGCTTCCCTTTTGGCTGATCGTATGCGAAAATCCGACGAAGGTGTAAAACCAAGGAAGCCGCTGACCAAGAATGCCATAACCCAGTGAATCCGTGAGCCAAAGAACAATGGCCGTTGTGTCAGACGTAATTCCTCGCATACAGTCTGGTGGTCTTCAGAGCCTCGAAGCGGAAGCCCGGGCCCTGCGGCTAGAAATCGTGAGCGCATTCTTCGCTTGCGGCGGCGGACATTACGGCGGTGCGCTCAGCGTCCTCGATATCGTGTTGGCCTTGTATCGGACAACCCTGCGCGTCGCACCAATGTGCCCCGATCATCCGGATCGCGACCGTTTCATCCTTTCCAAAGGACATTCCGCAATGGCCCTGTATGCGGTCCTGCGCAGGCTCGGCTACTTTGACGAGCCGCTATCCCGATACGGAAGGATCGACTCGGCTCTCGAAGGACATCCCGATATGACGGTTTTGCCAGGCATCGATTTCTCCACCGGATCGCTCGGGCAGGGACTATCGGTTGGTCTTGGCATGGCGATGGCCTTAAAAGGGACAGACCGGCACGTGTGGGTAATCCTCGGCGACGGCGAATGCCAGGAAGGACAGGTCTGGGAATCGGCAATGCTGGCGGCAAGACTCAACACAAACCGCTTGCATGCGGTAATCGACTGCAACGGCTACCAGGAGTGGGGCTGGACCCAGCAGCCGGGAGCACCGCCGCCCGTCCCGCTGCTCCGCGAGAAGTGGGAGGCATTCGGGTGGAACACGATGTACGTCGATGGTCACGACTACGGCGCCCTTTCCACCACGTTCAGGACCGCCTTGGCCGCCCGGCAGCCCACCGTCATCCTGGCCAAAACAATAAAGGGCCGCGGATTTCCGCTGATCGAACAGGACCCTGTTCGATTCCACTGCACCACCGTCGATGAAGGCGAACAGGCCATTCTTCTAGGGCTGCCGAAATGAGGCTCGGGGATCATTGCGGTATCTTACTGAGTGAGATCGCTCAAACCGATCCGCGCGTCTGGGTCCTTGACGCTGATCTCGCCGATTCAGATGGCGCTGTGCATTTTGCACGGGCCCACCCGGACCGCTTCATAATGGCCGGTGCATCGGAGCAGTGCATGGTATCCATGGCTGCCGGTCTTTCCAGTTGCGGCGCGCGCCCGTGGGTGTTCTCATTCGCTTCGTTCCTGTGTTACCGCGCCTACGACCAGATTCGGGTATGCATTAGCCAGGCGAAACAGCCCGTGACTCTGGTCGGCTCCCATAGTGGCGGTTGCGGCGGCCGCAACGGAAAAACGCACCTTGCACTGAACGACATCGCTCTAATGGCGTCGCTCCCAGGTATTGATGTTTGGGCGCCGGCCAGTCCCGGCGATGTAGTCTTTGCTATTCGGGCAGTTCTGAACAATTCACACCCGGCTTACATTCGCCTGCCGCGGCTGCCTCTCGATGCTCTGCCTGGTAATCCATCCGAGTGCCGGTGGCTCAAGCCAAAGTCGATGATTAATCTCGTCTCCGCAGGTCTCGGAACGCATCTCGCCATTGGAGCGTTGGCCCGGTTGGAAGCGCTAAATGGTCTTCGCCCCGGCCTCCTCCATTGTCTTCGCGTGTGGCCCCTACCGGCGGAAGTCCTCGACCTTCTGGCAGAGGGCCGGAAGATCGTCGTGATTGAGGATCACTACACCTTCGGCGGCCTTGCTTCGCTGATCGAGAATTCAATTTCCACGAATGTGCTCCCAATCGGCTGGCCCCAGTCGTGGCCCGGCAAAGCCGGCGCGGAAGAGGCAATCTTGACAAGCCAAGGTCTCGCGCTCGAACAAATCGCCAATTCAATCTTGCAATTCAGCGGAGTACTTAAGGAAAGTACTCCCAAGTAAACTGGACCTTCGCGAACTTCCGAAGAATATTCTTGTAAATCCGGCCGGAGTTGCGTAATCTTATTTCTTAGTCGAAACTGATTTAGCGCCACCCCAACTACTGAATACCACCCAAACGGAGACCCCCGCGCATGCGAGATGCCGAAGTTTTGGTAGTTAATCTGGAAGGGCATTCCTGCGAACAAGCAAACTGCCCTAGTGTGCAGCGATTAATCGGCCAAATTACGAATATCCGGCTTGTAGAAACACAATGGCCCTCCAAAAGTTGCGAATCCAAGCCTCCAGATTGTGTGCCGGATTGTGTTGTGGTTCGCAATTGTGAAGCGGATTGGGTGCGGTCGATTAGACATCTGTGGACTCAACCGGTGCTGGGCGTATTTTGTCCTGGCCTCAGAAGCGAGGAAATTTCCGCCGCGCTCGGCTATGGGCTCGATGATTTCGTATGCTGCCCGCTCTCGGACAATGAATTTATCGCCAGAATTAAGCGCTTATTGCCCCGGCCCTCCAACTCGGGCGGGCCGGATACCGGAAGGCAGGTTCGGAAAGAATACGGGTTGGATTCTCTGGTCGGCGAAAGCGAATGCCTTCTGCAATTGATCGCGCGGTTACCCCGCCTGGCCGGCTCCGATGCTACGTGTCTTATTTCCGGCGAGACGGGCACCGGGAAAGAATTGTTCGCCAGGGCAATTCACTACATTAGCAAGCGGCGAAGTAAGCCCTTTGTTGCGGCAAATTGTGGCGCAGTTCCCGATCACCTTTTCGAAAACGAGCTGTTTGGCCATGTCAGGGGCGCTTACACAGATGCCTCTCATGCCGAAGTCGGCCTGGTGGCTCTGGCCGAGCAAGGTACGCTCTTTCTCGACGAAGTGGATACTCTTTCTCCCTCGGCGCAGGTGAAGCTGTTGCGCTTTCTGCAGGATCACGAGTACCGGCCGCTGGGATCGAGTTGTACCATTCGTGCCGATGTGCGCATCGTCGCCGCAACCAACGCCGAACTTCGGCAAAGCGTGGAGCAACGCATGTTCCGCGAGGATCTTTTCCATCGGTTGAATGTGCTCAATCTGGAAATTCCACCGTTGCGCGAGAGAGTTGGAGACATTCCCATCTTGGCCAACTATTTCGTAGTGAAGTATGCGAGCCAATATGGCCGGGATGTGGTCGGCCTCACATCGAGCGCGATTGCCGGGCTATTGAACTACCGTTGGCCTGGGAATGTCCGTGAGTTGGAGGGAGTAATTCAGCGGGCGGTTATTCTCAGTTCTTCACGATTTCTTGAATCGGTCAACCTCGAAATCCCGGTTCCAACAGAGCCACAGTCGTACTCGGAAACGACATTTCAATCCGCGAAACAGAGAGCCATCCACAAATTCGAATCCGAGTATCTCAGTACTCTATTGGCAACTCACGATGGCAACGTGAGCCGTGCAGCTAAAGCGGCTGGCAAAGAGCGGCGCTCATTCCAACGCCTGCTCCAGAAGCACTCGATGGAACGTGTAAACTTTGTAAAAAAACCGGCGTAAACGGTTTAGTGCCCTTATTCACAGCAGAGTTCTGTCTGGATTTAGATCGTGCGGTAGCTCTGCCGCACAGGCGAGGTAAATTTGCCGCACCCGAATAGTGTTAGATCGTTCAGCAAACCGTAGTATCCAAGATTTGGCTGCGGTATCCCTGCCGCACCCCACAATCGCAAGCTCCTCATAATTCAGCCGTTTGATTTTGGCCTGTAATCTGCCTACGCTTCATCATCGAGTACATGGCCGTGAATGATCGCTCGAGCCAGCGGGAAGTCCCCGCCATCGCGCGCGCCATCCTCCGGTATCTGCTGCAAAATCCGGATGCCAAAGACTCGGTCGACGGAATTCGTAGATGGTGGCTGCCGGCGAGTTTTGCCACTCGTTCGCAGGATGAAGTCGAACAGGCAGCCAAGCTGATGGTTGGAATGCATTTTTTGCAATGCCGAAGCACGGTGATGTTAGCCGATATTTATTGGCTGAATCGAAACGCTCGAGACCGGATTGAAAGATTTGTTGAAGAAGAGTCAACTTTTGAGAAAGAGGAGAAATGATATGGCGCAAATCCCGGGTTCCTTTCAAGACACCACGGAGCAAATTGCGGATGATCGTCGTGATATGGAGACCATCCTGCTGAAGAATTCATCCGTTTATCCTGTGCTGGTCGAACAGATGAAAAAAGTATACGGCGCTACGAAAACCGACGGTGGGCTCGACCAGGTCCACAAGATGCTGATCGGTGTCGCAATGGCCGTTCAAAGCGGAACGGAATCGGCAGTAGAGTGGACCATAACCCGTGCCCTCAACCACGGGGCGACGGATCAGATGATTCGCGATGCGGTCGATGTAGCCCTTCTGAACGGAGGCACTTTCACAGTTTCCAACGCGCGGTTTGCTCACGCAGCCATCGACGTCCGCCAACGAGTTGCCAGAGGAACCAAGAAAGATCTCCTGGGAGAGATCAGCGATCCGGCACCGCGTAACCGCTGAAGCTTTTTATAATCACGCTTCGAAGTAATTCCTAAGCGGTTGATTCAAAAAGGCAATAGCGCTAAAGCGAGCAATTGCGTTGCGGCGGCGTTGTATCATTTACCCGCACAGAAGCCCAGATGCCAACCATGCCTAAGGTCGCACACTATCGCAACTGGCAGCGCAAAACTGCAACTTGCGTCACGAAATCCCGCCGGAGTGGGAGTCTCCCTCGGCGGGATGCACACCGCAACCGGCAGCCCAAATCTGCAACTTGCGCTATGTCCCCCACGTGCGGCAGGCTTCAGCCTGCAACGGGCTTCAGCCCGTTTCCCCCGGCGGCCCCACATCGCACACGCGGCTCCAAAATCCCAACTTGCGCCACGAATTGGTTTCGTTTCGCAAAAACCCCCATCACACTGATCCGCTCAGGCGCCGAGCCACCGCATAATCGCAAGTGCGGCAGGCTTCAGCCTGCAACGGGCTTCAGCCCGTTTCCCCCG
>Ga0209168_10002879_pt1 | contig 12173 bp, 7 predicted proteins | sample Coa_R1_FD_187156 | JGI IMG/M metagenome (GOLD analysis project Ga0209168, IMG submission 187156) | Surface soil microbial communities from Centralia Pennsylvania, which are recovering from an underground coalmine fire - Coalmine... | ecosystem: Environmental > Terrestrial > Soil > Unclassified ... | reverse complement strand
CTGATGATTGTAAAGGAAGAGTCGCGGCGAATCGGGATACCGAGAAAGAAACATCAGCCCAAGATGTGGGTTCTCTCTGTCTCGGTGGCATTTCTCCGCGCTCTCTGCGGTTAAAAGCTTTTGCGTTTCGTCGGCGCTCAACACCTCAATTCAGGCATTGGCCAGATGAGAAGGACCGATGTCAGCCAAGCTTCCAACCAAATTGAACCCTGCAGCTATTGACAATGATCTAACTACAGACGATGTCCGCCACTCCAAAACTTACAGCCAAGGGTTCGCCGCGTCCCAAGCTCAGAACGGTGCTGCCGTTGGTGATGGAACTCATTCGCCCCCGCCGCGGCCTGCTGGCACTCGGGTTTCTGTTGATGGCAATCAACCGCGTGTCGTCCCTCGTGCTTCCGTACTCGACGCGTTACTTGATCGATTCCGTAATCGTTAAGCATCACATTCAGTTGCTCAAGCCACTAGTGCTGGGAGTGCTTGCTGCCACCGTAGTCCAAGGCATCACCTCATTTTCTTTAACCCAATTGCTCTCGAAGGCCGCCCAGCGACTGATTACGGAGCTTCGCCAGAAGGTTCAGTCCCACGTCGAACGATTGCCCGTCGCATTCCACGATTCCACCAAGAGCGGCGTCCTGGTCTCGCGAATCATGAGCGACGTCGAGGGCGTGCGAAATTTAATCGGCACCGGCCTGGTGGATCTCGTCGGGGGACTACTCACCGCCAGCATTGCGCTGGTCGTACTTTTCAGGATCAGCTCACTGATGACGGTGCTGGCGTTCAGTTTCCTGGCACTATTTGCGCTGGCGCTGAAGAAAGCCTTTCAAACCATCCGCCCGATTTTTCGCGAGCGCGGCAAGATCAATGCCGAAGTCACGGGGCGGCTTTCTGAATCCCTGGGCGGTATTCGCGTGGTAAAGGGATATCACGCCGAAGAGCGCGAAGATAAAGTTTTCGCCGGGGGCGTAAAGCGCTTATTAGACAACGTTCTGCGCAGTCTGACCGCGACCTCAGTTATGGGCCTTTCCGCCAGCGTCCTGCTGGGCGTAGTCGGTGCGGTCATTATGTATGTTGGGGCGCGGCAGATTCTCGCCGGATCGCTCACCATTGGCGAATTCTTCACTTACACGATGTTCATGGGATTTCTGATCGCGCCCGTTATGCAGATCGTGCAGATCGGCACCCAGCTCACTGAGGCATTGGCCGGGCTCGAGCGCTCGCAGGAAATTCTGTCCCAGTCCGCAGAAGACCGGGATCCCAAACGCGCCATTACGCTCCCGCTGATTGAAGGCAACATCGCATTTCAGGATGTCAGTTTCAGTTATGACGGTACGAGAATGGTATTGAAAGATATCTCGTTCCAAGCCGCGCCTGGAACAGTGACCGCGCTTGTAGGGTCGTCAGGCTCCGGCAAATCCACCACAATCGGACTGATTTCCGCTTTTTACGTCCCCAGCCAAGGTTTGGTGACTGTAGATGGTTTTGATCTGAGCAAAGTCAAGATCAATTCGTATCGCACGCAACTGGGCGTGGTCTTGCAAGAATCATTTTTATTCGACGGAACGATTCGCGAGAACGTAGCATTTTCTCGGCCGGATGCGACCGATGAGGATGTGCTTCGCGCCTGCCGGATAGCACGGGTCGATGAATTCGCCGAAAGCTTTGCCGACCAATATGACACCATCGTCGGCGAACGCGGCGTAAAACTCTCGGGTGGCCAGCGGCAGCGAATCTCAATCGCACGCGCGATTCTGGCCGAGCCGCGAATTCTGATTCTCGATGAAGCCACGTCCAGCCTCGACTCTGAATCCGAGCAGATGATTCAGGAAGGTCTCTCATATTTAATGCGGGGCCGTACCACTTTTGTCATCGCGCACCGCCTGTCGACCATCCGCCGCGCCGATCAGATTCTTGTTATCGAGCAGGGACGCATTGTCGAGCGGGGAACTCACGAAGGGCTATATGCCGCAGGCGGACGATATTACGATCTTTATACGAAACAGCACGGGCTGGAGAGCAATTTGTTTCTGGCGCCCGGCGAGGGTGACATCTCCGAGACTGCCGAGGAATCCGTCGCTAGTCAGGATGGATACTGAGATCCGGATCCCAACGGCTATTTGTAATCCAGGCCTTTCGCGCTTGCTCGTTCGGGAACGCGCCAGCGTAGTCTATCGCTGAGCAAAGAAGAGACCGATTACCGAAATCAGAATCATCGAAATAAAAATGATGTCGGGAAGGATATTTCGCAACCGGGTTGTCACTTCGGAGCTGCTACTCTTGACGTGCATGATTCCCTGCTCCTCGATTGTCGCGCGCCGTGATCCAATTGATCTGGTAGCCCCGCACGTCCATCTCGGGCGCGTGGAAGCTCGCGGCTAGGTGTCCGTGCGAACTGCTCTTTGATGAGATGTTCCAGAAGTGAGTTGCACAAGCCAGAGGATACAATCGCAGCAGAAATGGCGCGCCCGGAGAGATTCGAACTCCCGACCTACAGCTCCGGAGGCTGCCGCTCTATCCAGCTGAGCTACGGGCGCGTAGATCAAGTGTACATCGCAAGGTTGGAGCCATCAATTTGCGCGCAGGCAGACAGAGAAATGCCGAGGATGCTTCTGGGCGGAACGTGTAGTCACTTTTGCAGTTCTGGTTAGCAGTCCACAACACCACGAATGGTTCGCTCTACCGGCGTCCGCCGCCTTCGCGACCGCCACCACTGGCCCGTTCCGCCTTCGGACGCGCTTCATTCACATTGATTGCCCGTCCGCCGAACTGGCTGCCGTTCAAGCCCGCAATTGCCTTGTCCCCTTCTTCCGCGTTTGCCATTTCTACGAAACCGAATCCCCGCGATCGTCCAGTTTCGCGATCGGTAAGAATACTGACGCGGTCGACTGTCCCATAGGGCTCAAAGATCTTCCGTAGTTCTTCTTCCGACGTGTTAAAGCTGAGGTTCCCAACAAAAATGTTTTTCACAGAACCTCCTTTCTGTTCCTGCGAACTACGGCAACTGGCCATTTCTGGCTAAGTGTTTTTACCGAGGCCGCAAGTGCGCCGGAAGTATAGCAAATCCCAAAAATTGGGCAAGAGAAAATACGACAGGTTTGAAAAGAATTACCGTATCCGATGGGACTCAGAGTTCAGGCGGAGACTACGGCGCAGATCGTTCCAATGCCGCACGATCTAGCATTTATCTACTTTCCAGTATCCATCTGACTGGTAACCGAGCTCCAGCAGCCGGTTTTTAGGGTCATGACGCTTGCCGCAATTGGGACAGATTAAATACCGGCTCCAGCTGGTGCCGCGCCGGTCATAGTCTGGCGCAACCGAGAAACTCAGGCCGCAGCTGCACGGCACCAGAAACATTTTTAAGCGGACGGTTGGCGTGGAACCTTGCTGTGACACAGTTCGATTTTACGACGGGCAAAGTAGTTCAGAATGTAGGCGGCGTGTTGATCCACAAAATCAATGCCTCCGAGCCACCTGGGTTAGCCCACTTGTGTGGTACTGCGCTTTCGAAATAAAAACTGTCGCCGGTTTTTAAGCGGAACTCTTCGTCGCGGAGAAAAATCTGCAACTCGCCTTTCAGTATGTACAAAAATTCCTCGCCAACGTGAGTATAAGATTCTCCGCTGCCCGAGTTGGGAGCGACACGAAACAGATGCGGCTCCATCACCGTGTTGCCCCACGCGAGCAACTCCATGCGAACGCCCGGCCCGGCATCTAGAACTTTGCGGGCTTCTGGTTTCACCAGATTCTGATTGGGTTCGGCGGTGTCGTGAAACTCAAGAATATTGGTCTTGTAATAGCGTGCCAGTTTGCGCAAGGTGCCCACTGACGCACTCATCTGAGAACGTTCCAGGGCGCTTAAAAATCCTACCGAGATGCCGGCTGCTTTGGCTACGGTTGCGAGCGACGCCTTCCTTTTTAGCCGCAATTGTCGAAGACGAGATCCCAAAGCACTGGCTGCTCCATCTTGCGGCGGTTGAGCCAGGCCATCGCGTTTTAAGGTCTGCACAATCGCTGGCGCGTTCATTCCGCGGACCTTTCGCAAAAAACTCGCACGCTTCAGCAGGCGGACATCCTCTTGCGAGTACATCCGATACCGGCTTGCGGTTCGACGAGGACGCGCCAGGCCCAGACTCTCCCATGTGCGGATCACGGTCGGAGAAATGCCGACCAGTCGAGCGACGTCGCCAATTTTCAGATAATCGCTGTTGCTGCGGGAACTCATATATCGTGTGGGGACAGCCGCCCTCGGCTGTCCTGAATCGCTGCCTCACCTGGCGGGCGAACGGCGTTTTTCACTTGACAGTGCGCTGCGCCAGCTACTAACCTTGCGGAATTATAGCAAGGTTTGTTTCTCGCACAACCACCCGTTTCGCAGTTTGATTCTTGGCGATGCCTTGGAGGCGTTTCGAATGTTCTCCCTCGAATTCCGTCGTGCAGGATTTGTTTGCGGCGCAGTGCTGGCCGTTCTTTGCGTTCTGCCATCGGCGCTCGGCCAGAGCACCGCAGGACGAATCGTCGGGCGGGTGTCCGATACAACCGGCGCGGTGGTGAGCGGCGTAAACGTCACATTGACCAACGTAGCCACCGGCGTCAGTCGAAGCGCAACCACCAATGACACGGGGGATTACAACTTCGTCGAGGTCACGCCGGGAAATTATCGCGTGGAATACTTGCTGCAGGGATTCAAGAAAGAACTGCGCACCAATCTAGTCCTCGAAATTAACCAGGTGCTCACGCTGAATGCCACATTGCAACCTGGCGGCACCCAGGAAACAGTCGACGTTTCCTCGGAAGCACCGCTGGTGGATACGACCAGCACGCAGTTGGGAGCGGTGGTCGATGATCGAACTGTAAGTCAACTTCCACTCAATACCCGCGACACCTACCAGTTTCTTCAATTACAGCCTGGGGTCATGTCAACCGTTGGTTCGAGCAACAGTATCGTCTACGGGAGCGACCAGACCGGGTCGGTATCTGTGAATGGTGGACGCGGGCGATCTAATAATTTCAGCGTGAATGGCGGGGACGCAAACGACGGTTTCGTGAATCTGCCGGAGGTCCAACCAACGCCCGATAGCATTGCCGAGTTTCGGGTACTCACTAATACCTTCGATGCTGAATACGGTAGGAACTCTGGATCGGTAGTGAACGTCATTACCAAGTCAGGGACCAATCAGGTTCACGGGGACATTTACGAGTTCTTTCGCAACAAAGTTCTGAATGCCAGCAACTACTGCTTTACCGCAGATTGCGGCAAGCCGCAATTTAATCAGAACCAGTTCGGCGGGACAATCGGCGGCCCAATTAAGAAAAATCGGACTTTCATTTTTGGTTCATATGAAGGTCGCCGCATACGCCAGGGAATCACCTCGCCGGCCGTAACGGTGCCTACCGGGCAAGAAAGGCCCAGCCCGACTAACACGGTGAACGGTCAAATCGTCGCCAACTTCTCCGATCTTGGTTCTCCTTTTGGCGGAACCCTGACGGATACGTCTTTATTGAACAGTCGTGCCGGCTGCCAGGCTGCGATAACAGCAATTGGTGGGGGCCTCATCTCGAGTGGTTCTTACAACAATATTTTTCCCAACCAACAAATTCCGTTGGCCTGCATGGATCCCACTGCCGTCGATCTGTTGCAATTTGTTCCAACGCCGGCAAGTGGATCGACGATTCAAACTGTCCCGACGGAGCCACTTCGAGGCGATCAGTTCACGTTGAGGTTCGATCACCGCATTAATGACAAGCAAAACCTTAGCGTTTATTACTACTTTAATGATGACAGCAAACTCCAGCCCTTCGCATTTTTTGAATTAGCTGGCGCCAACGTCCCCGGGTTCGGCAGTCTAGTCGGAGAGCGATTTCAGCAGTGGAACATCACTCATACCTGGACCCTGAATAACAATACAGTGAATGAATTCCGTTTCAACTACAACCGCGAGGGTCAACGTACGTTTCAACACCCCCAGACTACTAGCCTCATTCAGAATTCTTGCCCGCCAGCACCTTCATGGCTTACGAGTGTGACTGGGCCGCCCACTTGCTTCTTAGGCGATACCGCCGCGAACTCTGGCCCTAACGCGATTGGAATCCATCCTAACCTCGGGCCGCAGCGCGAAGGATTGCCATTCATCTCCGTGTCCGGCGGCTTTAACTTGGGCAACAACGCAGAAGGCGAGTTACCGCAGGTGGGGAATAGCTTCCAATGGGCGGACAATGTCACTAAAGTTTCGGGAAACCACACTTTCAAATTTGGCGCGGACGTGCGCCGGGAGCGCTTTGACCAGACTCTGTATTTCAACGTGAGCGGCGAGTACTTCTATTTCGGAGGTGGGCCGGACGATGTCGGAGCAACCAGTTTGTATCCTAATTATCTGCTGGGATTGCCGGACCAGTACGGCCAGGGCTCTGCCCAATCTGAGAACGTTCGCAGCACAGGCCTGTACCTCTTTGCGCAAGACAGTTGGAAACTTAAACCGAATCTCACCTTAAATTACGGTCTACGTTGGGAGCTTAACACGCCGATTGCTGACATTAGCCACCACGTGCAGACCTTCCGCCCGGGACAATCGAGCAGCGTTTATCCCTGCAAAAATACGGCGAATACAGATTGCTCGTCGCAGACTCCGATTGGCCTGGTGGTACCCGGCGATACCGGAGTACCACCCGCTTTGACTCAGACCTACTACAAGGCATTCGCACCTCGTATCGGCATTGCCTGGAGCCCTGGAACCTCAGGAAAGACCAGCATTCGTGCGGGATGGGGCATGTTCTACAATCCTGTCGAACAGCTGGTGTTGGAGCAGTTCGGCGCAGAGCCCCCTTTTGGCGGCAGTATTATCGTGTCTGAAACGCAGTTCAGCACTCCGTTCCTTTCCCAGGACGGCGTTACGAAGTTCCCTAATCCGTTCAACGGATTTCTCACTCCTAAGCCGGGAACTCCGCAAGATTGGGGGGTCTTCGAACCCATCTTGCTGTTTGGCGACTTTCAGCCCCACATGCGGTCCCAATATTCCGATCAATACAATCTGACCATTCAGCGTGAAATCGGCAAAGACATGAAGTTCGAAATCGGTTATGTGGGCTCGCAAGGACACCGCCTGTTGGCAACTCATGATGTTAACTTTGGGAATCCGCAGACTTGTCTCGACATAAACACCATTGTCGGCGCAGGCACCTGCGGGCAGTTCGGAGAAGACGTCGCGTATAGCCTGGCAGTGCCGGCAGGCTTCCAGTTTCACATGCCAAACGGATCTATCCTAACGGGCGCGGGGGGCGGAACGCCGGTTAACTTCGTCGGGCTGAGGCCTTTCTCTTCGCCGCAGTGCATAACCAACGGTCCAAACATAGGTGTTGGTTGTCCTGCGAGCGGGGTCCCGGTATTCTCCAGCGTGTTCGCGCAGGATACCATTGCCAATTCTGCATACAATTCGCTGCAAGCTTCGCTCGATAAGCGATTCGCTCATGGGTTGCAGTTCACCCTGGCCTACACTTTCAGCAAGTCAATTGATGAAGCATCGAGCTTTGAAGGCATACTGAATCCTCTTCCAGGTGCACATAACCGCGCTCTCTCGTTGTTCGATGCAACGCATAGGATCGTTGCCAGTTACTACTGGGAACTACCGACCCGCAAGTACGAAGGATTCAGGGGCAGGCTTTTGGACGGCTGGGCATTGTCGGGTATCACCACATTCCAGACTGGTTTTCCCATTCGCATAACGTCTTCGGCGGATAACGAGCTGATGGGAAGTTTCGACTTTGAACTGCCGGGCGAGCCTGATCAGTTAAAGCCTTTCCGGACGTTGAGGCCACAAAGCAGCAACTCCTGCTTTTCGGGTTCTTGCAACTATTTCTTCGATCCCAGCACGTTTACCGAGGACACCTCGATCGACCCGAGTCTGCTCGGCAGAGTTGGCAATGCTCCACGGACCATCTGCTGCGGACCTCACATCAGTGGGACCGATTTTGCAGTTCTCAAGAATATTCCGGTGACCGAAGGGACGCACTTTGAATTTCGTGCTGAACTGTTCAACGTCTTCAATCACACCCAGTTTTTTAATCCTGATGGCAACAGCACAGATGGGACGCAATTTGGACAGGTGACGCAGGCACGCGATCCACGCTTGGTGCAGTTCGCGCTCAAGTACCTGTTTTAGAATGGCAGCAAAGGGCCGGATGGCTGGCCCAATCTAATGGCCGCCAACGCGCGGCTTGAGACTCTTCGGAGACCACGATGTACCCCGAACTACAGAGAGAAATTGACGTCTTTGTGCGCCGTACGCCTAAATCGGCTGAAGCGCACAAGAAAAACCTGAAGCGTATTCCGCTTGGCGTGGCCAGCAATTACCGCGCTTATGACCCTTATCCGATATTCGTTAAAGACGCGGGCGGCAGCAAGTTTCGTGACCTTGACGGCAACGAGTACATCGATCACAACCTTTGCTTCGGCGCGATCATGGCCGGGCATTGCCATCCGGCGGTGATGAAAGCGGTTGAAAAACGTCTGACAACCGGCACCATGTTCGGCATGCCGCATGACATGGAGTGGGAACTCGCCGAAGAGATTTGCAATCGGTTTCCGGTGGAGATGGTCCGCTTCGGCAATAGCGGCACGGAAGTGACCATGCATGCGATTCGTCTCGCACGCGCAGCAACCGGACGCGACAAGATCGTGAAGTTCGAAGGCGCCTATCACGGCTTGCACAATGACGCTCTCGTCAGCGTGAAGCCGCACGAGCCGCACGAGTACGGGGACATTCATGCTCCCACGTCCGCGCCTGCGGGATTGGGCGTGCCGAAATCAACTCTCGCCAATGTTCAAATTGCCACCTTCAACGATCTCGCCAGTGTCGAGAATCGCTTCAAGCAGAATCCCGGCGATATTGCCGCGATCATTCTTGAGCCGATCCTGATGAACGTCGGCTTATGCATGCCGCAACCTGGCTTCCTCGAAGGCCTCCGCGAGATTGCCACCAGAAACGGCGCACTCCTGATTTTTGATGAAGTGAAAACTGGCGCGAAACTCGGCTGGGGCGGGGCATCCGAATACTTCAACGTCAAGCCGGACATGATTTGCCTGGCGAAGTCAATCGGCGGTGGCTTGCCGCTTGCGGCATTCGGAACCCATAAATCCGTGATGGACTTAATCTCTCAGCATAAAGTCTTTCACGGCGGGACCTACAACACGAATCCGGTTTCAATGGCCGCTGGTCTGGCGACTTTTCGTAGCGTGCTGACACGCGAGAATTATGCGCACGTCGATAAGCTCAGCAAGAAACTAACTGACGGTTATCGTGAGATCGTCGCCAAATCGGGACTGCAAAGCTACGTTATCAGCGCCGGCGCTAACGGCGCGTTAATGCTATATCCAAAAGAAATTCGTAACTATCGCGACTGGCTTAAGGTCGATGTCGATTTATGGCGTCATTACTGGTTTGGAATGGTCAACCGCGGCGTTATGGCGCAGCCCTACTGGTGGGATGAGCAGTGGACGATTTCGGTTCAGCACACCGAAACCGATATCGAGAAGCATATTGCGGCCTTCGCGGATGTTGCGCCGGCACTGGCGAAAGCACAGCAGGAACGCAGCGCCGCACTGGCCGCACACTAACGCGTTAGTTGTAGAAGTTCGCAATGACGGGAGGGCACGCCTTCAGGCGTGCCGTAAAATCGCCGGGAACTCGAACGGCACGGATGAAATCCGTGCCCTCCCGGTTGAACCGAGAGAAACTCTAATTGTCCTCCAACTCCAACCCGACGAATTTGAAACGCGTCCTCGGACGTTGGGACCTGGTTCTGCTCTTTGTGGTTGCGGTATTCAACCTCAATGTAGTGCCGTCAATCGCCGCCAACGGCGGAGTAACTGTCTGGTTGTGGATCATCGCGCTATTGCTTTTCTTTTGGCCACAAGGAATTGCCGTCATTGAGCTGGCGCATCGTTATCCTGGCGAAGGCGGAGTTTATCTGTGGGCCAAAGAAGTTTTCGGGGACTTCCACGGATTTCTCTCTGGTTGGTGCTACTGGACCAACAACATGCTTTACGTACCGACGGTGATGCTTTATTTCGTCGGAGTTTCGGTTTACGTTCTCGGGCCGAGCCACCAGGCTTTGGCTGACAACAAAGTTTTCGCCCTTGCGACCTCGACCGTACTGCTGGCAGTGCTGACCTGGCTGAACATCGTTGGGCTGGGAGTGGGCAAGTGGATCAATAATCTGGGAGCGATCGGCACCGGGTTTGCCGCCGCCGTGCTAATTGTGCTGGGCATTGTTTTATGGCAGCGTTTTGGAACGACGCTCACTGCAGGCGATTTCCGCATTCCCGCTGATCCGCGCTTTGTACTGAATTCCTTTGGTGTGATTTGCTTCGGATTAGTCGGCCTGGAATTGGCTTCTGTCATGGGCGATGAAATTCGCGATCCAGCGCGGACCCTGCCCGGAGCGGTCGCCTGGGGTGGAATCCTGTCCGGCGCGTTATATGTCGGAGTCACGCTTACGTTACTGATTGCAGTCGGGAAAAAAGTCAGCGTGCTGCAGGGCATCGTGCAGGCAGTGAGTCACATGGCGGCGCAAGTGGGCTTGGCATGGATCGTGATTCCCTTTGCCCTCATGCTCAGTCTCTCGATCGCAGGCATTGGATCTGCGTGGATGGGCGGATCGGCGCGAATTCCATTTGTAGCCGGTCTGGATGCATACATGCCTTCGTGGTTGGGACGTTTGCATCCCCGATATGCCACACCTTATGCAGCGTTGATCGTGCAAGGCCTGGTTTCATTGGTTTTGGTGATCATTAATTTCGCCGCTGCCGGTGGGGTGCAAGCCGCTTTTCAGACCATGTTATCCATCGCGGTAGTCTTGCAACTGGTTCCATTTCTTTATATGTTCGCGGCTTTGCTTAAACTTGCTTTCAAAGCGGCAGGAGGGGAAGGTCACTACAGTCGTCCCGTCTTGACTATGGCCGGTGGCAGTGGGCTGATCACCACCGCGATAGCCATCGTGGTCGCATTTTTCCCTGCCAGCCAGATCACGTCAGTCCTGAAATACGAATTAAGCATGTTCGGTCTAACATTGTTTTTCCTCGCCCTCGCCGCATTTTTCTTTTTTGTGTACGGGCGAAAAAAGATGAGCAACTTAATACATGTGGGGACGGCCGCCCTCGGCCGTCCGGTCGAGCCCAGCTCGACGCATTAATCGCAGGAGGCATTATGCCAGCCGGTGTCACGACTGAAGTGAAGACATACAAGCTTTTCATCAACGGCGAAGCGGTCTCCAGTAAATCCAGCCAAACCATTCCTGTCTACGATCCTTCGACCGAAGAAGTTATCGCGCAGGTTCCAGACGCAAACTCTGAGGATGTGAATCGTGCTGTTGCGGCCGCCAAGGCGGCGTTCGAAGATGGTCCATGGGCAACAACAACTCCTCAGGAGCGGGGCCGGGTACTGTTCCGTCTCGCCGAAAAGATCCGGCAAAACTCGGCAATGCTCGCAGATATCGAGTGCCGCAACACCGGCAAGCCAATTGTTGAAGCCGAGTACGACATCAATGACGTCGCGACCTGCTTCGAATATTACGGAGGCTTGTCGACAAAAATTCTTGGATACGTAAACCCCGTTCCCGATAATGCTGTCAGTCTGACTCTGAAAGAGCCTGTGGGCGTTGCTGGACAAATCATTCCCTGGAATTATCCACTGCTCATGGCCGCGTGGAAGCTGGCGCCCGCGCTGGCAGCAGGATGCACCTGCGTTTTGAAACCGGCAGAGCAAACTCCTCTCACCGCGCTAGAGATGGCGAACTGGTTTTCTGATGTCGGCCTTCCTCCGGGCGTAGTCAACATCATCACTGGATACGGCGAAAGTTGCGGCGCTCCGCTGGTCAAACATCCTGACGTAAATAAGATCGCCTTCACGGGAAGCGCCGAAGTTGGCAAGATCATTGTGAAGCAAGCCGCAGACACTGTTAAGCGCGTGACCCTCGAGCTGGGCGGAAAATCGCCCAATATCTTTTTCGCCGACGCCGATTTCGAAGCCGCGATCGACGGCGCCCTGTTCGGCGTCTTCATTAATCAAGGCGAAGTTTGCTCAGCCGGCAGCCGCATCCTGGTTCAAAGGCCCATCTACAACAAATTCGTCGATGCCATGACGGAGAAGGCCAGAAACATAAAGTTAGGCCCGCCGTTG
>Ga0209168_10002877_pt1 | contig 12181 bp, 14 predicted proteins | sample Coa_R1_FD_187156 | JGI IMG/M metagenome (GOLD analysis project Ga0209168, IMG submission 187156) | Surface soil microbial communities from Centralia Pennsylvania, which are recovering from an underground coalmine fire - Coalmine... | ecosystem: Environmental > Terrestrial > Soil > Unclassified ... | reverse complement strand
CGAGCGGGTGTCGCGCGTGGCCTTTGGCCTGGCGCGCGGGCGACGAAACAAGGTGACGAGCTGCGAGAAGGCCAACGTCATGGAGACCGGGGCGCTCTGGCGCGAGGTGGTGAGCGACCTGCACGCGCGCGAGTTCGCCGACGTCGAGCTGGAGCACATGCTGGCCGACAACGCCGCCATGCAGCTGGTGCGCCAGCCCAGCCAGTTCGACGTGATCGTCACCGATAACCTGTTCGGCGACGTGCTTTCGGACGAGGCGGCGATGCTGACCGGTTCGCTGGGCATGCTGCCGTCGGCGGCGCTGGGCGATGCCGGCAAGCCGGGGCTGTACGAGCCGATCCACGGCTCGGCGCCCGACATCGCCGGCAAGGGCCTGGCGAACCCACTGGCGGCCATCCTGTCGTTCGAGATGGCGCTCAGATGGTCGCTCGAGCGCCCCGACCTGGCCGACCGGCTGGCGGCGGCGGTGAAGGCCGCGCTCGACGCCGGCGCCCGCACCCGCGACATCGGCGGCGACCTCTCGACGAAAGAAATGACCGACGCGGTGCTGAGCCGGCTTTAGGACCTGTTCTCATCCCCGGGAAGAGCGGGGACGCAGGCTTTTGAGGGAGGGTGCGCTTGCGGCAGGCTGTCGGGGCTTAGCCAAAGGCTGGATCCCCGCGTCCGTGGGGATGAGCGGGGGTAGGGGCCAAGTCATTGGCCACTTCAACTCAGCCTGGACCCTACAGCAGCTCTTCGGGGGGGCCCATCATGTGGATGCCGGCGTCGACGTGGACGATCTCGCCCGTGGCCGAGCGGCCGAGGTCGGAGACCAGCCAGAGCACCGTCCCGGCGACGCTCTCCGTCGCCGTGTGCTCTTTCAGCGCGCTAAGAGCCGCGCTCTTGGCATGCATCTGACGCCCGCCCTGGATGCCGGCCAGCGAAAGTGAGCGAAAGGCGCCGGCCGAGATGGCGTTCACGCGGACCTTCTGCGGGCCGAGATCGCGGGCGATGTAGCGAACCGACGACTCCAACGCCGCCTTGGCGACGCCCATCATATTGTAGTTGGGCATCGGCCGTTCGGCGCCGAGGTAAGTCATAGTGATGATCGAGCCGCCGTTCGGCATCAGCTTCGCAGCCCGTCGCGCGGCGTCGACGAAGCTGTAGACCGAGATGTCCAAGGCGAAGTGGAAGCCCTCGCGGGTGGTGTTCTCGACGAACGATCCCATGAGCTGACTGCGGTCGGCCATCGCGATCGCATGTACGAGGTAGTCGAGCGTCCCGAGCGACGTCTCGACTTGGGCGAACGCCCGATCCATCGAGGCGTCATCGGCCACATCGCAGACGATCGGGATCGCCCCGAGGCCCTCGGCCAGAGGCTTTGCCCGCCGCTCGTTCATCTCGATGTAGGTGACGGCTTGCTCGGCGCCTTGCGCTGCCATTTGGGCGGCGATGACGTAAGCGATGGAGTGGCTGTCGGCCAAGCCCATCACCACGCCCTTCTTGCCCTTCAGCAGATCGCCCTTGGGCAGGTCGAAATCGTCGGCCAAAGCCAGCCTCCCTTTGTGTTCCTGGTCTTGCCTGCCTAGCAGGCGGTTGCGGCTGGCGCCACGCGCTCAGCCGTCGTAGCGGCTCATCACCAGGCAGCCGTTCGTGCCGCCAAAACCGAAGCCATTCGACATCACGTTTTCGAGCGCGACCTCTTTGCGAGCCCTGAGGATCGGCAGGTCGGCGAAGGCCGGGTCGAGGTTGTCGATGTGGGCGCTCTCGCAGGCGAAGCCCGCCTGCATCATGAGAAGGCAGTAGATCGCTTCCTGCGCGCCCACCGCCCCCAGGCTGTGGCCGGTCAGCGACTTGGTGGACGAGATCAGCGGCGCATCGTCGCCGAACACCTCGCGCACCGCCTCCATCTCACGGATGTCCCCGACCTCGGTCGAGGTGCCATGTGGATTCAAATAATCAATGTGTCGGCCGCCCGCGCCTTCCAGGGCCAAGCGCATGCAGCGCGCCGCGCCTTCTCCCGACGGAGCCACCATGTCGAAGCCGTCCGAGTTGGCCGCATAGCCGGTGATCTCGGCGTAGATTTTCGCGCCGCGCGCCTTCGCCCGCTCGAGGTCCTCCAGCACCACGACGCCTGCCCCGCCAGCGATGACGAACCCGTCGCGCTCGGTGTCGTAGGCGCGGCTGGCCACGGCCGGGCGATTGTTGAACCGCGTCGACATTGCGCCCATGGCGTCGAACAGCACCGAGAGCGTCCAGTCGAGCTCCTCGCAGCCGCCGGCGAACATCACGTCCTGCTTGCCCCACTGGATCTGTTCGGCGGCGGCCCCGATGCAGTGGGTCGACGTCGCACAAGCCGAGGAAATCGAATAGTTGATTCCCTTGATTCCAAACCAGGTGGCGAGCGTGCCCGAGGGGCCGGAGCTCATGGTCTTGGGCACCGCGAACGGGCCGATGCGCTTGGGGCCCTTTTCGCGCGCGATGCGCGCCGCCTCGACCAGGCTCTTCGTCGAAGCGCCGCCGGAGCCCACGATCAGCCCGGTCCGCTCGTGCTTGAGGTCGGCTTCCTCGAGCCCGGAGTCGGCGATGGCCTGCTCCATGGCGAGGTGCCCGTAGGCGGTGCCGGCGGCGAGGAAGCGGGCCGCGCGCCGGTCGATCAGCGCTTCCCAATCGACGACGGCCGGCGCGTGCACCTGACAGCGGAAGCCGAGTTCGGCGTATTCCGGCGCGGCGACCACGCCCGAGCGCGCCTCGCGCAGGCTGGCCGTGACCTCTTCGGCGTTGACGCCGATCGAGGAAATGACCCCCAATCCGGTGACGGCGACGCGGCGCATGCGGCTCCCCGGTCAGTCCAGGCCGGCGGCGTCGAACAGGCCGACGCGCAGGTCGTGGGCCTCATAGATGGGTTGCCCGTCGACCTCCATCACCCCGTCGCCGACGCCCATGACCAGTTTGCGGATGATAACGCGCTTCAGGTCGATCCTCCAGGAGACGAGCTTGGCGCTCGGCGTCACCTGGCCGGCGAATTTGACTTCGCCGACGCCCAGCGCGCGACCCCGGCCCGGCGCACCCGACCAGGCGAGGAAGAAACCGACAAGCTGCCACATGGCGTCCAGGCCTAGGCAGCCGGGCATCACCGGGTCGCCGATGAAGTGGCATTGGAAGAACCACTGCGCCGGATCCATGTCGAGTTCGGCGCGGACGTGGCCCTTGCCATACGCGCCGCCCGTCCCTGCGATGTCCGTGATGCGGTCGAACATGAGCATCGGCGGGTTCGGCAGCTGGGCGTTGCCGGGCCCGAACATCTCGCCCCGAGCGCAGGCGAGCAGATCGTCGGTGTCGAAACGCGACTTTGTCCAGGCGGTCATGCTGATCCGGTCGCCGGCTCGCGGGAGCGCGGCCAACCGAACGCTAGCATGCCCGTGTTCGGCGCCTCAACGGCATTGGGCCGCATCGCTCGCGCCCCAGACCTCGCTTGCCGCCACCCACCCGTCGGCCGAACCGACGCGCACCTTGCACCAATCCTTCTGACAGCGGTCGACCTGGGCCAGCGCGCGCGGCGCGAGATAAGCCTCGATGCGCGCACCAGCGCGCGGATGCTCGACGATCGGCGCCGGGCCGGCCCGGATACGCATCACGGCGCGGCGGCCGTCTGTGGTGCGCTCGTGCACCCAGGAAAGCGCGCCGTCGGGATCGCAGATGCGCCGCCACTCGCCCATCTCGGCGACGACCTGAACGGGAAGCCCGCGCACGTGGTAGGTCCACAAGAGCCGGTGGTCGTCACTGGGGCCGGAGCGGGCGTTCACCTCGCCGAACTTCAGCGTGACGTAGCGCGGCACCGGCAGACCCGACGGCGTCGGGCGGTCTTCGTCGCCCGCCCGGCCCGCGCCGGCGGCGAGGCTCAAGAAAAGGGCGCCCGCCACGCCGACCGCCTCGATCCCCCGCATCCGTCCTCCACGCTGGCCGGCCGACGCCTTGGCCGCATCCGACCCGCTTGCTACAAGCCGCCGCGACGCCTTCAAGGGCGCGCCGGACGTTTTTGCGAGTCTTCCGCGCCCCACCTCTTTTCGAACCGCACCATGACCGACAGCAAGCCGAAAGTCGTCGTCACGCGCAAGCTGCCCGCCCCCGTCGAGGCGCGCATGGCCGAACTGTTCGATGCACGCTTCAACGCGAGCGACGCAGCGATGAGCGCCGCCGAGCTGGCCGCCGCCGTCGCCAAGGCCGAGGTTCTGGTGCCGACGATCACGGACGCGATCGACGAGGCGCTGATCGCTGCGGCGGGGCCGGCCTTTAAGATGATCGCCAACTTCGGCGCCGGGGTCGATCACATCGACGTCGAGGCGGCGCACGCGCGCGGCATCGTGGTCACCAACACGCCGGGCGTGCTCACCGAAGACACCGCCGACATGACCATGGCGCTGATCATGGCCGTCGCGCGCCGCATCATCGAGGGCGCGGCTGTGGCGCAGGCCGGCGGCTACACCGGCTGGTCGCCGACCTGGATGCTGGGCAAGCGGCTGAAGGGCGCCAAGCTCGGCATCGTCGGTATGGGCCGCATCGGCCAGGCGCTGGCGCGCCGGGCCAAGGCGTTCGGCCTCGTGATCAACTACCACAACCGCAAACCGGTCGGCCCGACCATCGAGGGCGAGCTGGACGCGACCTACTGGGGCTCGCTCGACCAGATGCTGGCGCACATGGACATCGTCTCGCTGACCTGCCCGAGCACGCCGGCGACCTACCATCTGCTTTCGGCGCGGCGGCTGAAGCTGCTGCAGCCGCACGCGGTCGTGGTCAACACGTCGCGCGGCGAGGTGATCGACGAGGCGGCGATGGCCGCGATGCTGGTCGCCGGCGAGCTCGGCGGCGCCGGCCTCGACGTCTTCGAGCACGAACCGACGATCAATCCGAACCTGCTCAACCGGCCGAACGTCGTGCTGCTGCCGCACATGAGCTCAGCGACGGTCGAGGCGCGCATCGAGATGGGCGAGAAGGTGATGATCAACATCCGCACCTACCTCGACGGCCACAAGCCGCCGGACCGCGTGATCCCTTCGATGCTTTAGCGCGGCTTTGCCGGGGCTTCCCGCGTTGAAGCGCGGCCGCTCGGAGCGCAATCTTGCCTGTCACTGCAAAGGAGGCAGCCATGACCGCGTACAACGCCGTGCGGTTTCGGGTGAAGCCCGGCCGCGATCAGGACTTCATCGAGGCGCACAGGCGCGTCGCGGCCGACTGGGCCGGGATGAAGAGCGCGAACCTCATCAAGACCGGCGACCGCACCTACTGCATCATCGCCGAATGGTCCGACATGGACGCGCTGGCGGCCGCACGATCGAGCATGGTCGCGACGCTCGACACGTTCCGCGACATGCTCGAGGACCTCGGCGGCGGCCTCGGCGTCACCGACCCGGTGTCGGGCCCGGTCGTCCTCGCGCTGAAATAGAGACGGGGCGGCGCCACTCGCCGACGCCCTCGAAGGCGGAGAGCGGCGGCTGCGGCGTCAAGCGCAAGCCGGGCAGGCGGGGTCGGCGCCGACCTTGACGGTGCGGGTCTCGCCGGAGAGGGCGTCGTAGATGAAGAGGCGCGCGGTCAGCGGCTCGCCGGCGCCGGTGATCAGCTTGATCGCCTCGATCGCCATCATCGAACCGATGACGCCGGCGAGCGCCCCCATAACACCGACCGCGGCGCAGGTTTCGGCGTCCGGCGGCAGCTCCGGGACGAGGCAGCGGTAGCACGGCTTGCCGACAAAGACGCCGACCTGGCCTGTCCAGCGGCCGATGGCGCCGGAGACGAGCGGCTTGCCGGCGGCGAGGCAGGCGTCGCTGACCGCGAAGCGGGTGGCGAAATCGTCCGTCCCGTCCAGCACGACGTCGTGGCCGGCAATCAGCGCCGCCGCGGTCGCCGCAGTCAGCGCCTCGGCGTGGGTCTTGAACTGGACGTGCGGGTTCAGAGCCTTCAGCCGCGCCGCGGCGGCGTCGACCTTGCGCCGGCCGACGTCGGCTTCGGCGTAGAGGATCTGGCGATGCAGGTTCGAGAGCGCCACCGTGTCCGGATCAGCCAGGCCCATGCGCCCGACGCCGGCGGCCGCGAGGTAGAACGCCGCCGGCGCGCCCAGCCCGCCGGCGCCGACGATGAGCACGCTCGCGGCTTTCAGCGCCTGCTGGCCCGCGCCGCCGATCTCGCGCAGCACCAGCTGGCGGGCATAGCGCTCGACCTCGGCGTCGGTGAAGCTCATCCGCCTTGACCCGGACCCTTGCCGCCGCCACATGCGAGGCCCATGAGCGATAACACTTTTCCGGCCTGGCATGGCACCACCATCCTGGCCGTGCGCAAGGCGGGCGCGACCGTCATCGCCGGCGACGGCCAGGTGACGCAGGGCGCGACGGTGGTGAAAGGCAACGCCCGCAAGGTGCGCAAGCTCGCCGACGGGCGCGTGCTGGCGGGCTTCGCCGGCGCCACCGCCGACGCCTTCACCCTGATCGAGCGGCTGGAAGCGAAGCTCGAGCAGTATCCGGAACAGCTGAGCCGCGCCTGCGTCGACCTGGCGAAGGACTGGCGCACCGACCGGTACCTGCGCCGGCTGGAGGCCATGCTGCTGGTGGCCGACAAGACCAGTCTCTACACCGTCACCGGGGCCGGCGACGTGCTCGAGCCGGAGCATGGCGTGGCCGCCATCGGCTCCGGCGGGCAGTTCGCCCTGGCCGCCGCCCGGGCGCTGATCGAGTTCGACCTCAGCGCCGAGGAGATCGCCCGCCGGGCCATGGCGATCGCCGCCGACATCTGCGTCTACACGAACCGCGAGCTCGTGATCGAAAGTCTGGGCGCCTGATCCGGCCATGAGCGAGTTTTCCCCGCGCGAGATCGTCTCCGAGCTGGACCGCTTCATCGTCGGCCACGTCGAAGCCAAGCGCGCCGTCGCCGTCGCGCTGCGTAACCGCTGGCGGCGGCAGAACGCACCGGACGACATCCGCGACGAGATCACGCCGAAGAACATCCTGATGATCGGCCCAACCGGCGTGGGCAAGACCGAGATCGCCCGGCGCCTGGCGCGCCTGGCGCAGGCGCCTTTCCTGAAGGTGGAGGCGACGAAGTTCACCGAGGTCGGCTACGTCGGCCGCGACGTCGACCAGATCATGCGCGACCTGGTCGAGCAGGCGCTGGCCATGGTGCGGGACAAGCGCCGCGGCGCGGTGCGCGCCCGCGCAGAAGCGGCGGCGGAGGACCGCATTCTGGACGCGCTGGTTGGCCCCGGCGCCGGCCCGGCGACACGGGACTCGTTCCGCAAGAAGCTGCGCGCCAACGAGCTGGACGAGAAGGAGGTGGAGCTGACGCTGGCCGACTCCAGCTCGCCGCTGCAGGGCTTCGACATTCCCGGCCAGCCGGGCGCGTCCATGGGGGTGCTGAACCTCTCGGACATGATGTCGAAGGCGTTCGGTCAGCGCACCAAGACCCACAAGACCCCCGTCGCCGGCGCCTATGCGCCGCTGATCGCCGAGGAGAGCGACAAGCTCCTGGACCAGGAGGCGCTGACGCAGGAGGCGCTGGCGCTGGCCGAGACCAGCGGCATCGTCTTCATCGACGAGCTCGACAAGGTGGCCTCGCGCTCGGAGCGCGCCGGCGGCGGCGACGTCAGCCGCGAGGGCGTGCAGCGCGACCTCTTGCCGCTGATCGAGGGCACGACGGTCGCGACCCGCTATGGCCCTGTGAAGAGCGACCACGTCCTCTTCATCGCCTCTGGCGCGTTCCACGTGGCCAAGCCCTCGGACCTCTTGCCCGAGCTGCAGGGGCGCCTGCCGATCCGCGTGGAGCTGAAGGCGCTGACCCGAGACGACTTCCGCCGCATCCTCACCGAGCCCGAGGCCAACCTGATCAAGCAGAACCAGGCGCTGATGGCCACCGAGGGCGTGACGCTGATCTTCACCGAGGACGCGGTCGACGCGCTGGCCGACGCGGCGGTGGCGGTGAACGGGGCGGTCGAGAACATCGGCGCGCGGCGCCTGGCGACGGTGCTGGAGAAGGTCGTCGAGGAGATCAGCTTCACCGCCGCCGACCGCGCCGGCGAGACGATCACCATCGACGGCGCCTACGTGCGCGAGCGGGTCGAGGCGCTGGCGGCCAACGCCGACCTGTCGCGCTTCATCCTCTGACCGCTCAACGCCGCGTCGTGATGTCGGAGTAAGGCCCGCCGTCGCGGATGGTCTTGCGGCGATAGATGACGGCGCCGATCAGGTTCGGCCTCTGGCGGATCGCGGCGCAGAACGCCTGCCAGTGTTCGGACGGGACCCAGAGGCAGGGGCTCGTCGGGTCCTCGTCGATGGCGATGTCGACCAGCGTCTTGATGTCCACCGCTCGCCCCCTCGCCTTGCGCCCGCGCTTCGATTCGTTCCTTCATAGCGCCATGAACGTCGAGATGGCCGAAGAGCGGGTGCTGGTGCTGCCCGACCCCACCACGATGGAGGCGGCGGAGCAACGCGCCTGGGCCAAGCGGGTCGACGCGTTCGGGGCGCTGGCGCGCATGTCGGGGCTGCTCAACAAGCCCAAGGATGACGAGTTCGAGCTGGTCTACAAGGAGCGGCGGCTGCAGCCGTTCTGGCGACTCTCGGCCAGCGCCGTCTACGCCTACGAGCGCGAGAAGACCTATGTGGTGAAGGTCGCCCCCGAGGTGCAGTCGGTGGTCATCGCCGGGGAGACCAAGACGGTGAGCCGGTCCGAGTTCCAGATCACCGGGCAGGAGGCTTGTCGGGAGGAGACGCGCAAGGAGTTCCTTTACGACGGCCTTTCGAAGGCCTCGAACCCGGAGCTGGCGGCTTACGTCAGATACGAAGGCAAGCTGGTCACCGAGGCGGATCTGAACGAGATGGCGCAGAGCGGCGTCATCGTCGTGCCGCCGGAAGCGAAGTCGTCGATCATCGTGCGCGAGGTGGTGGCGGCGATGCTGTCGAAGATCGACGCCGACAAGGTGCTGGAGGAGACGGTCCGGATCGAGACCGTCGACCTCTACTACCGGCCGATCTACGCCTTCCGCTATCGGCGCGCCGGCAAGGAGGCGGTGCTGGAAGTCGATCCGCTCACCGGTGCGGTGAAGCCGGGCGGGGCGACGTTCGAGACCTACCTGGGCAAGATCCTCGAGCCGCGGTTTCTGTTCGACGTGACCGTCGAGACGGCCAACATCTTTTTCCCCGGCGCGACGCTGGCGCGCGTGATCGTCAACAAGAGCCTGGAGTTCAAGAAGAAATAGCGCCGGTGCTGCGCTCTGCGCGGGCGCTCAGGATAGCCCGCTCAAGGGCGTCGGCGAAGGCGCTGCGCTCCTTTGGGCTTAGCGCGCGAGCAACCGTCAGGCGCTGGTTGGAGAGGCGCAGGCGCACGCGGGTTTCATGCTCGCCCGGGCGCTCGATGGCGACGGCGGTGAACGCGGTCGGCGAGCGCCAGACCGTGCGCGAGCGGCCGGCCCCCTCATAAGCGACGCTCACCTCCTCGGCGGAGACCCTCACCCGCTCGGCGAGCCGGCCGCTGCGATAGCTGGCGCGGAAGGCGATCAGCACGCCGAGCACGTCGAGCCCGAGGAAGAGCGGCACGGGGAAAGCGCCGATGGCGATGAGGAAGGCGGCCACGAGCAGGTTGGCGAGCACGATGACGCCGATCAGCACGAGAAAGCCCCTGATCGGCAGCGAGCGGTTCGGCGTGATCACCGCATCCATGTAAAGCGGACGGGCCATCGGCGATGCTCGCCATGCGCGAAGACAGCGGTCAAGGCTCCGGCGCCTCTTGACGTCGCCGCCGGGCGGATCGACCTCTAGCGTCATGCAGATCGAACTCGACTATGCGATCGCCCCCGCCGGTCCTGCCGACGCGGCGGCGCTCGCCCGCCTGCATGTCGAAAGCTGGCGCGAGACCTATGCCGGCATTCTGCCCGCCGCCTACCTGGACCGGATGTCGCCGGCGCTGCACGAGCACCGCTGGAAGCAGCGCCTGATCACGCCGCGCGAGGTGACGCTGGCGGCCGAAGCGCGCGACGGCTTGGCCGGCTATGTGTCGGCCGAGCGCGCCCGGCGGGTGCGCGGCCTGGCGGTGGCGGAGATCACCACCCTCTATGTGCTGAAGCGGGCGCAGGGGCGCGGCCTGGGACGCGAGCTCTTCACCGCCGCCGCGCGGGTGATGGCGGCGCGCGGGGCCGAGGCGCTGGTCCTGTGGGTGCTGCGCGACAACCTGAACGCGCGCGGCTTCTACGAGCGGCTGGGCGGGCGGCGCGACGACGTCGGCAACGAATACGTGGGCGGCGCTGTCGTGGCCTCGGTCCGCTACCGCTGGAACGACCTCAAGGCCTGGCTCGCGACCGCCTGAACGCGGCCTTCAGGCCACCTTGCTGCCGGCCTTGGTGATCCCGTCCCAGAAGCGGTGGGCCTTGCGGAAGAAGCCGCTGGATTGCGGGTGCTGTTGCTCGCCGCAGAGGCCGGCGAATTCGCGCATCAGCTCCTTCTGCTTGCCGCTGAGCTTGGTGGGCGTCTCGACGAGCAGCTCGACGACCAGGTCGCCGCGCTCGCGCGAGCGCAACGACGGCATGCCGCGGCCTTTCAGCCGCACGGTGCGCCCGTATTGCGCGCCTTCCGGCACCTTGACCGGAATCCGGCACTTGCCGTCGCAATTCTCGCCGCCGAGCAGGCAGGGCGCTTCGATCTCGCCGCCGAGCACGGCGGTGAACATCGGCACGGGCACGCTGCACAAGAGGTCCAGCCCATCGCGCTCGAAGAGCTCGTGCGGGCGGACAGAAACGAAGATGTAGAGATCCCCGCGCGGGCCGCCGTGCGCGCCGCTGTCGCCCTCGCCGGCCAGGCGGATCTGGGCGCCGTCGTTGATGCCGGCTGGGATGCGCACGGAAAGCGTCCGCTCGCGCCGCACCTGGCCATGGCCGTGGCACTCGCGGCAGGGGTCGAGGATGAGCCGGCCGGAGCCGCCGCAGCGCGGACAGGTGCGCTCGATCGAGAAGAAGCCCTGGCTGGAGCGGACGCGACCCGCGCCGCTGCAGGTCGCGCAGGCGGTGGGCGTCGTCCCGGGCTTGGCGCCCGTGCCGGTGCAGGCCTCGCAGACCATCGCGGCCGGGATGACGATCTCGGCCTCCGACCCGGCGTAGGCCTGCTCGAGGCTGACCTCCAGGTCGTAGCGCAGATCCTGGCCGCGGCGCGGGCCGCTCTGGCGACCGCGCGCGCCGCCGAAGATGTCGCCGAACGCCTGGCCGAACACCTCGTTGAAGATGTCCTGGACGTCGGTGAAGCCGGGCTGGCCGCCCTGCCCGTTCACTCCGGCGTGGCCGAAGCGATCGTAGGCGGCGCGCTTTTGCGGATCGCTGAGGACGGAGTAGGCCTCGTTGATCTCCTTGAAGCGTCCGGCGGCTTCCTCGCAACCGCCGTTGCGGTCGGGATGGTGCTCCATCGCCAGCTTGCGGAAGGCGACCTTCAGGTCGCCGTCGGCGCAGCTGCGCTCGACCCCAAGAACCTCGTAGTAGTCGCGCTGCATCAGAGCATCACGTCCCCGACCTGGTTCTCAAAGCTCGACGTCCCGACCGCCCGCTACCGATGTGGGCGAAATCGGCGATTTCCGCAATGGCGCTCACGCCTTCTGCTCGTCGTCCACGTCCTCGAATTCGGCGTCGACGACGCCGTCGTCCGCCTTCGGCTCTTCCGCGGCGCCCTCGGTTTCGCCGGCCTGGGCCTTGTACATGGCCTCGCCCAGCTTCATCGAGACCTGCAGCAGAGCCTGGGTCTTGGCCGAGATCGCTTCAGCGTCCGCGCCCTCCAGCGCCGACTTGAGTTCGGCGATCGCCGTCTCGATCGCTGTCTTGTCCGCGGCGTCGATCTTGTCGCCGTGCTCGGCCAGCGCCTTTTCCGTCGTGTGGACGGCCGCGTCGGCGTGGTTGCGCGCCTCGACTTCGGCCTTGCGCTTCTCGTCGTCCGCCTTGTGCGCCTCGGCCTCGGCGACCATGCGCTGGATGTCCTCCTCCGAGAGGCCGCCGGTCGCCTGGATGCGGATCGACTGCTCCTTGTTGGTGGCCTTGTCCTTGGCCGACACGTTGACGATGCCATTGGCGTCGATGTCGAAGGTGACCTCGATCTGCGGCATGCCGCGCGGGGCCGGCGGGATGCCGACCAGGTCAAACTGACCCAAGAGCTTGTTGTCCTGCGCCATCGGGCGTTCGCCCTGGAAGACG
>Ga0209168_10002875_pt1 | contig 12184 bp, 9 predicted proteins | sample Coa_R1_FD_187156 | JGI IMG/M metagenome (GOLD analysis project Ga0209168, IMG submission 187156) | Surface soil microbial communities from Centralia Pennsylvania, which are recovering from an underground coalmine fire - Coalmine... | ecosystem: Environmental > Terrestrial > Soil > Unclassified ... | reverse complement strand
CCGCGGTGCTGGATTATTCGGATATCGCGCGCGACGTGATTCGTGACGTCGGCTACACGCGCGCCAAGTTCGGCTTTGACGCCGAGACCTGCGCGGTGATTTCGTCCATCAAGCGCCAGTCCCCGGACATCGCCATGGGCGTGGACACCGGCGGCGCCGGCGATCAGGGACTCATGTTCGGCTTTGCCTGTAATGAAACGGAAGAGCTGATGCCCCTGCCGATTACCCTGGCCCATAAACTGGTGCAGCGATTGTCCGAAGTTCGCCGCCAGGGCATCGTCGATTTCTTCCGGCCGGATGGCAAATCGCAGGTGACCGTTGCCTATGAAGGCGACCGCCCAGTCCGCGTGGACACCGTCGTGATTTCTACGCAGCACAGCGAATCGGTTTCCAACGCCGATCTGCAGAATGCCGTCCGTGAAGAAGTCATCCGCAAAGTGGTGCCCGCCGAGTTGATGGACAAGAACACAAAATTCCACATCAATCCGACGGGACGCTTCGTGGTGGGCGGTCCGATGGGCGACGCGGGCCTGACCGGCCGCAAAATTATTGTGGACACCTACGGCGGCTACAGCCGCCACGGCGGCGGCGCGTTCTCGGGCAAGGATCCCTCCAAGGTGGATCGCTCGGCTTGCTATATGGCGCGGCACGTGGCCAAGAACTTGGTGGCCGCGGGTGTGGCGCGCAAGGTGGAAGTGCAGTTGGCGTACGCGATCGGCGTCGCTGATCCCGTTTCGGTGATGGCTGAAACATTCGGCACCGGCGCGATTGCCGACGAAAAAATTACCGAACTGATCCGCGCGACCTTCAAGCTGACTCCGCGCGGAATCATCGAATCCCTGAATTTGCGCCGGCCCATTTACCGGCCCACCGCTTCGTTCGGACATTTCGGACGCTCCGGCGCGGGCTTTACCTGGGAGCGAACCGACAAGGCTGACTCGATTCGCAGCCAGGCCGGTTTGAGCGGCAAGGAAGTTGCCGTACGCCGCTAACGGAAGCACGTATTCAAGCCGATTGAACTTGGGGCGCATTGCGATTTGCCCTGTAGCGCTCGCCTTCAGGCGAGCATCTTCCAGACTTCAAAGTGCCCGCCTGAAGGCGGGCGCCACAAAACGACAGGAGAGATTCGCGTGACCAAGACTTTGCAGACGGCGGGCGATGTTCGGGACATCACTCTGGCGGAAAGCGGCAAGCGAAAAATTGAATGGGCCAACCAGCAGATGCCCGTTCTGCAGTTAATCCGCAAGCGCTTCATCAAGGAGCAGCCGCTGAAGGGCGTGCGCCTTTCGCTATGCCTGCACGTAACCAGCGAAACCGCCAACCTGGCCATCACCCTGCGCGATGGCGGCGCGGACATGGTGCTGTGCGCGTCGAACCCGCTCTCCACGCAGGATGAAGTCGCCGCGTCGCTGGTGAAGGACTACTCGATTCCCACCTACGCGATCAAGGGCGAAGACAACGCCACGTACTACGCGCACCTGAACGCCTGCATCGATCACAAGCCGCAAATGACCATGGACGACGGCGCCGACCTCGTGACCTTGCTGCTGACCAAGCACAAGCATCTGGTCGCCGACGTGATTGGCGGCACCGAAGAAACCACCACCGGCGTGATTCGCCTGCGCGCCATGGCCAAGGACGGCACGCTGAAATATCCGGTGATCGCGGTGAATGACGCGGAGACCAAGCATTTCTTTGACAACCGCTACGGCACCGGCCAGTCCACGATCGACGGCATCATTCGCTCGACAAATATTCTGATAGCGGGAATGAAAGTGGTGGTCGCCGGGTACGGCTGGTGCGGCAAAGGCGTGGCCATGCGCGCCAAGGGCCTGGGCGCCGACGTGATCGTCACCGAAGTGAACGCAGTGCGCGCCATCGAAGCAGTGATGGACGGCTTCCGCGTAATGCCCATGGCTGAGGCCGCCAAGATCGGCGATATTTTCGTCACCGTGACCGGAAACAAATCGGTGCTGACGCACGACTCCTTTGAGCGGATGAAGGACGGCGCGGTGATCTGCAACTCCGGCCACTTCAACGTGGAAATCGATATCCCCGCGCTGGAGAAAATGTCCAACGGCAAGCGCATCGCGCGCCCGTTCGTCGACGAATACTCGACGAAGGATGGACGCAGGATTTACCTGCTGGGCGAGGGCCGGCTGATCAATCTGGCGGCCGCCGAAGGCCATCCGGCCGCGGTGATGGATATGAGCTTCGCGAACCAGGCGCTCTCCGCCGAATACATGCTGAAGCATGCGTCGGAACTGAAGCCGCAAGTGTACGTCGTGCCCGAAGCCATCGACCGGCAGATCGCCAAGCTCAAGCTCGAGTCCATGGGCGTGCAGATGGACAAGCTGACGCCCGAGCAGGAACTGTACCTGGCGTCCTGGTCCGAAGGCACCTAAGCGACACTGGACTGGATGCCGCTATAAGCGAAACGTTGTCATTCTGAGCGAAGCGAAGAATCTCTCTTTGTTTTTTCTCGCACGGAAGCCGAAGAGAGATTCTTCGCTTCGCTCAGAATGACATCACAAAACACTTTTCTCCGGCCTGTTTAGCCGCTGAAGTTTTGTACGCGTAATTCTCACTCCCATGATGCGGGACTTCGCCAACTGGGCGCTGGAAACCGCGAAGCTGCGCGGCGCAACTTACGCCGATGCCCGCGTCATGGACATCCGCCTCCGCGATCTCTCCACAAAAAACGGCCAGGTTGGCATGCTGTCCGAATCCGAGTCCTACGGCATCGGCATCCGTGTGATCGCCCATGGAGCGTGGGGATTTGCTTCCACCGACCGAATGACGCGGGAGCGAATCGCGGCTTGCGCAGCCGAAGCCGTGGCCATCGCCAAAGCTTCCGCGCTCGCCAAGCGCCACGACGTGCAGATGGTGCCAGTCGACGCCTATCAGGACACCTGGCAGAATCCCTACGTCAAAGATCCGTTCCAGATTCCCATCGAACGGCAACTGGACCTGCTGCTGCGCGCGGACCGCGAGATGTCGCGCGTCAAGGGCGTCACGGTCTCGGAAGCTTCGATGACCTTTCGCCGCATCGAACAATTTTTTGCCTCCGCGCTCGGCTCGGCCATTCACCAGATCAAAATGCAGTCGGGCGCGGGCATCGTTGCCACCGCGTTTTCCGGGAACGAAATTCAGAAGCGCTCCTACCCGAACAGCTTCGGCGGGCAGCACATGCTGGCGGGCTACGAACTCGCGGAATCGCTGGACCTGGTGGGCAACGCGCAGCGCGTCGCGGAAGAGGCGGTGGCGCTGCATTCCGCGGCAGCGACGCCCGCGGGCACGAGCACGATTCTTCTGGACAGCTCGCAGCTGGGACTGCAGATTCACGAATCCATCGGCCATCCGATTGAGCTCGACCGCGTGCTGGGCATGGAGGCTAACTACGCCGGCACCAGTTTCCTGACGACCGAGAAGCTGGGCAAGCTGCGCTACGGTTCGGAAATTGTAAACGTGGTCGCCGACGCTCGGCTGGAACACGGGCCGGGCCTCGGCACCTTTGGCTACGATGATGAAGGCGTGCCGGCGCAGTGCACGCCGATTATTTCCGCCGGGCTTTTTACTGGCTACCTATCGAATCGCGAGACCGCGGTCACCATCGGCCTGAAACAATCGGGCGGCACGATGCGCACGGAATCCTGGAACCGCTTGCCGATCACGCGCATGACCAATATCAGCATTCTTCCCGGGGCGTGGCGCTTCGAGGATTTGATCGCCGACACCGACGACGCCATTCTGATGGAGACTAACCGCTCCTGGTCCATCGACGACCGCCGTTACCATTTTCAGTTTTCCACGGAAATTGCCTGGGAAATCAAGGGCGGCAAGAAAACGCGCATGCTGAAAAACCCCAGCTACAGCGGCATCACCACGGAGTTCTGGAACAGTTGCGACGCCATTTGTTCGCGCGAGCACTGGACGCTGTGGGGCACGCCGAATTGCGGCAAAGGACAACCGTCGCAGACCATGGGCACGGGCCACGGCGCCGCGCCGGCCAGATTTCGCAACATCAAGGTGGGCGCAGCGTTCGCGAAGTAATTAAGTAGGACAGGCTTCAGCCTGTCTGGTTTTCATTAACATTATGCGGGGATCTAAACCAGACAGGCTGAAGCCTGTCCTACTCGATTCGGCGTACTTAATTACAAAATGCAAGGATTTGTGACTCCAAAATCCAAAACGTTCGCGAAGAAGCCCGGCCCCTCCAGGCGCTCCAAGTCCGGAGCGAGTGTGGCCGCCTTGCATTTGCTTTCCGATGCTGAGCTGCGGCGGATTGTCGATAAAATTTTCAAATTCAGCGATGCGGACGAAACCGAAGTCGAAATCGGCGCGGTCACCGACGCCCTGACGCGCTTCGCCAACAACACCATCCATCAGAACGTCGCCGAGCAGACGCTGGCGGTGTCGGTGCGCACAGTGCTCGACGGCCGCACGGCGCGCGCCACCACCAACCGCACGGACGACGATTCGCTGCGGCGCGTGGTGGAAACCGCCAAGTCGCTGGCGCGCAGCCAGCCGCGCAATCCGGATCTCCTGCCCATGCCCGGCCCGCAAAAGTATGCGAAGGTCGCGCGCTATTTTGAAAACACGGCGCATGCCACGCCGGGCGATCGCGCGCGGGTCGTCGCGCGGGTCGCGGCCATGGCCGAAAAGAATAAGCAAACCGCCGCGGGGATTTTTTCCACCGGCGTGATGCAATCGGCGATCGCCAACTCGAGAGGCCTTTTCGCTTCGCACCGCGGGACGCGCGCGGAATTTTCCATCACGATTCTGGAATCCGATTCCTCCGGCTGGGCCAAAGGCAATTCACCGGACCTCACGCAAATCGATCCGCTGGCGATGGCCAGAGGCGCGAGTGAAAAGTCAGCTGCCTCGCGCAAACCCGGTGAAGCCGCCCCGGGCCGATGGACGGTGATTCTCGAGCCTTCCGCGGTGCTCGATCTGGTGGGATTTCTCTTCTACGATTTTGCGGGCACGGCCATGGCCGACCAGCGCTCGTGCATTGCCAGGCGTATGGGCAAGCGCATTCTTGGTGAGAACATCACGCTGCACGATGACGCCTACCACCCGCTGCAGACGGGCGTGCCTTTCGACGGCGAGGGAATGCCGCGCCAGAAAATCCTGCTGGTGGACAAGGGAGTGCCGAGCAACCTGGTGTACGCCCGCGCCACGGCCAAAAAAATGAAAGCCAGGCCCACCGGCCACGGTTTTTCGCTGCCCAACGATATGGGCGAGGCGCCCGTGAATCTGGTCTTCAGCGGCGGAAACTCGTCGCTGGAGGAAATGGTGCGCTCGACCGGCCGCGGCATCCTGGTCACGCGCCTGTGGTATATCCGGGAAGTCGACCCCTACGAAAAAGTTCTTACCGGCATGACGCGCGATGGAACGTTCCTGGTGCAGGACGGAAAGATTGCCGGCGGCGTGCGAAATTTCCGCTTCAACCAAAGCCTCCTCGAAATGCTCTCCAAGGTCGAGTTGATGGGAGCACCGGTGCGCGCTTCCGGTGAAGAATCGTTCGATCTGGTCGTGCCGCCGATGAAGGTGCGCGATTTCAATTTTTCCGAAGTCACGAAATTCTAGGTTTGCGGGTCGTTACGGCCCGGCGCGCAAATTCAACTCGTTCAGCTTCCGCCGTTGTGGCTATAATCGGCCCGCCCATTCAATTCCAACTAAGCTTTCACTGAGGAGGGCCGATGCGTATCGCAATGGTGCTGCTGATCTGTTTCGGTTTGACTATTCCCGCCGGGCTTGCTCTTGCGCAAACTTCCACCGGCGCTCCCGCCGAACCGCCGCGCGCTCCCGCCTTCGAATACCTCGGCAGGCTGCGCGCCGATATCGGAAGCCGTACGGTGATTGAAAAGGGTCCGCAGGGAACCCGTACCATCGCGGAGATTGTCGGCGGCAGCTTCGAAGGCCCGCGTCTTAAGGCGACAGTGCAGACTCCTGCGGGCGACTGGATCACCAATCGGGCCGACGGCAGCTACAAGCTGGATGTTCGCCTAACGCTGAAAACGGACGATGGGGTGCTGATTCTGGTGACCTACAACGGCATCGGCCAAACGACGGCCGCGGGCGCTTCGCTCCGCGCGGCGCCGCTCTTTGAAACCGGCGACTCGCGCTATGCATGGCTCACGCACGTGCAGGCGGTAGCCGTGGGTGAGCGCAACGGCAGCGCGGTGGTGTATGACGTTTACGCGCTTAAATAGGGGCCGCGAGATCTGCTCGTGGAAAACGAGATGCAGGCAGCGGAATTTTCTTAGGTCAGATAGACTTGCCCGACCAGCGTGGCGATGATGATGGACAGAAAGATCAGCAGCGTGGCGATGACCAGCAGCCGCGCTTCGCTGCGCTGCATTTCAATCTTTCCGGTGGCAAAGGCTTTGGTTCGCATGGCCAGCCTGCCGTGCACGGCAATTAGGAACAGCACGAAAGTCAGCTTGATATGCAGCCACGGGGCGTGCAAGTAGTAGTGCGCGTTGGTCATGATCAGGGAAATGCCGGCGAGGATGGTCAGCAGCGCGCCGGGATCGGCGAGGCCGCGCAGGTAAATGCGCTCCAGGCGCGCCAGCGCGCCGCGGGCTTCCGGCGAAGTCTCCTGCGTGTGGCGGGTCAGCGCCATGGACGTAACCAGCAAACCACTCACCCAGAATACCAGTCCGAAAACATGTGCAACGAGAAGAGCTGGAGTCACGGCAATCACCCCCGCCGAAGTCTAACAGGCCGTTGAAAGAAGTGGATAGCGATTCTCTTGCAGTTGAACGAGGATGGCGGCAAAGAAGAGCGTCGCGATCGCCCAATATTTCAGCCCTGGATCGAGAGGTATGGGCACGGAGCGAGATGCCTGCCAGGATTTTCTTGGAGTCTAGGGTTTCTGGCCTTCGACCGCTTTCTGTTCCAGCGATTTTCCTCCATTCAGCAAGCGGTCTTCGCAGGAGATAAATTCCTCCAAAACCCAATCGGGGTGATAGCGGTAAATCGTGCGTCCAGTCCATGGCTTGGTGAATGCCTTGGGGTCGTCGAAGGTCCAATCGATTTGCAGGCGGTCATGTGCGATTCGCCGCATGCGCGCTACGATGTGCAGTGCGCCGCTATGCGGGTGGCCTTGCCGGTCAAGCCAGGTAGTGTCCTTCAGGCCGATGGTGTCCACCACGAGCGTGTCCCCGTCCCATTTGCCGACGGAATAGCCCATGTAGGTGGGGTCGGGATCGGCGGGAAGTTTTCGCCCGTCGGTCCAGATGTGGCTCACAGCGTAATCTTTTTCGAAGAGAATAATCACGCGGTCGCGAACCTGAAGGATTTCGAACGGAAAAATTTCGGTCATCAAGCGCGGCATTCCGGTCGGGAAGCAACTGGCGACGGTGGGGTCCATGTCCACTCGCCCGTTGGTGATGCTTGCCTGCCCGGGATCGGTGGTTTTGTTGGCCTTCCATTTCTCCTCTGCCCACGGCTGAAAAGACGGATCCTCCTTCGCATTGAATGTGGGGGCGGAGTCCGTGATGTTGGCCCAAACGCCGGTCAGGTCCGGCGTGTGAGTCGCGGCCTTGGTCTTATTCGCTGCGGCCGGCGCGGATGTCTGCGCGGGATTCTGAGCGGAGTTCTGGGCGGAGTTCTGCGCGAAGACCGCGGGCGAAATAGCCAGCGCCGTCAGGATCGTAAAGACCAAATCCAGGCGTCGAATGCGCATCGGAAGACATCCCCTTTGGTGTGGCGAGAGCCGCCGCGGCAATACGAGTGCCGGTGAGACCGCGACTCACTGCGGCGATTTCCTAGTTCTGAACCGCCGGGTTCAGCTCTCTGCCGTCGGCAAATACGATCTTGCTGAAATTGATGTAGTAGCCGCCGCCCTTCACGCGATGGCCGACGAGTGTGACCTGGTCGCCTACCTTCACCGTGGTCCGGCTCCAGCCTTGCCGCGATAGCGTGTTAGGACTATTCGTTTCGGCAATCCACTTTTCAATTTTTCCATTTTCACCGGTGACGTCCACCAGGATGAGCGCGTGCGGATTCACCCACTGGAAATCCGTGACGACTCCCTTCACGGTGGCGGTGAAAGTCAAGTCGTAGTTGGACCTGCCGTGGTGCGCGAACAGCGGACTGGATACCAGTAGAAGACCAATGGCCCCAACGAGCATAGGCAACCGCTTATTTTTCATTTGAGGATCCTTTGGGAGTTCAGAGCTGCCCTTGAGCAGAACCATATGCCAGGCCGTTGCTGCTGTCAATCTCAGCTAGCTGTGGGTGCGGCGAAAGCGATGCTCAATTGCCAATGAGAATCGGCGCGGAAACCACGCTAACGGCTGCAGTAGGAAGCGCCGAGCGATTGGGCTGGCTTTCGAAATTCGCTGCCCCGTCGAGAACGGCAGTGATCACGAACACGTAGGTTTGGCCTGGCTGTACGAACGGCAGCGAGCATGACGTTTTTGTGGTGTAGAATAATGGACCTGGAATATATGCGGAAGCGCCGTTCAACGACACGGGGAAATAAGATTCAACTTTATAACCTGTCGGCGCGGTGCCCGCCGGGGCGGACCAGCTCAGGGTGATGCTCTTCGCGGCAACGGTAGCGGGCTGGAATAAATTCATGCCGTTGATGGTTGGATTTTGAACCTGGCCGATCAGCGGCGAAATCTGCGAGGCCGGCAAACCGCTGCTTTGCTTATCGACAATTCGAAATGACACCGGGGTCGTCGAACCCGGTATCGCTAGCGGGACGAGTGCAGTCTGGCAGAAAGTAAAAACGCGTAGCCACGACGATGCGAAGGGGTCGCCGTATTGCACTGTCCCGAAGTCCTGGTCGGACGTGAGCGGCGGATAGGGTGGACCGGCTGCCGAAAGTGCCGGGTTGGCTGGTCCGGAAACAAAGCATGCCGGCGCTGAAGGTAGTTCCAATGGTGACAGCGCAGACGCCCGTGGACCGGCTACCAGCGGGATCGATGGTCCGAAGGTCGACAGCACGTGGGGATCGGTCATGTACGCCTGTGCTGCGACTTCCAGGTCTGCGCCCTCCTGCGTGATCGTGCCAGGCCCCGCACCGGCAAACAGTGGCGTCCATGCCGATCCCTTGACGTTGAGGTCGAAGGAATTTCGCGGCGAAGGAGCGAGCGTTCCACTGATGGTGTTGGAGGTTCCGTTCGTAAGCGCAAAGCTGGGTAATGTTACGGCGGGACCGAGCGCCAGGGCGCTGAGAGTGCCTATTGTTTCTGGTTCATACTGCAGGAGAAACGCCGCACCAGATTGCGAGAAGTCGATATTCGTGCTGATCAGGATGCCCGTGGTCAGCGAAGTCGCCCCTGCAGGCGAACTGCCGTCGAAATCAAGCGTGAACGGCGGCGACAAAAACCAGAAGAAGCCCAATTCATCCTGTGCTTGCAGTGGGTCAAGACCCGCAAAATTAAAAATGAGATGAGTGCTCGACGGACTCACCGTGGGAGGGAATGTCGCTGCCGTATTGACGTCCATTCCCAGATCGAAAGTACTGTTGCTCGTCCAGTAGAAGAATCTGCCGACTTCCAGCCAGTAATAGCCCCCGGGAACATTGGGAATGCTGAATGATCCGTCGGGATTTTCGGCTCCTGGCACCGGCAGGAACGAGCCGTCCGGCTGCGGAACCCACACTTGAGCCAGTGGGATTTTGTTGGGAACCATTGAGGTTCCATTGGGCGTCCAGTCGGTATTCACCCAGCTTACTGTTACCGTGCCGGAAGGAATCACCGTCCACGACTGTGTGGCATTTCCGGCAGCGTTGGTGGCGGTGATTGAAAATTGATTGGAAGTGCGAGGTTGCGCCGCCGACGGCGTCCAGGTAAGCGTGTTGCCAGTTAGAGTGGCGCCGGAGGGAGCGGTAACCAATGTCAAAGTCGCTGCGCTTGTCGCAGTTGTGAGAACGATCTGATACGTGTAGGCAGACCCTTGGCTCGCAGCAGTCCCCGGGGTGCTCGTGAATTGCGGCGGCAGGCCCGGGCCCGGAGAATTTCCTCCGACGACGGCCCCGCATGCGCTCAAAAAAAGCGATACGCAGAGTACGGAGACGAAGACAGCCCACCGCCACGGCAAGTTCCCGGATAAGTACATTTGCGGTTCCCCAGTCTGGAGTAAGTGCGCCGGATTATATACTAAACTTGCAACAATGCAGCAAAAAACCTCAGACTGGACGCCGCGCTCCCGGGGCCCTGCCATCTCATCCAGGCCCGCCTTTCCTACGTAATTCATATTGGTGGTACAGTCGAGGAAAGCCATATGGATAGGCGCCGATTCATTTCGATTGCCGGAGGAGCAGGGCTGGGGCTCTTGCTCCCGTATGCCGTATACCGCGCGCTGGCGTACGGATTTGGCGCGGGCCACGTCAACGTCAAGGGCTACGAGCAGTTCGGTCCGGAAGCGGCGCTGCGCGCGATCGCCCCAGTGGACCAGTTTTACATCACGTCGTCGCACGGCGAGCCCGCGGTGGATGTGAACAAGTGGTCGCTGACGATCGACGGGCTGGTCACCGACCCGCTGCATTTCGATTACGACGATATCCGCAAGCTCGCGCCGTACGAAACGACGCTCACTCTGGAATGTATTTCCAACGAAATTGCCGGCGGCCTGATCGACACCGCCAACTGGCGCGGAACGCTGCTGCATCCGCTGCTGGAGCGCGCCGGGCTGAAGCCGAATGCGAAGTATGCGATTTTGTACGCTGCCGAAGGCTATACCACCGGCCACACGATTGAACGACTTTCACGCGGCGCAAATTTTCTGGCGTATGACATGGACGGCGAACCGCTCACGCGTGTCCACGGCTTTCCGTTGCGCGTGCTGATGCCCGGAATCTACGGCATGAAGACTCCGAAATGGCTGACGCGCATCGAGCTTGTCGATAAAAGCCATCTCGGATACTGGGAATGGATGGGCTGGTCGGACACGGGCGAGCGGCAGTTGCAATCGGTGATCGACGATCCACACGAAGCGCAGCAGATTGCCGGGCAGAGTTTTGTGGTGACCGGATGGGCGGTGACGAACGCGGTGGGTGTCTCGAAAGTGGAAATCTCCACCGACGGCGGCGCGTCGTGGAACCCATGCCAGATTTTCAGCAATCCGAATCCGTCGCAGGTGTGGGCGTTCTGGCGCTACGTGTGGGCCAATCCGCCGAGCGGCAAACATGAGATTCAGGTGCGCGCGACGGACGCGAATGGAAAAGTGCAGACCGCGTCGCGCTCTGGCGAATGGCCGGACGGGGCCACTGGATATCACACCGTTACAGTGAATGTGACGCAGACGTAGGACAGGCTTCAGCCTGTCTGGTTTAGATGTGCGTTCATCACAAATCTAAACCTGACAGGCTGAAGCCTGTCCTACTGGAAGGTCAGGCTGGTCACCGCTTTTTCGATTACGTTTTCCTGAAATTGAATCAGGTCCGAATTCGCGTAGGTCATTCCGAGCAGGGTGTACGCGTCGCTTCCCTTGAACAGCGTCAGAAGAATCACCGACCAGTCGCGGCCGTCGGCGGTGCCGCGCGAGCGCTGCTCGATGGCCGGAAAACCGGCGACCGTCAAGTGGCGGGTGGAAATCAGGCGGTAATTTTCATACACATCCCGCAGGTCTTTTTCCGTGTTGGCAGAGTGCGCGTCGAGTGAATCCTTGGCGTGTGCGCGGCCGATGACCATCAACGTCGTCTCATCGCTCGTGCCAAGCGCGGCGACAGCATCCGGCAGCGCCTTGCGCGCGGCCGGGATCAAGTCCCAGCTGGGCGGCTTGTACATCTGAAATCCGTAAGTGAGATTCACGTATTGATTGCCGCGAATTTCGTCGCGAATCACGACGGGCGCGGGAGCGGGTGGCGGAGGAGGCGGCTGAACGGGCGCAGCGGGCTCGGCTGCGGCTACGGTCTTTATTTTCGGAGCGGTGACTTCGGGCTTCGCGGAAGCGTTCGCGGACATCGGCGTCGTGAGCGGAGCGCGCATGGGCGCGATCGCGCTCGCGGCCGGAGAATGCGCGGCGGCGGGCTCTTTGGCAACAGCGGGCTCAGCGCTCGGCGGCGCGGCGGCCGGCTCTGGAGGCGGTGCCGGTTTTGTTTTGGGCTCGGTTTCTTTCTTGGCCGCGGTGATGCTGATGTCGGCGACCTTGTCCTTGCGGATCAGGGCGAATCCGTAGCTGGTTTCGACGCGGAAGGAATCGTTTTCAAAACCGACGA
>Ga0209168_10002873_pt1 | contig 12185 bp, 8 predicted proteins | sample Coa_R1_FD_187156 | JGI IMG/M metagenome (GOLD analysis project Ga0209168, IMG submission 187156) | Surface soil microbial communities from Centralia Pennsylvania, which are recovering from an underground coalmine fire - Coalmine... | ecosystem: Environmental > Terrestrial > Soil > Unclassified ... | reverse complement strand
GAGTCTGGAGGTATTTGTCGCGCATGACGCCGGAATATTCTCCAAGGCACACCGTTTATCCCTGCCAGGCCACTCGGTCGGAGACAGAATCACGGGCGGCGACCTGCCGGTCCGCCTGTAGACTTGAACTCTACCCTCATGGCGGACCCGGGTGGATCGTCGCCCGTGATTCCGATTGGCTCAGGGTGCCGAAGCGCTTCGCTTCGGCGCTTAACCGCCTACCGTTTAGTAGCGGTGGTGATGGTACCGGTGTCCAGAGCGGTAGCGGATGTGGCCATGGCCGCCGCCCAGGTTCAGATTGATTCCGAACGAAGGGTCCGACGTCCAGTAGTCCGGCCCGCTATAGTAGTACGGGTCGTCGTAGCCCGGAACCACGTACACCGGCGACGGGGCGTAGTAGAAGCCGATCGAGGGGCCGCCCCAATAGCGATGCCACCCGGCATGGCGCGAGTGGCTCCACGAGCCGCCCCTGAACCGGAAGTGGACCGGATCCGCGTTCGCCGGGGTGCTCGAAATCACCAGTCCGAGCAGCAGCGCGCTGGCCAGTAGTGTAATGTTTCGGCGAACCATGTTAACCTCCTTGGTTTTACCGAATAATGGGCGCTGTCATGTTCTCGCAGTTAGTTGAAGCCGCGGTCTCTCCTGGCGTCCAATCGTCTCATGTTCGACGCCGTACTCTGACCGCGGAACGTCACAAGAGAGACGGTAGCGCCGCGTGGATTGTTCCTGGGCAGCGCTTTTCCGAGGCCGATCGCGAACTTAACTAGAACTTAACGCCTCGTTAACGCAGGCTTAAACTCCATCTGGCACACTGTCATGCGAATGGCCATCGTGTAGGGCGGATTGGAGGAAATAAACAATGAAACGCTCGGGTTTCACGCTCATCGAGCTCCTCGTAGCCATCGCAATAATCGCGATTCTGGCTGCCGTCCTCTTCCCCGTGTTCGCGCAGGCCCGCGAAAAGGCGCTCGGTGTCTCCTGCCATTGAACAGATAGCAGTCGACGATAATCGCTTTCTGAGAGCACGCAGGCGTCCGCACAGGCCTCTCACCCATAGCCGGCGGCCAACCGGCATTCCAAACCGAATACGAATCCTCGTCACAGAATCAGGAGCAACCATGCGCTTCGCGGGGTTTGCAGCCGCCGCGCTGCTCGTCGGCTCGTGCGTTCACGCGCGCGGCGCAGGCATCGATAGCGGGCCGTATCTCATGCACGCGACTACCACGGGCGTCACGGCCTGCTGGGTCAGCGACCAGCCGGCCGCCGGCGCGGTCCAGGTCGCGGGCCAGCCGGCCCCCGTGCTCGACGCCGGCGCGTCCCGTTACCACCGGCTCAAGGTGACGGGTCTCAAGCCCTATACGAGGTACGCGTACGCCGTGAGCTGCGCCGACTGGCCGTCGCGAAGAGTCGGCGGAGCGGGCCAAGCGCCTGGAGCCGATCCTTCAGAGCGGCCACGTCCAGGTCGTAATCACTGGGCACGATCACGACTATCAGCGCCACGCGCACAACGGCATAACCTATCTCGTGACCGGTGGCGGCGGCGCGCCCCTCTACAGCGTTACGCCGGACACCCCGTACGTGAAGAAGGCGAAAATGGCGCACCACTACTGTGAGTTCCGGGTGGACGGCGACGCTATAACGGTTCGCGCCATCGAGGTGGACGGCTCGGTCATCGAGCAATTCAGTCTTCGGTCCGACCTCCGGGCGCTTTAGCCCTCGCTCCTCATCGTGCGCCGGCGGCCCGGCCTGGTCGTCGGCGCCTCCATACGCGCGGCGACTGCACAATCGTGACACCGGCGCACCTCGATATTGCGTAGTGACGTTTGGCGCCTGGCCTGGCCGGAGGGCCGCCGGCTGCCCGCCCGGTCCAGCCGCCGACTCCGGGCGCATCGGATCCGCCGTACGGTCACCCTATCTGCTTTGGAGTATGCACGATGGTCAATCCAGTTCGAGCCCTTTTCGTCGCACTTGCGCTTACCGCCCTCGCAGGCGGCAGCATGGCCCAGCCCGCGCCAACGCGCCCGGCGGAGCTCCTTAAATGGAGTATGTCCAAGTACGCGGCGATGCCCACGTTCCAGGCTGATTGTGCCTGGACCGCGACCTATGGCGGAATGCCGACCGGCCAGAGCGCGACTCGCTCGCTCTGGTATCGCAAGCCCAACGTCTTCAAGGTGGTCACGATGCAGGGCCGGACCGGGATGGGGCAGACCAGCGTCAGCGACGGCGCGCACCTGACGGAGTTCACGACGGGCCTCGGTCTCGGCGGACAGCGGTATCCGGCGCCGCCGTCGATCGCGGCCGCCACTTCGATGCAGATGAACCACCCGATGTTCTGCGGAAGCCTGCTGTATAAGTTCTTCGGCGGTCCGGGCAGCTACGCCGCGCTTGTCAATGAAGCGAAGAAGGCCGTGTCGTTCGGCGCGCCAGTTACCGTCGGGGGCCAGAGCTGCAAGACCGTCAAGATCTACGCCCAGGGGCCATCGTACGGCAATGCAGAGATCGCCATTGGCGCGGACGGCCTGGTCCGGCGGATCCAGTACGACAGCGAGCCTTTGATGAAAATGATGCAATCGGATTCCATGCGGAAAATGGTCCAGCAGATGATGAATTCGCCGGAGGTTCAAGCGCAGATTAAGAAGCACGGCGGGACGGCCCCGAACGGCAAAGCGCTCCAGGATGCCATGGCATCGGCGAAGAACCTCCCGACGACCTCGATCACGAGCGAAACCTATTCGCGCATCGTGGTAGGCAAGCCGATCGACGCCGCCGTGTTCCGCGCGGCGCCGCCCAAGACGCAGCCGGTTCAGGATGTCGGCGCCGTCGGGCAGTCCCGGCCGCCTGTTGCGCTGGGCAAGCCGGCCCCCGCGGTTGCCGTGACCGAGTTGGAGGGCGGTCGCCGAACCCTCGGAGATTTCAAGGGGAAGGTCGTGCTGATCGACTTCTGGGCGACCTGGTGCCCGCCGTGCCGCAAGGGACTGCCTGAAACGCAGCGCTTCTACCAGGAGTACGGAAGCCGCGGCCTCGCTGTGCTGGCTGTCAGCGACGAGTCGAAGGCGACCGTGAAGCCATTCCTCAAGCAGAACCGGTTCACGTTTCCAACCTACCTGGACAAGGGCGGGATAATGGGGCGGGCATTTGGTGTCACGGCCATTCCAACCGTCGCCGTCATCGATCGGAACGGCCGGCTCTCGTCCTATCTCGTTGGGCTTTCGCCGCGCCAGACGATCCTCGCGGCGCTGAAAAAGGCCGGACTGGACGTCCGGTAGCTGCGCCGGCGTCCGCCGGGGCCGCGCCGATGTCGGCCGGGCCCGGGCGGGCCGGCATCACAGGCGGGCATGGCGGTGCGTCCGTTCAGCCGGTCCGCCTATCCGCGTAGGTTGCCGGAACCACCGCGAACATAGACGGCTTGTAGAGGACGCTGGATTGCGGATCCGACGGCGAATAGAGGACGGTCAGCTTGTCTCCGTCGTCGACCTCTTCGTAGAATGCCTGAGGCACGCGCATCTCACCAAGCACCTCGGCGCCCGGCTTTGCGCTCTTCTCGTCCGAGGCGCCGGGTTTCGGGCGCTCCGGCTCCGGCTCGAACCGATAGTGGACGACGTAGCCGTTCGCGCCGGCGCCCCACACCTCCTTGCGCATCACCGTGGCGATCCCGGCCTTGCCGGTCCGGCACAGCTCCTGCTGCCGGTTCGGAAGCGCGAACGTGAACCAGCAGAGAGTTCCAATGAGCAGCTCCGCCACGAGCGTTATCAGGCCGACCATTCCCACCGATCCCCAAAACAGGTCGTTTGGCAGCGCCGGCCGGTTCATCTGGTCGGGAAAGAACGGAACGTAGCGAACGCGTATCGGCGTGTCCTGCTGCATCAGCTCGATCTGGGCCGGCGGGATTTGGGCCGATCCCTGGTAATCTCGGCCATCCACGCGGAAGGTGTAGTCCATTATGGAGGTGCGCTGGCTGGGCGTCCCGCCGCCGCTGCCGGCGGGAAGGTTCGGACCGCTGCTGCCCTGCGGCGCCGGCTGGTCCGCGCCGGCCCGGAATCCCCGGACGACGCCGTTCGCTGGAGCCGTGATGCCCATCACCAGTTGGAGGCAGAAGAACACGAACAGACCGATTCCCACCCCAATGAGCAGGACCATGCCGAACCGGTACAGCAGGGCGCCCGATGCGAGGCTCTCTTCCCGCGGGCGCGTCTTGCGCGGGACTGGCGAAAGCAGCTCCGGCTCGATTGAATGCTCCATCGCGTGTATGAACTCCGATGCGGTGCAGCGGATGCCACCTGGGATTGGACGGGAGGAGCGGCGCGAACCGATTCGTAACAGGCGGCCGCTCAATCCAGAGTATAGCATTTGCCGCAATATCGGTCAACGACGGAAGGTTGCTCTGGGACGCTATGTCGCGACCGCCTCGGGCTGGCAGAGATCACGAAGGAGGCCGGTGAGGCATGCGTAGAACGGGGCGATCGTATCCAGGGCGACACGCTCGTTGACGGTGTGCGCGCCGAAGATGTCCGGTCCGAAGGAGATCATCTGCAGCGAGGGGCGTTTGCCCTTGAGCACGCCGCACTCCAGGCCGGCGTGGACTGCCATCACCTTCGGCGGCGCGCCGAGAACACGCTCGAAAGTGCGCTCGGCCTGGCGCAGCAGTTGATTTTCGGGATCGGCGGGCCAGCCGGGATAGCCGTCGCCGAACGCTACGGACGCGCCGGACCGCTCCAGGCGCGCGCGCATGCTCTCCTGCAGCGCCTCGATCGCGCCCTCGGCGGACGAGCGCGTGGCGCACTGGAGCGTGAACGCCTCCTGCGCGCCGCCGATCACGGCGACATTGTTGCTCGTCTCGACCAGGCCCTCGACCACCTCCGACCACGTTTCCACGCCGCATGGCAGTGCGCCGATCGCCGACAGGATCCGGTGCGATTGCGCCGCCGAAATGGGCAGCGGCGCGGCGCCCTCCGCGACCCGCTCGATTCCAAGAGCGATCCGGCCCGGCTCGTCGGTCCTGACGACGGAGGCGATTCCCGCGCGGACCGCCGGATCCGTGAACCGCTGCCGCAGCCGCTCGGCAAACGCGGCATCGACCCACACGACAAGCTCCGCATTACCCGGAATGACGTTGCGCGCCGTCCCGCCCGAAAACGAGGCGAGCCGTGCGGACGATTCGAAGCCGGTCGTGAACCGCGCCGCTCCGATCAGCATCGTGATCGCGTTGCCTCGCCGCTCGTGGATCTGCACACCGCTGTGGCCTCCGGGCAGCCCCGTCAGACTAAGGCGCACCGGGAACTCGCCGTGCGCGGGCGAGCTGCGCTCCGCCTTCCACTCCGCCATCAGGTCCCGCCCGCCCGCGCAGCTCACGCAGATTTCGCCGATCTCCTCCGTGTCCAGGTTGATGAGCAGATCCGCGCGCAACAGATCCGGGTCCATCTTGCGCGCGCCGGTGAGGCCGGTCTCCTCCTCGACGGTGAAGAGCAGCTCGAGCGGCGGGCAGTCCGTGATTCCCGAATCTACTGCGACCGCCTGCGCGGCGACCAGCCCTATCCCGTTATCGGCGCCGAGCGTGGTGCCAGTGGCCATCACGAACTCGCGCTCCCGCCCGCTCTCCGTCCGCCGCTCGACGCGCGTGCGGATCGGATCGCGCGTGAAGTCGTGGGCCGCGTGCTCCAAGTCCTTGACGCAGACCATATCCATGTGCGCCTGGATGATGACGCCCGGCGCGCCTTCGCCGGCGCCCCGCCCCGGAACCGAGGCGACGCAGTTGCCGGCCGCGTCTTCGGCGAACGCGAAGCCGTGCTCGTCGGCGAATGCGCGCAGCGACTCGCGGACTCCGGCCTCATTGCCGGAGCCGCGCGGAATGCGGCACAGCTCCTCGAAATACCTCAACAGCAGGACGGCATCACGATCCATAGCTGGCCCCCACGCTCAATATGACCCGCGCCGCGAGCGCTCCCGCCGCGGATGGCTGACAGCCTATTGTACCCTGCCGGATTTGGTAATGGTGGGGTAATGGCTGGCGGATAGAATGAGGATACGCCGGGTTTCAGGATCGTATCGTGAAAGGAGCCGCCACAATGCGTCCCGCGCTATCTCGCCTTTTCTCCCCATGTCTGTTCGTCCTAACCGTCGCCCTGCTGCTGGTCGGATGCGGCGGCGGCGGCAACGGCTCGTCCCGTTCATCCGCGACGGCCGTTGCCGTTACCGCCGCGCGCGCCTCAGGTCGTGCGGTACTTCCCGCGGGTTTCGCGCTCAAGCCGGCCACGCTTACGGTCGCCTCCTCGGTCGACGATTCGCTGCTGAAGGCCGACGCCACGTTCAGCCTTCGGTCGCCTGGAAGCGGCCCCGCTCTTACTGTCCTGAAGGACCCCGGCGGCAAGCCTATCCTCTTCGGCTTCATCGATAACGCAGCGTCCGGCAGTCCCCAGGCTGCCGGCAATGGCGAGATAAGTCCCACGCAGACGGCGGTCGCGCTGCTCTTTTACACCCTGGGCCTATTCACGGTACCTTCCAGCCAGTGGCAGCACGCGCGGGACCTTATCGCCCAGTCGCCGCAGAGCGCCCAGCTCGCAACGGTCATCAGCAGTCGTATCGCTGCCAATCCAACCGCACTCGCCGACGGCGACCCGCAAATCCTGGACGCCATCACCCAGGCGCGTCAGGCGGTGCAGCCCGGCTCGCGCGCAGCATCCAGCGTTGCGACTGCGCCGCAGTCCACCGCCTCGGCCGATAGCGGGCCGGCGCTCACGACGGTTACCATCTCGCGGGCGGCGGGAGACCCCGGCGTCCTGATCGACCCGCCCTCGTCCGAGGAGCGCAGCGGCGTTAACGTGAACGTAAGCCCGGACAATACCGGGATCGTCCTGGTGAACCATGCTCGCCGCCGGGCCGCCGTGTTCATCTACGAGGTCGCAACGGTGGACAGCCAGGGGATTCGCACGGACCTGGCTACTCCGAAACCGATGACATTCGCCGGCACGACGCTTGTGCAGGCGCTCTTCAATCCGGGCAATCCCAACGCGCCCTCGACCTTTATGGAGGTGGCCCCGGCAAACGCATTGAACGGCACCTTCGGCGCGCTGAGCGATGTGATACCCAGCCTGGTCGGCAATCCGTCGCTGGGAGTCACCGTTCCCAATCCCAATACGGTCATCAAGGATGGCGCATGGGTGGCACAGAGCACGGGACCCATCACGCTTCCGCCCGACGGCGCCGCGGCGCAGACGATCTACAAGGTCGTCCTTGTCGGCCCCTCGTTCTCGCAGAAGAACGATGTGACGACGTCGCTACTTGCCACCGATCCCACGCTGCACTTCACCGCATTCGCTCCTCAGTGGCAGCAGGTTGTCACTCTGCTCTCCAAGGAGCAGCTCGTGCTCGACATAATCTTTCCGCTCGTGAGCAGCGTCGTGCTTACGGCCGACTTCGAGAGCAAGCTGGAAAAGATCGGTTCGACAGGCGTTATCGGCACCGGCAACCTGAAGGACGACATCGGCATCCTGGCCGACTTCATCGCCTTGGTCGGAAGCGCCCCCGACATCGTCACGTCCGTTGCAAACGCGACTAACGGCGACTTCTCCGCTGCAATGAAGAGCTTCGCGCAGGTGCTGGTCGATAGCGGCGACGTCCGAACCCGCGTAACGGAGTGGCTCCTGAAGAGGGTGAGCATCAACTACCCGCCCGATATATTTGGGCCTCCGAAGAATGTCGCCGATGAGTTCAAGGCTTCGCTCGAGAACTTCTCGAAGGCGGCCAGCGTCGCCGACCTGCTTCTGGCCCTCGCGGACGTCACGCGAATTACGCATGACAGTATCGGGGCCCTGCCGGTCCAATCCTGGGACGTGACAGTCGTTCCTCCAAAGGTCAGCCTGACCCCGGCGGCCGCATCCGTCTCCGTGGACCAGACCACCGTGCAGCTCACGGCGACGCCCGGCGCCCCAGGCGATCCCAAGGCGCCGTTCGTCTATCACTACGCCGTCTCGGGATCCGCGAACGGTGGCATCGAAGACAGCACGCACATTTCGGGACTCGACAAGGAGTTCGACTCCGTGGACGCTGCCATCACGTACGCCATGAGCGGCGGCGCGGTGATCGGACAGACCGACACGGTGACGGTGCAGGTGTTCGCCAATACCGGCAACTTCAACCACCCGGTAAAGGGCACGCTCATGGGCCAGGCGCAAAGCGTGGTGACGGTGCAGCAGTTCGCGAGCGGCTGCGGCGTACTGCCCGCCCCCATCGCCGGGACCTTCGGAGACGCCACCACGCCGGGCGTGGTCCATCCGGGCGATACTATTGCGGTAACGGTGACCATCTTTAACAAGAAGCCGAATACCAATAGCTACGCGCTGTTCCTGCAGGACTTCGTAGAGGTGAACGGCGGCTTCACGGACCCGAAAAGCAACCCGCTCGCGGGCCATGTAACCGCGGCAACGCTGGACGGCGAGCCGGTAGACGTGACGGCGCCCATCGTGGTGACGATACCGAACGGAAATACGCCGAACGAGCAGCACATCGTGACGTTTACGCTGGATAACAGCGTCAGCGTGCCGCAATGTCCGACCTTCGTCAAGACGAGCGCCATCCAGGAGCAGGGGCCATGGATCTTCCTGCAGGACGGCAGCACCGGCACGTTCCGCCCGTTCGTGATCCAGTCGAAGTAGGGTTCGGAGCAGCGCGCGGACCTCTTCCCCGACGCGGCTCCGTAACAACAAGCGCAACGTCTGCTATGCCCCCCGGCCGCTCGCGGCCGGGGGGCATTCACGCGCGGCAGGATTCCTCCCCGCGGATATGCAATCCTCAGGCAGGGCGCACTGCCTGCCAGCCCGTCCCTCGATCGTCGTGCCGTTCCGGAAGGCCGCCGCTGTGCCGATTAGACCGTTACGTATCGAGCTGCTCGGAGGACTCCGGGTCCACCGCGAGGACCAGGTGATTACGCGGTTTCGGTCGAAGAGCGGAGCCCTTCTTCTCGCCTACCTGGCCTTTTACCATACCCAGCCCCACCTTCGCGAGCGGATGCTCGATCTGCTGTGGCCGGACAGCGACGTCGACGCCGCGCGCAACCGTCTCAGAGTCACCCTGAGCTCGCTGCGCCGCCAGTTAGAGGCGCCGGGGTCCGCGGGCGCGGATGCCGTACTGTTCACGGATCGTCTCCACGTCGGATTGCGTGCGGAAGCGATCGTCACGGACGTGGGCCAGTTCGAGACAGCCCTCGAGGCGGCGCTGCACAGCGATACGGACAACGCCTGTACCGCACGTCTGGCGGAGGCCGCAAGCCTTTACAAGGGCGATCTGCTGCCGGATTCATACGCCGATTGGATAACGCAGGAACGGCAGCGACTCGCTCACGTCTACCGGACGGCCCTCCGCCGGCTGGTTCGGGCGTGCGTGCGCGAGCGCGATTTCGAGCGCGCGCTCGAATATGCTCTCAAAGCGGTAAGCAGCGATCCTCTCGACGAAGAGGCGCACCGCGACGTGATGCGGCTGCACGGCGCTCTCGGCCGTCCGGCGGCGGCGCAGCAGCAGTTCGCCGAACTAGAGCGTCTGCTTGCGGAGGCCGTTCGAGCGGTTCCCGCGTCGTCGACGCGCGAGCTCCTGGCGCAGATCGCGGCCCAGGCCAGTCACGCCCCGCCCCCTGATGGGCCGCCGGTACCAGGCCCGGGCCCCACGACGCGTGAACGCAGCCCTTCGCGCAGATCGCCCGACGCGGAGAGCGCGGCGCTGCCGTCAGCCTGCGGGCTGCCGATCTCGCTGACCCGCTTCTTTGGACGCTCCGCCGAGATCGCGCTTCTCCGTTCCCTGCTGGCCGGGCAAGACGCGGGCGACATGGCACCACAGCCGCGCCGCCGCCTGGTAACGCTGACCGGGCCAGGCGGCGCGGGGAAGACGCGGCTCGCACTGGAGGTCGCGCAGAGAATTCAGGCCGACTTCGATGGGCGCGCCTGGTTCGTCTCGCTGGCGGACGTTCAGGACCGCTCCATGATCGTCGATGCGATCGCCCGCGCGCTGCGATTGGCTGGCCACGGCGATCCCATGGAGCAGGTCATCGCGGTGTTGGGCGCCGGCCCGGCGCTTCTGGTGATGGACAACCTGGAGCATCTGACCGCGGATGCCGCCGACGTAATCGTCTTGCTGCTGGAGCACGTGCCGGAGCTCACCTGTCTCGCGACATCGCGGCGCAACCTGGGCGTTTCCGGCGAGCGCGAAGTCGCCGTCATGCCCCTACCCATATGGGCGCCGCCGGATTCGGACTCGCGCGGAGCCGCCGCGGCCAGCTCTCGCCTGCCGACCGTTGGCGAGCTCCTCGGCGTTCCCGGCATTCAGCTCTTCGTCGACCGCGCCCAGGCGATACTGCCTGACTTCCAGCTCACCTCGCGCAATTGTGCGGATATCGCCGCGCTGTGCCGGGCGCTCGACGGGCTCCCGCTCGCCATCGAGCTTGCTGCGGCGCGCGTCAGGGTATTAACGCCGCACCAGATCCTTGCCAATATGGCCCGCCGCTTTGAGCTGCTGGTCGATCGGCGGGCGAGCAAGGACACGCGGCACCGCTCCTTGCGCGCCGTAATGGAGTGGAGCTTCCAGCTGCTCTCCCCGGCACTGCGCCGGGCAATGGCTGAGCTTAGCGTCTTTCGCGGGGGATGGAATCTCAGGGCCGCGGAGGCGGTCTGCGACGGTCCGGACATGCTTGGCGCGCTAGATCAGCTTCGGTGCGATTCGCTGGTCCTGGCAGATCAGGCGCCGAGCGAGCTGCGCTTTCGAATGCTCGAATCCGTGCGCGAATATGCCGCGGAGCATCTTCACGGCGACTGGCGGCTACGTGTCCGATTCCGCCACGTCGCGTACCACGCGGAGCTGGCGGCGGAGGCGGCAGCGGGGCTGAGAGGCCCCGGGCAGGCGCATTGGCTGGATCTCCTCCAGGCCGACCTGGATAACATCCGGGCCGCACTGGACTATAGCCGGGAGGATCCGGCCGGCGCCCGCGAAGGCCTGGACCTGATACGCCATCTGTGGCGATTCTGGCTTTCGCGCGGCTGCCTGGCGGAGGCGCGCGAGCGGGCCGCAAGCGCGATTGCCCATGCCGGCGCCGCGACCGCGGGCGATTCGTACATCGGCGCACTCAACGTCGCGGGTGCGCTCGCGGCCGCCCAAGACGATTTCGCCGCCGCGCGGCCGCTTTACGATCGGGCGCTGCGCCTCGCCAGGGAATCCGGCTGCGACCATGGGATTGCCATGGCCCTCGGAAACATCGGAACGCTGGAGATGCGCTCCGGGAACCTTGCCGAAGCGAAGCAGGCGGTTGAAGCGAGCCTGGCGCTGCACCGCAGGCTCGGGAACGTGGCATCTATCGCCGATTCGCTCAGCTACCTTGCGGTGGCGGCCCTGCAGGCGGAGGATTTCGAGACGGCGCGGTCACTCTATGGAGAGAGCCTGGCTATGCACCGCGCGCTGGGCGACCGCATCCAGGTCGCCACGGCGCTCGGCAATTTGGGACTGATTGCGGAGCACGAGAACGATCTCGAAGCGTCGCGAGCGCTTCACGATCAGAGCCTGGCGATCCACCACGAGCTCTCCAACCGGATAGGCGCCGGGTATGCGCTCGCCAACCTGGGGCTCATCGCCAAACGCCAGGGCGACTGCGAGAGGGCGCGCCACTACTTTCGTGACTGCGTCGCGCTCTTCCGCGAGCTGGGAATGCCGCAACGAGCCGCCGCCGCGCTGGAGGAGCTAGGCGGCGTGGGCGCGCGGCTCGGCGAGGCTGGCGCCGGTTAGCGCTGGACCGCGAACTTGTGGAGCCGGCCGAACTTGCTCCATTCCGAGACGATCACGTCGCCGGACCGGTCGATGGCGATGCCGTGCGGCGAGTTGCAGATGCCCTCGGTCCACTGCGCCGGCTCCAGGCCGAAGTTGGCGCGCTGCGCTGCGTTCGGATTGTCGCCGAGCTGCGCGACGATGCTGTTGTCCTTGCCGAGGATGGTGACGCGGCCCTGCAGCTCCGCAATGGCGATTTTGTCCCCGGCGACGATCGCGGCGGCCGGCATGCGCAGGCCGCGCTGCAGCACCTTCACCAGGTTGCCATCGGTATCCCACTGCTCGACCCGGCCGCTCTCTCGATTGCAGACGATGAGCAGCGGCTTGGGGCCGCGCGTATCGACCGCCAGACCGTGGCAGCGGTTGAACTTCCCGTCCTCGACCGGCATCGT
>Ga0209168_10002865_pt1 | contig 12206 bp, 11 predicted proteins | sample Coa_R1_FD_187156 | JGI IMG/M metagenome (GOLD analysis project Ga0209168, IMG submission 187156) | Surface soil microbial communities from Centralia Pennsylvania, which are recovering from an underground coalmine fire - Coalmine... | ecosystem: Environmental > Terrestrial > Soil > Unclassified ... | reverse complement strand
GGGCCCGCGTGGTGTAGGAAATGGAGAAAACCAGGTTAGGGACAAGCTTGAGAACTTCGTTCGTGAGCGTAGACTTCCCCGAACCCGATGGCGCAGAGATGATATAGACGAGTGGCTTACGTTGGTCGCTCATTCCAGGTTTTGCACCTGCTCGCGGGACTTTTCGATTTCGGCCTTCATGGCCAGGCCCGCCTCGGTAATTTTGAGCGCTTCACCTGCCAGGCCGGAAGTCTTCGAAAGTAGGGTGTTGGCCTCGCGGTTCATTTCCTGCAGCAGGAAGTCGAGCTTCTTGCCGATCTCGCCGCCTTCGTCGAGCAAACCAAGGAAGTGCTGAACGTGAGTTTCGAGACGGACAATTTCTTCCTGAATATCGCTGCGATCGACGAGAAGCGCAGCCTCCTGCAGGACTCTTTCCTTGTCGACGGTCACCCCAAGAACTTCCTGCAAACGGGATTGCAGGCGTTCGCTGTAATTCTGGAGGACGGCGCGGCGATGCTGTTGCACGCGCTTGCTCGCTTCCGTGAGATGAGCCATACGATCGCGAAGTTCGCGGACAATGCCGCGGCCCTCTTCCTCGCGCATCTGGTTGAGACGGTCCAGCGCTTCGCCAACTTTAGCCATGACGGCAGATTCAATCTCGCCGTCGGCACTGTCGTTGGCAGAGTCGAGGGCTCCGGGGATGCGCAGAACGGCGTTGAGGTCGGGCTCAGTCGCGAGGGAAAATTCTGCGGCTGCAGCGCGGAACGCGGTGATGTATCCACCGACGATTTCGCGGTTCAGCGAGAAGGCTTCGCTGGTTGTGCGCTCGAGGCTTAGTGCAACTTCGACGTGACCGCGCGACATTTTTTCTTTCAGCAAGCGCCGCAGTTGCATCTCGAGCGAATCGGTGCCGGAAGGAAGGCGGAAGTGCAAATCGAGAAAGCGATGGTTGACCGATTTCAAAGAGAGAGCGAAGGCCATGCGGCCATTGGAACTTGCGGCGGAGGCTGCAGTCGCACCCGTTTTCTGGCGCTGCACTTCACCTCTCACCTGCGAAAAACCTGTCATCGAGCGTATGGGCATAGGGGGATATCTTTTCTAAGAACCTGCCACTGCTTTTGGGGCGTCGGCGTTCGCGAATTGCAATTCGTAAAGGCGCCGGTATGTGCCTAGCTTCGTCATCAATTCTTCATGCGCTCCGATGTCGGCAATCGCGCCATTCTCGATCACGACGATGCGGTCCGCACGGCGCACGGTGGAGAGGCGATGCGCAATCACGAATACGGTGCGGCCGGTCATGAGATTATGCAGCGCGGACTGCACGAGCGATTCCGACTCGCTGTCGAGCGCTGATGTGGCTTCGTCGAGAATCAGGATCGGAGCGTTCTTGAGCAACGCACGGGCGATGGCAAGACGCTGGCGTTCGCCGCCGGAAAGCCGCACGCCGCGCTCTCCAATGACGGTATCGTAACCTGATGGAAGCGCCATGATGAAGTCGTGAGCCAGGGCGGCGCGGGCGGCGGCCTCGACTTCCTTCAATGGAACGTTGGGCTGGCCGTAAGCAATGTTGTTGCGGACCGTGTCGTTGAACAGAACGGTTTCTTGCGTGACGATGCCGACCTGCGCCCGCAGTGAAGAGAGTGTCACATCGCGTACGTCGAGGCCGTCGATGAGCAGGCGCCCGGCAGTGACGTCGAAGAAGCGCGGGATCAGGTGCACCAGCGTGCTCTTGCCTGCGCCGCTGGAGCCGACGATGGCCAGCACTTCACCGCGCCGGACCTCAAGGTCGATGTTGTGGAGGACGTCGTGCGACTCTTCGCCATCGTTGAAGTAGGCAAAGCTGACTTGCTCGAAACGCACACTGCCTGAGAATTTGGGCAGAGTCTTCGCGCGCGGTTTCTCGCGCACGTCATCTTTGAGATCCATAAACTTGAAGATCTCCGACGATGCGCCCAGCGCCTGCTGAAAGTTGTTGTAGAAGAGTGCGAACTTGCGAACGGGATTGTAGAGGCTGAAGACCGCAGTAATGAATGCGACGAAGATGCCGGGCGTCATCTGATTGTGAGCGATCCGGTCGCGGCCTAGCAGGAGCAGAAGAGCGATTCCGACGACACCGAAAATATCCATCAACGGCGAGCTGATCGCGGCAGCCGCGACAGAGCGGAGGTTGGCACGGAAGAGACGGCGGGCGGCGTTGCGGAATCTCGAAATCTCCCAGTTCTCCGTGTTGAAAGCCTTTACGATGCGGTTGCCCGTGATGGTCTCGTGCAGAATGTTCTGGATTTCCGCGAGTTTGTCCTGGCCGTGGCGCGTCGTCGTACGAACACGAGAACCAATCTTCCGCGATGAGTAGATGATCACGGGCACGAACAGCAGCAAGACCCAGGCGAGTTTGCCGCCGAGAATCACGACCACGATAGCTACGGAAATAAAGGTGAAGAACTGCTGTAGCAGCTCCGACAGCACGGTCGACATCGCGTACTGCACGCGCTCGATATCGTTGATGATGGTCGAGAGCAGGGTCCCGGTGGTGTGTTGTGAAAAGAACGCGGCGGAACGGCGCAAGAGAGCGGTGTAGAGATCGTCGCGCAGATCGGTGATCATGCCGAAGCCCGCGTGATTCACCAGGTATGTGCCTGAATAGTCGCAGATTCCCTTCAGAATGGTGGAGGCGACCAGCGCAAAAGCTACGATGTTCCACGCATTTGTGAAATGCGATGGGACGAACTGCTGCAGATAAACTGCGTGGTGCGTACCTGGAATGATGAAGAGCTGAATATCTTTCGAACCGGTCGCCGGGTTCAGAACTCGATCGAATACGGGACGCACCAGCAGGTACTTGAACGCGTCGAGCGCGCCGACGGCCGCCATCAATACGACCGAAGACAGAATCTGCCACCAGTACGGAAGCGCGTACCGAATCAGCCTCGTCAGTTGCCGCATGGGGCTCCCGCGCGGGGCAGGGCGCAATCGCTTGCTGCCGGTCGAATAGGCATGGGTTGCAAGGCCTTATTCTACTTGAGTCACATCCCGGAACGACGCCGTTTGTCTCTCGCGGGATGCAGAATTATCCGGGACTATCCCGGTGCACCGCTTTGACGCGATAGCCCGCGCGGCGAAGGTGCTTGCCAACGTCTTCCGCAATCATCACAGAACGATGCTGTCCTCCGGTGCATCCGAACGCGATCGTCAAGTAGCTCTTGCCTTCGTGGATATAGTGCGGCAGCAAGTACACGAGTAGATCGGAGATACGCGAGATGAATTCTTTCGTCTGCGGGAACGAACGAATGTACTTGGCAACGCGTGGGTCGCGACCCGTCAGCGGGCGGAACTCGGGCACAAAATGTGGGTTGGGCAGGAAGCGAACGTCGAAAACGAGATCGGCATCTTCGGGCACTCCCTGGCGGAAACCGAAGCTCACGCATGAGACCAGGATGCTCTTTTCCCGAGACTGTTCCTGAAAGCCGTCGGTGATGTGAGCGCGCAGTTCGTGGACGTTGAACTTCGAGGTATCGATGACAAAGTCAGCCAGCCTGCGAATGGTGCTGAGATGGCGCCTTTCCGCCTTGAGAGCGGATTGTACGGATGAGTCCGCACCCAGCGGGTGAGGGCGGCGGGTCTCGCTGAAGCGACGCATCAGGACGGTGTCGGAGGCCTCGAGGAAGACGACCTTGGTCGGAATCATCCGCCGGACCGATTTCAAAATTGCCGGCAATTGTTCGAGCTTGGAACCCTCGCGGACGTCCACGACCAGCGCAGTGCGGCGGATTTCGCTGGACTGCACCGCCAGTTCGGCAAATTGCGGGATCAATTCGACGGGAAGGTTGTCGACGCAGTAGTAGCCGAGGTCTTCGAAGGCTTTCAGCACGGAGGCCTTCCCGGATCCGCTCATTCCCGTGATGATGACCAGTTCGGGCGAGCGCTCGCGGCGGACATGAGAGGATTTCTTCCCGGAGGGCTTTGCGCGCTTCCGTATTTGGCCTGGGACCCGAGGCTTCATGAAATGGATAGTAGCATCGAAGCGGCGTCGGGCCGCGTCTTCTGGATTGCCAATTGAGATACCGACCGGGCCAGCTTCGCATGGTAGAGGGAATGGTAATTGGCAATTTGGGTAATCCGGATTGTCTCAAGCCCGCGCGGGCCTGTAAGCTATGGCGTCATGAAAAAGTTCGAAGAACTCACCGAACGCGAGGTGCTGGCACTGGCGATCGCGCTCGAAGAAGAAGACGAGCGCGTCTACTCCGACTTTGCCGAAGGATTGCGGCAGGATTATCCGGCTACAGCCTCGATGTTCGATGGAATGCGAGAGGAGGAATCGGGGCATCGAAGGCGACTGCTCGAGCTTTTCCAGAAAAAATTTGGTGAGCACATACCGCTCATTCGACGCCAGGATGTGCGCGGATTTGTGGAGCGTCCAGCGCTGTGGCTGGTGCGTCCTCTAAGAATTGAAGCGGTGCGCAAAGAGGCTTCGACAATGGAGGTCGAGACTCGGAGATTTTATGAAAAGGCCGCCGCGCGCACCCAGGATGCGAGCATCCGGCAGTTGCTGGACGACCTGGCAACGGAAGAGCGTGAACACGAAGAGCGTGCGCAGGAACTCGACAAGCAAAAGTTGCCGGCGAACGTGAAAGCCGATGAAGAGGTAGCGCAGCGGCGGCTGTTTGTTTTGCAGATCGTGCAGCCGGGGCTGGCCGGGTTGATGGATGGATCGGTATCGACGTTGGCGCCGGTATTCGCGGCGGCGCTGGCCACGCAAAAAAGTTGGGACGCGTTTCTGGTGGGACTGGCGGCGTCGGCTGGGGCGGGCATCAGCATGGGATTTGCGGAGGCTCTGTCGGACGATGGCAGTTTGACGGGGCGGGGACATCCGTGGGTGCGCGGGTTGATTTGTGGAGCGATGACGGCGTTGGGCGGCATCGGGCACACGCTGCCATTCTTGATTCAAGATTTTCGGGCGGCACTGTGGGCCGCGGGCGCCGTCGTGCTGGTCGAGCTGGGCGTCATCACGTGGATCCGCAAACGCTATATGGACACTCCTTGGGTGACGGCGGCGCTGCAGGTCGGGCTGGGCGGCGTGCTCGTGTTTATTACGGGCGTGCTGATCGGAAGCTCGTAGAAGAAGGCAGATTTCAGAATTTTGATTTCACATTGCGACGCCAAGTCTTTCGCAGCGGCAGCTCTGAGCACCGCGCGGCGGGCGAGCCGCCCGCCGGACAGCCGCCGTGACGGCGGCGCTACAGTCACGGCTGCGTGTCTAGAGGGTGCGTGCTCTTCTCGTAGAACTCGTTCTGCAGTTTGAGACTGACGTCGTCGCCTTTCACGGCGCGGATCGCCTTCACTACAGAGTCAATCCACCACTTCATCTGGAACTCACCTAGCTCTTTTGTCGCGACGGATCCGTCGCCGGAATAGTGGTTGGGAAATCGCGTGTACCACCAGATCCCGGTGTAGACATCTTCCGGAAGCTTCTGGCGTGCCTGATCCGCACCCGATTCATTTGTCGCGCGATCGAGATGCACCGTGTCGGGACGGGAGATCATCATCTTCGAGGTCTCGCTTTCGCCGGCGTGCATGTCGATGGTGGTCTTTTTTGGCGGACCTCCATGTTCGGGCGTACGTTCATCGAAAACATAGACCACGTAGTCGTGCGGCTTGTCGAGTTGCGTTTGTGCAAAGTACGGGAGCAAGCTGTCGTTACCGCCGTGGCCGTTGACGATCAGGATTTTCTTGCAGCCGTTGCGCGCCATCTCGTCGGTGGTCTCTTGCAACAAAGCGAGCTGCAGGTTGCGGCTATAGGCCATGGTTCCGGGCTCGTGGCGCGCTTCGGCGATCTGACCGAAATAATATTCCGGGAAGACAACGGCATACTCCTCCTCAGCCGCATGCAGTGCCGCGTAACGAACATCGAGAAGATCGGTTCCGAGGGGAAGGTGCGGACCATGCTTCTCGATAATTCCGAAGGGCAACAGGCATGTGCCCTGCGAGCGATGGATGCCTTCGCGAAAGTCGGAGGCCGTGAGTTCCTCCCAATGCACGGAGAGCTTCGTTGGCGTTTGAGCTTGCGCGTGAACGAAGCAGGGTGCGCTTAGCACGCAGGAAAGAACCAGAACAGTGATGACGGAAGAGTGCTTGGGGGCGCGAGTGGATAGGATCATGATGAAATCTCCCTCGGCGGCGAATTTTAGCACGCAAATGGCTCTATTCAAACGTATCAATATGGAGTGAAGATGCGGGCCGGTGCAAGAACTCTGGTACCCGTCCACACAATCGAATGCAACTCGGGGAAAGGTCTCGTGTTTTATCCTGTGAGCATCACGCTAAGAATGGAGAGCAACTTGAAGCTATTGAGTAGATCCGTTGCCGCCACAATCGCCGCAGGAATCTTTGCCGCTCTCACGCAGTGGATGCCGGCGCAGGATCTCGTCCAGGCTCCCAGGAAGGACGGAGCAGTAACCGCGCTTCGCGTCTACGAGCCCGGTAGACCTGGGTGTGCGCCACTGGCCTTGATCTCTCCGGGAGCGGGAGGCAATGAGAATGGCTACAAGTATCTGGCGGAGGGGCTACGTGATGACGGGTGGCGGGCCATTGTCATGGGCCACAAGGAGAGTGGGATGGCCGCGCTACGCTCGGACATGCGCGAGTCTCATGGCCTTCACAAAGGATTACAGGAACTGGTGAACGATCCCAAAGCCTACGATGCCCGGTTGATGGACATCGCGGCCGCACTCGACTGGGCCAACTCTTCCTGCAAGGTTCCCTTCGTGGCGTTGCTTGGGCATTCGATGGGCGCGCGCACGGTGGAAGTAGAGGCGGGCACAAAAAACAACTTCGGGGTGAAGGGACTCGATCGCTTTGACGCTTATGTTGCGCTCTCGCCCGACGGGCCGGGGGCGATGTTTCCGGAGAATGCATGGAGCGGAATCCGCAAGCCCATGCTGATGTTGACGGGCACGCGTGATGGCTCTCTCGATGGCGACTGGAAAACGCGCACGATTCCCTTCGACTCATTACCAGCAGGATGCAAGTGGCTAGGAGTGATTGATGGGGCCACGCACATGAATTTTGCGGGCGGCGGCTTCGCGGGATCAACGGAAAAACTCACCCTGCTCGAGACAAAGACGTTTTTGGATGGGCTGCGCGGCGGAAAATGCGCGGTACCGGTGCAAGCGGAGGGGATTACGGTAAGGAGTAAGTAACGCTTCGGATACAACAGCGATTCCGACGGAGTCAACTCTCCCACCGTGCCCCTCGAGAGAACGGAGGGGCACGGATGGGGCATTCCGGGTCGCTACTTCAAGAAGATCTCTTGCATCAGATCTGAGCTGATGATTTCTCTTATCTCGGCGCGCTTCTCTCCGAGTTGTTGCGAGGCCTGCTTGCCTCCGAGGATTTTGTCGCGGGCGGCTTCGCCTTTGGCGGCCAAGCCGTCCATGGCGGCGAAGTTCTTGTATTCAATGGCGACGGCGATGTCCCAGTCTTCCGGGCTGTTCTTGGTTTGCTTGAGGAAAATCTTGTAGTCCATGATCGTCCCCTGCTTTTTCTGCTCTTCGATCAGGGGTTTGGTGGACTGGCGGAGACTCGTAAGGTAGGCGTCCATCTGGTTGGGTTTGACGCGGATCAGTTGCACGCGCCAGATGGGGCCTTCCGTGTAATGCTCTTGCGCGAACAGAGCGGGCGCGAGAAGCAGCAGCAGGATCACGAGACCATAAAGCTTCTTCATGGGATTCTCCTGAGTTGTGCGGATTGAACGGCGGGGAGGATCATACTCCAGTGGCGGGATTTGGGATAGCGGTGGTCGGAGTGCAACTCCCAGCCTTCGACATGGTCGAATCACAGCAGAACAAACTGATTTACAGAGTGGAACGAGGAAGAGCAGCAGCCTGATCGGGTAGGTCCTAGGTCCCCACTTCTCGCGCAGAGGGCACGCGAGAAATGGGGCACCCAATTTAGCTGACAGCTGAAGACTGACTGCTGTTCTACGGGACTTCGATCAGTTCCATTTTGTCGTCGCGACGGCGGCGGTGCAGCACCATCAGTTTGCCTTTGGGGTCGCGGAAGACGAAGACGTCGCGGTCTTTGAAGTGGGCTTCCTTAATCGCCTCTTCCAGCGTCATGGGGCGCATAGCAACATTCTCGTCGGAGCGAAGAAGGTGAACTTCGGTGGTCTTGGCGACAGCGGGATACTTGTGCACCATGACCGGGACCGCTGTTTTTTCCGACAGGCCAACCGTGGTTTGCAGTTCCTCTGGTTCCTGGGGCGAGGTCTCGTGTCCGTTCCACTTTTTGACTTCTTCGCTCTTGCGCGCGGAACGCTTCTTCGACATCCATTTCGTTTTGTATTTGACGGCCTGCTTCTCGAGGTGGTCGAGGGCTTCGTTGACAGCGATGGTCATATCCTTGGCCTGAGCGAGGCCGACCAGCGGGCCATTGCGGGGGCTGATCGTGATTTCGGCTTTGTGGCGATGCTTCTCGACGGCGAGGACGACCTTGGTTTCAAATCTGTCGCCTAGAATCTTGCGGATTTTTGCGAGGCCGGTTTCAACTTCTTTGCGGATGGCGGAAGTAACTACGTACTGTCTGCCAGTGTATTCCACATTCATGAGCGCCCCTCCTAAATTCTTTCTACCGAGTCAAATTGGGCACTGCAACTAAAAACCTGTTCTTAGCCACGAGCCGTTATCGTTCTACTCGAATACCAACTCCTTTCGGGACCCAGACACAGCTGATGTCTATTTGCGTCTTACACTTTTCGCCCAGACCAGACTCGATCCATTCACTGAGCAGGTCGAGTCTGCTGGGATCTTTTGCCGCTGCAATAGCAGTGTCATGATCGGCGCCACTAACCCGCACCATATAAACCAGACGAACATATCTGGCATCCTCAGGTAAATCGAAAAGAGGAACAAGTGGATGCGATTGAGGAGTCTTTTTTCCCTGTTTGGAGATCGTCGCTGACCTGAACTTGATCCTGACGCCTCCGTCTCTGCGTTTCTCGATGGTGTAAAGCGAGGTTTCGTACCCTACCAGGTCGTCGCCGGCCGTGAAGACGAGTGTGTTGCCCTGTTGTTCTTCTCGTTTCAATTGTGGCAAATATCCACCGGACTTCAGAACCGGAGTGAAGACTTCTATCCGCCATCCGGGCTGGAGGTCGAGGAAACTCTTCTGAATGTCCAGTGGAATGCTTGGGTGAGGATGGGATAGACGGGAGGCGCAACCGGAGGAGAACATAGCCATTGCCAAGCAGCAAATAAATTTGGTCCATCGCATACGGCAAATTCTCTGGCTTCGCTTACAAACGTGGAATGTCAGAGACCGTAGTTCGACCGGTCTTTTGATCTACTTCTTCACTCTTCGTTGGTGCGTGCTCGGGATGCGCATGTCTTCACGGTATTTCGCGACTGTGCGGCGAGTAACCTGGATGCCTTGCGACTGCAGAATCCGGGTGATTTGTTCGTCGGTCAGCGGACGGCTGGGATCCTCTTCTTCGATGAGCTTTTTGACGCGGCGCTTGAGGATGAGCAAAGAAGTTCCGCCGCCCTCGGGGCCCTGTACGCTCTCGCTGAAGAAATAACGCAGCTCGAACACGCCTTGTGGTGTGTGGGCGTATTTGCTGGCGACGGCACGGCTTACCGTGGAAGGATGCACGCCGATTTCTTCGGCCACCTCCTTGATCATCATTGGTTTGAGTTGATCGATTCCGCGTTCGAGAAAATCCTGCTGGCGGGCGACGATGCAGTAGCAGACTTTGGTGATCGTCTGCTTGCGCTGCTCAATATTCTTGATGAGCTGAATGGCGCTCTTGTAGCGCTCTTTGACGTAGTCGCGCGTGTTCTTGTCGTTGGTGCCGTCGCGTGTGACCAGCTTCTTGTAGGCGGGATTCAGTCGTAGCTGTGGCAGGTCTTCGTCGTTCATGATGACCAGCCATTCGTCGCCATGCTTCACGAACGCGACGTCCGGCTCGATGAGCCGTGGCTGCACTATGTTGTAGCGCAGGCCGGGGCGCGGATCGAGCGTGCGAATGTATTCGAGAGCCGCCTGCACGGCCTCCATGGGGCGGCCGACGGCCTTACCGATTTCTTTGTATTGCTTGTTCTGCAGGCCCCGCAGATGGTGCTCGACTACGGCGATCGCATCCTGCAGAATCTGCGCCGTGCCGTTGCCGTTCTTGTGCAGCGCGAGTTGAGCCTGGTGATAACGAAGCTGGGCCAGTAGGCATTCGCGGAGATCACGGCATCCCACGCCCGGAGGATCCAATTGACGGACCACTTCCAGAGCTTCCTGCAGATCTGCTGCGGTGAACTTCGGCTGGTACATCGGCGCGGACTGGGGCGCGGATTGGACCGCGCTCTGTGCCACGGACTCTGGTGCGGGAGCCACTGCAGCGGCTGAATCGGAGCGCGAAGAGAAAGACGCTTCGGCGAGCGGCGCCGGAGCTGAAATTTCCGCTTTGCTCGGCTCGGCGCTTTCGGCGGCGTCAAGTTCAGGTTCGGTGTCCAGCGAATCTTCGACGCTTCCCTCGGCGTCTTTCGCCGATTCTACGGAGACTTCTGCAAGACCCAGGGCCTGCGCCTCACTGACAATGTTTTTCGCCGTGGCGGCATCAGCCTCCGGAGGCGCTGGTGGCGCTACGCCGAGTAATTCATCATCGCTGGCGATCAGGTAGCCATCTTCATTGAGGTTGCCGATGATAAGGTCAGAGGCCTCGCGGACTTCCTTGCGCAGGCTCAGCGCACCGAGTTGCCAAGCCAGATGATCGGTCAGGTTGCCCGGCTTCGACAGGAAATTCTCGAACGACGGGCGCTCGATTTCCTCCATCTCGCTGTGGGTGCGGTAGCCGGGATCGAGGTAGTCCTGGAAAAACGAACCGAAATCAATTTCTTCGAAGGGATCTTTCTTTTCGACCGCGGTGATGGGGTTTTCTTCGTTGGTAGCAGCAGCGGCGCGCTCGCGGTCTTCTTCCTTCTTGCCGACTTCGTCGAGCAGAGGAACCGCTTCTTCGAGTTCTTCAAGAACCGGATTCTCAACCATCTCAGCGGTGATCATGTCCTTCAGCTCAAGCTTGTTGAGCGCGAGGACGGAGACCATCTGCACCAAACCCGGAGTGAGGATCTGGCGCTGCGAGAGTTTGACGCTTAGTTTGTGCTGCAGTAGGACCATAAAATCGGCCGATATTCGTACTTAATCAAAATCCCCTTAACCAAAACCTGTTGTCATTCGGACCGCCGACACACAGCAGGTTCCTCACCCGCGCTTTGCGCGTGTTCGGAATGACAAAACTTGCTTTGCGCGTGTTTGACAAAACTTAAAGTTCATACCAGCGAGAAACTCTCGCCCAAATACACCCTTCTTACCTCCGGATCGGTCGCCAACTGCTCGGGCTGTCCCTGACGGAAAATTCGGCCGTCATCGATGATGTAGGCCCGGTCGGTCACGGAAAGCGTTTCGCGCACGTTGTGATCGGTAATCAGCACTCCAATGCCGCTCGCCCGCAGACTGCTGATGATCTTCTGCAAGTCGAGCACAGCAATCGGATCGATCCCGGAAAACGGTTCGTCCAACAAAATGAATGTGGGATTGATACACAGGCAGCGGGCAATTTCGACGCGCCGCCGTTCCCCACCAGATAAGGCATACCCGCGATTCTGACGGATGTGCTCCAGTCCTAACTCATCGATAAATTTTTCCATCTTCTCGCGACGCTCGTGCCATGACATTGGTTGAGCTTCCAGCACCGCGAGGATGTTTTCTTCTACCGTTAACTTGCGAAAAACCGAAGCTTCTTGCGGGAGATAGCTGATGCCATACTGACGGGCCCGTAGGTACATGGGAACGTCCGTAATGTCCTGACCGTCGTAAAGCACGCGGCCAGTATCGGGAGGGATCAGGCCAACGATAGCGTAAAAAGTGGTGGTCTTGCCGGCACCGTTTGGGCCTAACAGTCCAACAACCTCGCCCTGGTCGACTCGCAGGCTGACACCATTCACAACGCGGCGGCCACGGTACGACTTGCCGATTTCTTCTGTGGCCAAAGTACGCATTTATCTTGCCATTTGTCTTGGTCTTATCTGGCCACTCGCGTCTGAGTTACCACAGGACTACTAGCTTCGCCTTCTACGAGCACCCTATCATCGCGTCTAAAGAAAGTCAACGAAACCCCGGTAATCTTGCCCTGTTCGGCATCAAAAATGCTAGGCGGTCCGCCGGTGAGGACGAACTTGTCGTCCGCC
>Ga0209168_10002863_pt1 | contig 12213 bp, 11 predicted proteins | sample Coa_R1_FD_187156 | JGI IMG/M metagenome (GOLD analysis project Ga0209168, IMG submission 187156) | Surface soil microbial communities from Centralia Pennsylvania, which are recovering from an underground coalmine fire - Coalmine... | ecosystem: Environmental > Terrestrial > Soil > Unclassified ... | reverse complement strand
CAATGCGCGACTTAAGACGCGCACCACAAAACCAGAATTCATCGGCGAGATGGACGAGCGAGGGGCGAACTCCCCTTATTTCTTGTCTTCTACTACATGGCCGCGCCCGTCGCGTACTTCATTTCCCTTGAAGTCAGGATTCTTATCGGGCTGCTTCGATGCGTCGCGTTTCTCTCCGCGGTTGGGGTTTGGGCCCTTGTAGCCGTGCTGGGGATCGAGGCGATTGTCCACGGCGCCGTGAAATTTGTCAGGGCCGTTGAACCACGGACCAGCGCCCACGAAAATGCTGGAGGGAAACCATTCCGGACCGTAGTAGCTGTAAGGCGCGCAAGTGTACGGAGGAGCATCGTAGTAACCGTACGGGCAATCCGGCGCAGCCGCGGTTTCGCAGGATTGAGCGACGGCCGTGGGAGCTTTCGCTGTCAGGCAAATACCCGCCGCAATCACCACAGCTGCAAAAATGATGAGCCGCTTCAAGATAGTTCCTCCACCCGTGAACAGGCCGATCGACATCTCAGCTGCAAAAAGCGTACCAGAAATCGCGGCGGAGTTCGAGCGCCACGCCAGCTACCGATCACACCCTCAGGAGAGATAAAGGTCCAACATAAAGTCTAGGATCTGCTCGTCGAGTTGCGGCACAGCCTTTCGAGGCTTAGAGTAAAGCTTGCCCGATTCCGATGAAGGCGAGAAACTCCATGCTCAAAGCGATTCGCGCGTCTGCACTAACGTTTCTCGCCATAGCTGCGGGCTTGCTCGTTTCTCTCTCCGCTAACGCCCAGGAAGTGCCAAAGGAGCTGCAGCCGCCTGCCAACGAACAGCTCCTCCTGCAAGTGCACGCCAAGGGCGATCAGATTTACACCTGCAAAGAGAATGAAGGGAAATTTATCTGGATGCTAAAAGCTCCGGACGCCCAGCTCACCGACAAAAGTGGCAAGCCGTTCGGCAGGCATTTCGAAGGACCTTCCTGGGAAGCGACCGATGGCAGCCGCATCACAGGCAAGGCCGTAGCCAACGCACCTTCACCCGAAGCGGATTCGATTCCCTGGCTGCTTCTGAGTGTAGTCAGTCGCGACCACGCGGGCGTACTCGCGCGCGTCACCTCGGTTCAGCGCGTAAACACCAAGGGTGGCAAAGCGTCTGCGTCCGGCTGTGACGCTGCGCATGCCGGTGGCGAAGAACGGATACCCTATTCCGCCGACTATCGGTTCTTCGCTCCCCGATAAGTCCAAATTTTCTCAGCTTGTTAACCGGCAGCGGCCACGTGTCCGCGTCAGCCGCGTCGCGCTGCCTCGATGGCAGCGACGTCGATCTTCTTCATCTTCATCATCGCTTCGAAAGCGCGCTTGGCCTCATCGCCGCCAGCCGCGAGCGCGTCCGTCAGCGCGCGCGGGGTGATCTGCCAGGAGAGGCCCCAGCGGTCCTTGCACCAACCGCACTGACTTTCCTGTCCGCCGTTGCCCGTGATCGCGTCCCAGTAGCGGTCTGTCTCTTCCTGATTGTCCGTGGCGATCTGGAATGAGAAGGCCTCGCTGTGCTTGAATACCGGGCCGCCATTGAGACCGAGACATGGAATGCCCAGGACGGTGAAGTCCACCGTCAGCACATCGCCCTTCTTGCCTCCCCGATAGTCCCCGGGCGCCTTGTGAACGGCGATCACCCTGCTATCCGGAAATGTAGCGGCGTAGAAACTTGCCGCATCTTGCGCGTCGTTATTGAACCACAGGCAGATCGTGTTCTTGGGCGTCACGTTCGTCTGCTCCTTGTGGCCGGGTGAAAATTTCGGCCTCACGAAAACCGGTTGTTAGAAATGGCTGAAAATACCGATCAGAAGAATAATTGGAATCGGCACTCCCAGCAACAAAAGTAAAATAGAACGCATGGCAGTCTCCTTTCTGCATCAAGCAACGCGCAAATGATCCCTCTGCTTCCCTCCAACAGTTGCGGCAAAACTCGCGCAAAAGGCACCGACCAGGAGAGCGAAGAAAGTCCAGTAAGACAAGTGAGCGCCGGCTTTGCGCGCGGTGTCGGCGGATTGCCGCGCATCTTCGAACACCTCCGACACCCGCCGCTCGGCATCGGCCCGATTGAGACCAGTGCGCGCAGATACGAGTTTCGCCAGATAAGCCTTGTCGGCCGATGGAAGCTCGGGCTGCCGGAGATCGGTTGCAAATATGCTTGCGACCTCGGACCGCACCGTGGCGATGTTTTGCTCTGCGCCTGGCGCATCTGAACGAAACAAACTATCGATGAAATAGGCGTTGGGATCGTTCGCCGATGGCGCAGCCGCAACTCCCTGGGCGGCCTTGCCTGCAATGGATGTCGCTGCCGTCGCCAAAAATGCCGCGGTGACTACCAGCCCAACGGCCCACACCAGGAATCCATGCGCGGTATCGCGAAAATACACCTCATCCGTGTGAACATTGACCCATTTCGTGCGCAGCCGTCCGGCCAGGTAACCGCCCATCGCCGAGGCGATAATTTGCGAAAAGACCAGCCAAACGATGGCCGCGATTCCCGCAACGGATGCGGCCGAAGTGTTGGACCACGGCGAAACCGAAGACAGTCCGATTCCCGTGCCCAGCGCCAGCAGGATCAGCGATGTCGCCGCGACCACAAAAGCGCCACCGATGATTGCCGCCCATGACAATGCTGACGAAGATGCCTCTTCGGTTCCGAAATTATCAAGGTATCCGGAAGGCTGAGTTGTTAATGGTGCTCTGGCTGGATGTGCCATTTAGATCCTCCGAAAAAAGAACGAATGCCGTACCCGTTTGAAGAAAGCCTGAAACGAGCGTACAGATTGGCTGGCAAGGCCTCCATACCGGGTTATCCTGAGGTCGAATTCTCTTAACGTGTAGAAACTGCAGCGACCGTTTGCCGGCCGGCAATTTTTTTACCCAAAGCTCTCCTCAATCAGAAATCAGAACATACCCATAGGGCTGTATTGTTCCCTTCGATCGATCGGCTCAGACTGGCTTCAACAGCGCGGCCAATGCGCCGCGCGACCAGCCCGTGAACACTATGCGGAGGTAGCTTCATGAGGCTCATCACTACAGGCGTTTTGTTCTTCCTTCTCGGATTCACAGGCCCAATCTACGCTCAGCACCAGGACGACGATAAACAGCAACAAGATGAGAAGAGACAGCAACAGCGAGAGCCGAGCCGGCAGGAGCAACCGAATGTCCGGCCGCCGGAGCAAAATCGAAATCAGCAGCAGGAGGAACAGCGCTCTCAGCAACAGCAGCAAGACGAAAAGAGGCAGCAACAACAGCGTGCCCAGGAACAGCAGCAAGAACAGAATCGGCAGGAGCAGCAGCGCGCCCGGCAGCAGCAGGATAGGAATCAGCAGGAGCAGCAGCGCGCTCAGCAAGATCAAAGACGGCAGGACCAAGAACGTGCCAAGCAACAGCAGCAGGATCGAAGCCGGCAGGAGCAGCAGGACGCGCGCCAACCGAAGCTAAACAAGAATCAGCAGGAGCAGCAGCGCGCTCAGCAGCAAGACGAGAACCGCCAGGAGCGAGAGCGGCCTCAACAACAGGCCAACCGGCCTCCACAGCAAGTGCAGCGTGTCCAGCAAAACCAGCAGCGCCAGGTGTGGCAAGAGCACCGCGCGCATAATTGGCAGTCGGAACACCGCACCTGGCAGCAACGCGGCGGCTACAACGGCTACCGCATTCCCGATGATCGCTATCGCGGCAACTTCGGCCCGACTCACTTCTTCCGGATCGACAGGTATCCGATGGAGTTGTACGGAGGATATCCGCGATTTGAGTATGGCGGCCTTTGGTTCGGTTTTGTGGACCCGTGGCCGGAATACTGGTCAGACAATTGGTATGACAACGACGACGTCTACATCATCTATTCCGATGACGGCTACTACCTTTACAACCGCCGGTATCCGGGAGATCGGATAGCGGTTACGGTTTACTTGGACTAGCTGTCACATCGGATCGATGGAGGGGCGGACGGCCTGCCCTGCAATGAGTGTAGGATTGTCTCCAACTCAATTCTGTGATGAGGGAAAAACAACTTCGATGGTCGTATCCACTTCGAGGCATTCAAGTGCAATGGGGAACGGTTCCGTCCCTGTGGCCTCCTCAGTCGCACTTCTATATTGCCACCACTTAACGGCGTCGATTGCTGCCTGCTCAAGTTGAGGAGGACCAGAAACGTACTGGAGTTTCCGCGGCCTGCCGCCGGTATCGATGATGGTGTGCAGGACTACCGTGCCGGAAACATTCGCCGCTGTCGCGGCGGGAGGAATCTCCGGGCTCACTTTGTAAACCAGTGACTCTGCTTGAGTAGCTGCGTCAACCTGGATTCGACGTGGCGCCGGTTGCGCAGGCGTCAAATCCATACCAGGTGGTTTTTCTTCTTCGGGGCCTTGCGTAACCCAGACGGTAAAAGTTAATTCCTGATCCTTATAGTGTCCGGTGATTTCCCAACAACCGAAGGTGGGGATATTGATCATGGTGATTATCCATGCGTTGTCATCGTCTCGCCGGAAAGCGTTACTGTCGAAGCTGGATGTAAAGGATGGAGCTGGACCATCCAGTCTCTTTCCAGTTACGGTCAATTGGCCGTCCTTCTGGGAAAATGCCGGATGCATGCGCAGCCAGGCAAATTTATTGCTGTATACAAAATCGTCGGGTTGTAGCGCGGTCCAGCTTCTCCACGTTCCGTCGACTGGCAACGCAGTCCATAGCTTCTCCGTGCCAAACCAAAAAGAAAAGATGCCCGTGCCGTTGTCAGGCTCGCGCGGGAAAGGCGATGGCGGCACAAAACGCCCATCGGCAGGGAGAGTCACGCGACAGTTGGCGGGGAGAGTATCGGTCTCAGCACCCTGTGCCGCGCGCGTCCGTTGCGGCGAGACCAACACGGAGAGAACGCAAAGAAGAACTACGCAGAAGGATCGTCGAACAATTCTGACCGTTGCCATTGGCTTCCTCCTGAGACTCCCGGAGAAATGAACAAATGCCAATTTCGCGCTGAGACCAAAAAGGGGCCGGATCGCTCCGGCCCTTTTTTCTTACCGTCCCTCAATATAAAGCGTTCACTTGGGCGTCACATGGATCAGCGCCCCGGGATTGGCATCTTCCAGCATCCACAGCGTGCCGTCGGGAGCTTCTTCGATGTCGCGAATCCGGTGGCCGACTTCCCAGCGCTCGGCGGTTTTGGCGCCGCCGTGGCCGTCAAAGATGATGCGGACCAGCGACTTGGTCACCATGCCGCCGACGAACCCGCTGCCGTTCCACTGCGGAAAGGTCTGGGTGCCACGGTAGAACATCAGATTGCCCGGCGCAATCACCGGCACCCAATACAGCACCGGCAAGGCAAAATCAGGCTGCGTGTTGGGTTTCGGAATGGGTACGCCATTATAGTTGTCGCCGAAGGACACGGCAGGCCAGCCATAGTTCCTTCCCTTCTCGATCAGGTTCAGCTCGTCGCCACCCTTCGGACCGTGCTCGACTTCCCACAATTCGCCGGCCGGTGAAAACGCCATTCCGTAAGGAGTGCGGTGGCCGCTGGTCCAGGTTTCGGCTGGCGTCAGGTTCGGGCCGGGAAACGTGTAGGTGCTTACGATTGGCGCGGTCTTGGCGGCTTCCGTGTCCTTCGGTGGATCGATTAGCGGAATCGTGGAGGCGCCGACCTGATTAGCAAACGGATTGCCCGGGGCGGGTTTGCCGTCGAGCGTCAGCCGCAGGATTTTGCCTTCGGGCTGGTTCGGATCCTGCGCGGGCGTGAAGCGCTGGCGGTCGCCGACCGTGAGGAACAGATACTGGCCATCGGGTGAGAAGGCAATCTGTGCACCTTCCTGGCCGCCCTTGCCCTTGGGCAGCTGGTGCCACAACACCTCGAAGTTTTCCAGCTTGGCCGAAGAGTCCGTGAGGGTCAGCTTGGCGCGCCCGAGTGCCAGGCCGCCGCCGTAGTCACCCGGCTCAACGTAAGTGAGATAGATATTCTGGTCGGTGGCGTAATGGGGCGACAGGAAAACGCCCAGCATGCCGTTCTGCCCCTGCCAATACACGGGCGGCGTATTGGTGACCATCGCAATCTTTTCTCCCTGCGCGGACACTAGCCAGATGGGACCGACCTTTTCGGTGATCAGCATGCGGCCGTCGGGCAGGAAGGCAATTCGCCAGGGCAATTCAAAATTATTCACCGTGGTCATGTTGAAGGGCACGCTGGCTTCCGGCTTCTGTTCGCCCACATTCACCTGGGCCCATGCCGTCGCAGATGCCAGAACCGATGTCAGGATGACAAGCAACGCCGCTTGCGCCAATTTCATCGTTATTTCTCCTTGGATCTTTTTGCTTCCGAAGCGCCGGACCTTAATCTTGTTCATCCTATAATACCTTGAAGTTCGTGCCAAATATGTACACCACGGAAAGCTTCCCTGTGCGTCGATTGGAAAACGGAGCGGGTCGAATCGAATGAGGCAAACAGGAAGGAGCCCCTTCCGCTGCGGCCACATCGTCGCATTGAACGGGGCTCCATCCATCAAAATGATCCGCCAATACGTTCGAGCTAGAAATGGTCCTTAGGATTCGGTATGCATGGGTTGACTTGCGGCCCGTTGCTGTTTTGTCCGAAGAACCAGTACAAGTTTGACGCGCCGTATTGTGCATCGCCGCCAAAACTGTTGTAGCCGAAGCCGGTGAAATTTCCAAAAACAAGCGAGCAATTTTGTCCGTTCTCGCCGCTGCCGTTCCAATTGCCTGTGGTCAGCGAATAGAACGGATAGAACGCTGCGCCCGCCGGTGGGACGACGCAGCCAACCCCGTTCGGCTGGCAAGCAGCTTCCGAGGCTGACACATCGGTCTCGATCTGCACGATCGGGAACGCCTCATCGTACTCGTGAGAAGTTTCAGAGAAGCTGAGCGGTCCGATACCGCCTCCGTCGACGGAACTGATGGCCAGCGAAGTTGCGTTGTTGCGCGTGCCATCCGGCCAATCGAAGAGATACGACGTCCCGTCAAAATCAACATCCGCCCCGAGGCAGCCGGCTACTGTCGGTCCGGGGAAACACGGCGGATCGTCAGTGTCATTGTCGCCATTGGAGCCGGGCGTGAAATGCCCGATCTCCACGGCAAAGTTGATATTGGCTTGCAGCGCGGCCCAGGAAGTAAAGTTGCCGAACTTGGCGGTGTCGAATTCCGGATGGAAGCTGAAATTCGTTCCGGCGCAGGTATTCGGATCCGTGGTCTGGTAACCGTTGTGCGCGCTGGCGATCATGAACCCGGACTCACCGGTGGTCAGATCTTCTATGCGAGTCATAACTCCCCCATGGGTATCGCCGGGCACGTCCTTGATCGTTATGCGCAGGACGTCGCCCTGATTCATGAGCAATGTTTGCCGATTGGGAGTGACGCTCGCGGCGTTCAGGTTGTTCGGCCCCGGAGGCCCCGTGGGAACCCCGTTGCGCTGAATGAACGCAAAGTTCGTCGTCTCGGTGCAATTGGGATTGAGCATTCCGTTGTCCATTGTTTCGAGACTATTGATGTGCAGCGACGCGCACCAGTGGGTCAGGTCGCAACTGATTTGAGTGATGAACGGCGGATTCCCCGGGGGATAAAACTGCATCTCGAGGAACGCCGAACCTGTGTTGGTGGGATTGTTCAGATCGCTGTCCGGCATGCACGGCCCGCGCACAAAACCGGAATTGGGGTCGCAGAGAGCCATGGCAAACCAGAATGCAACATAGTTTTCGAAAGACTGCGTCGCCGGAAGGGGCCGTTCCCGCGGCAGGGTAATTTGCCATTGCACGTTGTGGCCGGAGTGAGGAACGTTGGAGAAAAAGCCGATGCTCGGCTCGTCATGGCCCACGTAGTGGCCGTTGTCATATCCACGGCCGTATTCGCTGAAAAAGTCGGTGCAAGTGTCCTGCGGCCTGAGCGGTTTTTGAACCTTGCTGTAGCCATTACAATCCAATCCGCCGACAGGGTTAATGGTTTGCGCCTGTGAAACCGGTGAAAACATCCCAAGCCCCAAAGCCACGGCAAACAGAAGTATCCCGCGAACAAGCGCCATTGCACACACCTCCATTCGTGAGATTCAGAATGAGTATCCAGATGGCCTGCGATGCATTTGCGAATCGCTGCGAGAGCCCACTTGGTTGCGAGGACGAAGGACTTTTACATTCAGTTATCCATAACTGTCAATGTTAACTTTTCTCTGCATAGGATCGCTCTTGTTCCCGGGACTCGCCATCACAATTTTCCCTAATTTCCACCAGCCCTGGCCCGACAGCGTTATACTCTGCCCACTCTAAATTGGCGGGAGCCTATGGCGATCCTTCCCGGCAGACGTCTCGGGCCCTATGAAATTCTCTGCTCCATCGGTGCGGGCGGCATGGGAGAGGTCTATAAAGCCCGCGACACGCGCCTCGATCGAATCGTGGCGATCAAAGTTCTCCCCGATCATCTTGCCGACCGCTCCGAATTGCGCGAGCGCTTCGACCGCGAAGCAAAAACCATCGCCAGCCTGAATCATCCCCACATCTGCACGCTCTTCGATACCGGCCATCAAGACGACATGGATTTTCTAGTGATGGAATATATCGAAGGGGAGACGCTGGCTCAGCGGCTGGTGAAAGGGCCGCTGCCGGTCCAGCAGCTATTGCAATACTCGATAGAAATCGCGGACGCGCTGGACAAGGCGCATCGCAAAGGGATCACTCATCGTGATTTGAAACCCGGCAACATCATGCTCACGAAGTCAGGCACGAAGCTGCTGGATTTCGGTTTGGCGAAACTGGCGCAGGACGCTGCTCCCGTTACGCCGGAATCGCAAATGCCCACGATGAAAGACGCGATCACGGCGCAAGGCACCATCCTTGGCACCCTGCAATACATGGCGCCGGAACAGGTAGAAGGCAAGCTGGACCAGATCGACGCGCGCACCGACATCTTCGCGTTCGGCGTGGTCGTGTACGAAATGGCGACGGGCAAGAAGGCCTTCGAGGGCAAGAGCCAGGCCAGCTTGATGGCTAAGATTCTAGAGACAGAACCTGCACCGATGAGCACGCTTGCGCCGATGACGCCGCCGGCACTCGATCGCGTCGTGAAGCGCTGCCTCGCGAAAGACCCCGACGATCGCTGGCAATCCGCCCGCGACATTTGTGAGCAGCTTCGCTGGATTTCAGAAAGCGGCCCGCAAGCAGTTACCGCTACCACTTCCGCGGCGCACGCGTCGCCGGCTAGCCGCTTCGGCGTGGTCGCGCTGGCGTCGGTCGCTGTGATTGCGGTGATCGCAGCGTCTTTCTTCTACCTTCGCCGCACGCCACCGGTTGAAAAACGGGCGGTGCGATTTACCATCGGCCCGCCAGAGAAAGGGGGCGTTCAATTTATCCTTGGCGAATGCCGTGATCGCGCTGTCTCCTGACGGGAACAAAGTGGTGTCCTCCGCTTCCGCGGGAAACAGCGGGACGCTACTTTGGGTTCGCGCACTGGACTCGCAGTCCGCGCAACCGCTCCCAGGAACAGAGAATGGGCAATACCCATTTTGGTCGCCAGACAGCCGCGCGATAGCATTTTCTGGGGACGGCAAGCTAAAAAAGATTACTTTGTCCACCGGCGCTGTCGAAACTTTGGCTGAGGTCCGAGGGACGGTCGGAACCTGGAGCCGGGCCGGCGTCGTCCTGTTCATCGCCAACGACGGGACGCTTGCCCGCGTTCCGGAATCGGGAGGCGCAGTCACTCCGGTCACGACGCTGGATGCCTCTCGGTCGGAAACGGTCCACAATTGGCCTTTTTTCCTTCCCGATGGAAGGCACTTCCTCTACCTTGCTTACAGCTCAAGTACATCAGAGAATAACGCGATTTTCGTCGGCTCGCTGGATTCCAAAGACAGAAAATTACTGGTAAAGGCCAGCTCGAATTCAGTCTACGCGCCGCCGGGCTACTTGCTCTACGGACGGCAGGGCACGCTGATGGCCCAACCCTTTGACGCAGAGCGCCTGCAACTGACGGGCGACGCTGTTCCCATTGCCGGGGGAGTGGCATTCAATCCCTTCGGCAGCTTTGCGCAGTTTACGGCCTCTGAAAACGGTGTGCTGGCTTATCGGGGAGGCGGCGGTTCGGTGCCGCTAACACTCGCATGGGTGAGCCGCGATGGAGCGGCACAACCCCTCGCCGCTCCGCCGCACAACTACACATTCCCCAAGATTGCGCCGGACGGAAAGCGGGTCGCCGTTGGGATTGAAGAAGGAGGCGGTGGGCAGGTCTGGATCTACGATGTGGCAAGGGATGCCATGAGCCGGCTGACGTTCGACGGAAACTCCAATGTCGATCCCCTCTGGGCGCGTGATGGAAAACGGATTGTTTTCAAGGGAAAGGGCAATCGCCTGTTCTGGCAGCCTGCGGATGGCGGCGGCGCTGCGGAGCAGTTGACGTCCGACCCGCGGAGCAGCAACGATCTTCCCGGCAACTGGTCCCCCGACGGCCAAGCACTTTTATTCATGGGAACCTTCCCCGTACGCGATCTTTTCGTCTTATCGCTCAAAGATCACAAAGCCCAGCCGTTCGATACCGGCGAGGTTGGCGCATCCTCGCCCTGCTTTTCGCCGGACGGCCGCTGGATCGCCTACACTTCGAACGAGTCTGGCCGCTTGGAAGTCTACGTTAGGCCCTACCCCGGCCCAGGCGGGAAATGGCAGATTTCCACGGACGGCGGCAGCGAGCCGGTGTGGAATCCCAAGGGGCGCGAACTCTTCTATCGCAGCGGGCAAAGAATGATGGCTGTGGATTACACCGAGCAGCCGGAGTTTTCCGCGGGCAAGCCGAAGGTGCTCTTCGAGGGTCCCTACGTGCCGTCGCCACGGTCGCTAGCAGACTACGATGTCGCGCCTGACGGCCAGCGATTCCTGATGCTTAAGAATGCCGAGCAGAAGCCGGGAGAAATCAACGTGGTGCTGAATTGGACGGAGGAGCTGAAGCAGAAGGCCCCCGGCCCTCGTTAGTCACCAAACTCCGATTCGCGGAGCCTCGCCGGGATTCGAACTTTCCGCTGCTCGCCAAGAGGGAGGATCAGTGCCATTAAACTGGCACCGCCCCCCGCAGTAACGCCCCCGTCTAAGCCGTCTGGTGCGCCTTGAGGAAGGAATGAATCTGGCGCACTGCCAGCGGTATCCGCTCTTTGGGTTCTTTCCAGGGGAAGATGCTGGTCTCGGCGTTTGGCGCGAGCATCACGCACTCCATGGCGGGAGCATACGGGTGCGGAGGTACGTCGTCCGGCAGGACGAGGATCGGATTTTGGCAACTGCGGACGAAATCGCGCGTCACGGTGAAGACGAAGTCGGGATTGGTTTCGAACATTTTGGTTACAAACTGGTCGCACGTCTGCAACGAAATCTCGGGATGCTTGGCGTTCAGCAGCGGGCCCCAGGTGGTCCAGAATGAGCCCGGGTATTTGCGATCGCGCATTTCCGGGCGCCAGCCCACGGGCTGAGCGATCACCGCTGCCGCAACACGATTGGGCGCGCGCTTCAAGAGACTCCAGATGAATGGGCCGCCAATGCAGAAACCCATCACTGCGAACTTGTCGATGCCCAGATGATCCATCAGGCCGAGTTGATCGTCGGCGTAGGATTCCCACGGCCGGTCGACTTCCACAGAACCGGTGGACTGGCCGCTTGGGGCGTTGCGCAGGTCCGCTGTGATGCAGCGATACTGCCCCTTGAACTCCTCAATCGCGTTGAAGGGCGCGTTGCCGCTAAAGAAGCCGATGGTGGAGTTCAGTCCACCGCCGGGAAGCAGCATCAACGGGAAGCCGGCGCCGGCTTCCTCGTAGTAAATGCGAACAGGACCCTTCTCGTAGAATTTACCGGTTCCTCCGGTGCTCGCCTGCTGAGCAAATGCGCGCGGCAGCGCGGCGGTTGCCGCGACCGCGGCGCCCGTTGCCAGTACGGTGCGTCTGGTTATTCCCATAGTCGGCGTCCTCCTTGATCATTCTTGATCAACATTGTGGACCCGCAATTCGGACGGATTCTAGCACAGGGTTGCTGGAGGCGGAGGAGTTGTCGCGGTTTTGCGAATGATCACACTTCCACTTCGGGGACGCGCTGAAACCTCTCAAAGACGCGTGCGCTGGCCGCTCCAAAAATGAAGCCGCCAACGTGCGCGCCATAAGCAACTCCGCCCGACTGCACGTCAGCGACGGATCCGACCTGACTGAAGAGCTGAATCAGAAACCAAAATCCGATCAACAGGGCCG
>Ga0209168_10002862_pt1 | contig 12213 bp, 12 predicted proteins | sample Coa_R1_FD_187156 | JGI IMG/M metagenome (GOLD analysis project Ga0209168, IMG submission 187156) | Surface soil microbial communities from Centralia Pennsylvania, which are recovering from an underground coalmine fire - Coalmine... | ecosystem: Environmental > Terrestrial > Soil > Unclassified ... | reverse complement strand
CATGATGACGACCCAGCTTTCGTCGGCGAGATTGAGAATGACCGCGCCGCCGCCCCGGGGATCGCTATTGTCTTTGGAATCGAATCGCACCTTGTCTTTGCCGAAGTAAACCTTAGTCGCCTTGTCTCCGTGGTCGTGGTTCACGACGTCAGCGGAGAATTCGGTCTGCGCCATGGCCACACTGGTTACGACAAGCAACACAGAAAAACAGGAAGCACGCATCAGTCGAAGCATTTGAGTCTCCTTGGTTACGCGCGACGGGTCCAGAAGCGCGGGTTCGTGCTCAGGGGGGCAGAGCGGGGAAAGAATAGCAGAATTCCACTCCGCTATCTGTGACCAGGCACCCGCGTGGTAAAGCCACGCTCGAGGGCTACTGAGGTTGGCTGGATTGGATCACGCCTCGGATCGCATCCTCTTTGGTGTAGCCGGCCGGGATATCGAACAACGAATTGACCTGCGGAATCACTTGAATGTTGCGCAATTCGGTGCTGTTCCATTTGGTTTCGCGTTTGATCAGCGCGTGCAGTTCTCGATCGATCCAAAGATGGCAGATTTCGCCGTAGCAGGATAAGTCATACTTTACGGCATCGCGGCCACTAATCTTTTCTGATCCTACATTGCGGCAGGACTCGCCCGCAGCCGCCAGACCGACCATCCACTCGCCGCATGCATTGTCAACGTCTGCCGGATGCAGGCTCGCGTAGAAGCCTAGTTTGTAGTTGGCTCCGAGTGATCCCATCTTGCCCTCGTAATAAACTCTTCTGTCTGGAATGAGGATTCGCGAAGACTTTTCATTCAGATTGAGAAGCACCACGCGGCCGCGTCCTCCCAGCCGGATCTCCACTGCGTTGTTTCCGATGTTTCCGATCGCGGGTCGCGAAAGGCGCTGGACAAGGCTATCCTCGTCGGCGGTCTTTATTTCCAGGCGACGCCTGTCGCCGGAAGCGTGGACCGTCGCGACCACCGGATGCCCCGCTGCGTTCAGGTCAACGACGTCCGCCGAGTACTCGATCTGCGCTGATGCCATCGTTCCCGCCAAAATGATGAAGAAAGGAAGAACAGTCTGTACATTGACTTTCAGCATTTCGAGTCTCCTGCCTCAGTGGCCGTTGCGGCCCTGCGGCTTCGAGTAATCTCGCGCGATCCACTTCGTGAGGAACTTGCTCTCGTGTTCGTGGAATCCGAGCTGTCGATATAGCTGCGCGGATTTGTTCTGCTTTACGACTTCCAAGTGCAGAGCGCGAATGCCGGCCTCGCGCGCCGCGTCTTCCACAAATTCCATGGCTTTGCGGCCCCAGCCGCGCCCGCGAAATTCCTCGCGCAAATAGAATTCGTCGACGAAGGCGTCGCGTCCCAGCCACTCGAGACTGTAACCGAAGCAGAGAACAATGTAACCAGCGGCGATGTCGCCGTCGAGAATGAGCCAGGCCTGGCCGAGATTCGCGTCGCGAAGCAGCGTGGTCAGGGCAATACGCGCTTTCTGCTCATCGAAGCCGTGGCCGTCGAAGGCGTAGTACTCCCGCATGAACGAGAGAAGAGTATCGGCGTCGGATGCCGTCGCAAGACGAAATAACGGCGCGCTGGTTGTGCGATCCGTTTTCACGATGAAACTTCCTTACACGACGCTCTCGAGCGCGAGGGCCATGCCCATGCCTCCGCTGACGCAGAGCGTCGCCACGCCGCGCTTTGTGTTGCGCTTCAGCATTTCGTGCAGCAGCGTCACGGTGATGCGAGTGCCGGTGCAGCCGATGGGATGCCCGAGGGCGATAGCGCCTCCGTTGACATTGAGGCGGTCGCGATTGAAATTCAGCACGCGGTCGCAGGCCAGAACCTGCGCGGCGAAAGCTTCGTTCAACTCAACGAGTCCGAACTCGTGCAGGCGGAGGTTGTGCTTGTCCGCGAGTTTCTGAAGCGCAGGAACTGGACCGATGCCCATGGTTTTGGGGTCGACTCCTGCGGACGTCACGGCTGAAATCCGGGCGAGTGGCTTCAGGTTGTTCTGCTTCACGAAATATTCACTGGCGACGACCACCGCCGCGGCGCCGTCGGTGATGCCGGAAGAATTTCCGGCGGAGATCGTACCGGTCTTCGAGAAGACGGGCGCGAGCTTCGCCAACTTCTCCATGTTCGCGTCCGGGAACGGATGCTCATCGCGACTGAAAGTCGTGGAGCTCTTCTTGCCTTCGATCGTCACCGGGACGAGTTCCGCGTCAAAGCGTCCGGCTGCGATGGCGCGGGCGGCGCGGGTTTGTGAGGCCAGGGCGAATTCGTCCTGCTCCTCGCGGGAAATCTTGTATTGCTCGGCAAGCACTTCGGCGGTCTCGCCCATCACCATTTTCGCAAGCGGACAAAAGAAGCCGTCGCGATACATGCCGTCGACCAGTTCCTGCGTGCCCATGCGATATCCCCAGCGCGCCTGATCCAATAAATAAGGAACGCGCGACATCGACTCAGTGCCGCCCGCCAGAATGCAACCCGCGTCGCCGAGCAGAATCGCCTGATATGCCAGCGCGATCGACTTCATCCCTGACGCGCAAGCTTTGTTAACGGTGTAGGCGGGAACTTCCTGCGGCACGCCAGCGCGGACGGAAATCTGACGCGCGGGATTCGGGCCTCCACCGGCCTGGCGAGCGTTGCCGAAAATTGTCTCTTCGATTTGCTCGGGACGAACTCCCGCACGTTCGATCGCCGCCTTCGCCGCGACCACGCCCATGTCGGCGGCGGTAAGAGAGGCCAGCGCTCCGCCGAATTTACCAATCGGCGTGCGAACGGCGGAGAGAATATAGACGGCTTGCAAGCTTCGACCTCCAAACCTCAGAGTCTAGCAGGCGAGAAGAGGAACGGTTCCGAGCCCACCGCTACTGCACGGCAAATGAAGCGTCGAGAGAGTAAGAGGCCGCCAAATTAGAAACCGTTACTCGGGCCGGACCTGGAGAAAGCGATGGCACGATGACGTGCAGGGTGCTCGGATCGACGAAGGTTGAGATGGCCGAAGCCGACCCGATTTTTACTGTTGAGGCGGTCGTGAATCCACTGCCACGGATGGTGATTTGCGATCCGACACTCGCTTGCGCAGGAGTCACGCTGCCGATGCTGAGTGGCAACGCCTGCAGTTGCACAAGGGTGATGCCGGACTGCGTCAGCACAAAAAGCTTTGTACCGGTTTCATCGATCGCCATCGAACTCATCGCACCGGCGGGAATCGTTACTGGCAAGGCGATGCGCATGGCGAGGCGCTGGCGGTGTACGTCGAACACATCGATGCCGCGGGTCGGCGCAAAGATAGTCTGCTGCGGAACGAACAACAAGCTGCCTGAGGGATCGAGACGCTCGCCGACCAATGTTCCCAGCGAGAGTCCTCCGGCACCGAGGTAGCCGATGTCTTGCGGCACTGCGACTGTGTTCACCAGCGAGTCGTAGATACCGTAACCGCCCGCGATAAGGTTCCCATCGTTATCGAATGCGACGTCGCCGTCCGTGCCTCCGCCTTGCGAAAGAGTATTAGTGTTCAGATTGAGAACAGTGAGTTGGCCGCCGCCGTTCGCATATCCGGGAACAACGGTATCGGCCATCGCAACGATCTTGCCGTCGGGCGATGACGTGAGCATCTTAGGCTGGAATCCGTACTGAAGATTTCCCGAGCCGTCGCATTGCGGAAGGCTCGAACAATCGAGGCTTCCATTGGTCAGGTTAACGTAGTGCACGTATCCGTTCTCTTCGAGATTCACGCAGTCAACAGCGACGATCATGCCGTGAGGCCCCGCTGGAGTGACTTCGTAGGCGACACCGCCGCAGATGGAATCCTTATCGCCGGACGTGAGCACAGGATAGGTCGCGGTGGTCGCGCCGGAGTTCAGGTTGATGAGGGAAACAGTTCCATCGCCAGCGTTCACGACCGCCAGCGTGGAACCGTCAGCCGTCATCGCGATGCCAAGCGGGCCGCTGCCGACGGGGATTGGGCTAGCGAAGCTCTTCGATGCGAGCGAGAAAACTTCGATGCGGTTCTGGGTTGTGTTGCTCGCGTAAAGCAACTGGCGCGGCTGGTCGTAGAGAATGTGCGAGAGCAGGCCTGCTTTTGCGTAGGTATCGCTGGCGGCGAGATATTGAAATCCGCCGCTTAGCGTGTCGGAACCAGATGGAGTCGACACCGTGACGTCCGCGGGGCCGGGTGTCCCCGAGGGCGTAGTGACGTAGAGCAGATTCATGGGGCTTCCGGGACTTCCCGCGCCCGGAGCGATGTACTGAGACACCGTCGCGGAAGCGCCGCCGATGGTGACTTGTGTGTTTGAGCCGCCGAGGCCATATCCGTAAATCACGATCGTCGAACCACCCTGAGACGGCCCGGAGTTGCCGTCGATCATCATGATGTGTGGGCCGAAGCTGGCTGCATAGGGGGCGATCTGGGCCCATCCATCGGAGCGGGTCAGAGTGACGTTGACCACGCCCGGTTGATTTCCGGCCGTCGCCGTCGCCTGTAACTGATTCGACGAGATGAATGAAAGATCTGTGCCCGCTTGCGTGAGCGCGGAGGCGGGCGCGGCTCCAAAGTAGACGTGGTATTGGTCGCCGGAACTGAAGCCCGATCCGCCCAGGGTGGCCAAGGTAGTTCCAGTCGTGTTCAGCAACTCAGGAGTCACACCGCCGTTGAACAGTGGAATCGGATAGCGAACGAAACCGGGATCGGAGACGTCGAAGAACTCCAGCCCGAGATCGTTGCCGCTGAAGATCATTCCGGTCTCGTCAATGGCGTAGGGTTGGCCTTGCCCCATCGGATCAGGAACCACGCCGATGATGTTCTTGGTGCTCGCATCGAAGACGGTCGCGACTCCCAGGCATAGAGCGTAAAGGTATTGGCCATCGAGGCTATAGGCTAGGTCGGGCCCGCGATTTAATCCGGCGGCGATCGTGACCGTTTTCTGCAACTGCATCTGGGTGTTGTAGAAACTAACTCCTTGTCCGTCCGCGCTGGCGGCCGCGATCTGCGAGCCGTCGGAGTTCAGCGCGACATTCAGAGGATTCAACGTCGTATCGTTGTCGGAGGTCGTGAAGACGTTGAACGTCTCAGTGTTGGCATCGTAGATCGCGACGCGGGTGCCTTGGTCAGCCTCCGAGATGAGAGCCTTCGTGTGATCGGAGCTGCGCGTGACCGTACCGAATGCTCCAAACTGTCCGGCGTTGGAATCTTGTAGCGTGCCCGCGACCGGATCCCAAACATAAAGCGAGGGACCGACGATGAGGACTTTGCCGTTCGACATCGCCAGCGGCCTGGATGCGTCGTTGGTGAACCCTCCCACTGGAGGCAGCAGGCCGTAAATGATACGGCGGATCTGTAGAAGGCTGGTATCAATCTCCGCGATGTTCGCGGAGAGGCTCGTCACGTAGGCGGTCGAGCCGTCAGGGCTGACGTCAACGGCGAATGCTTCAGTGAACGGGATCGTCGCTTTCAGCGATCCATCGGCGGCCGACAATACAAGAACCTCGTTAAGTTGCCACGCCGCGGCGAAGACAAGCCTGTGGATGGGATCATAGGCTGCGCCCGTAATTCCCATCTCGCTGCGATAGAAAGTGCTGCGGGTCAAAGATGTAATGGGAGGAAAAGTCGAAGCCACCGAGACCAGAAGTTGGGTCACTGTAGACTGTCCGGTTGAAGCCGACGACGCGCTCAGGCTGAGAGCATAGTTCTGGATCGGCTGAGCGACGACTGTTGCGGCGACGTCGATGTGAAACTGCGTGGCAATCGTGGTCAGGTCGGTCGAACTGAAGCTGAGACCAGTCGCGTTCTGCGGAAAGGTCACGTTAAATATCAAATCGGACGGCAGGGAACCAGTGATCGGAGTTGCAGTTACCGTGACGGTGGACCGCGACGCGGGACTCAGACTCAGGCTGGAAGGAGAAAGATCAATGTAGAACGAGGCCGCGGGCGCGACAACGATATTGAAGGTCGTCGAGTGGGCGAGCGAACCACTGGTCGCGTTGACCGTAACCGTAAATGTTCCGGCAGTGGCCGCCGAAGACGCGGTAAAGAGAAGATCCTGAGCCCCGCTCGTCAGGGTGAATGATGCGGATGGAGAAACCATGACTCCCACCGGAAGGTTCTGCAGCGAGAGGGCCACGGTTCCGTTAAATCCATTCAGGCTCTGGATACCGATCGAATTCACCTGGGCGACGCCTTGAATCTCCACCGGAAGCGAAGAGTGGAAGACGGTGAGAGAGAAGTCCGGCTGTGGCGGAGGAGGTGGAATCGACTGCCCAGAGCCCGACCCGCAGGATGAAAGAAGTCCACCAGCCGCAAAGATCACGATGATGAACAAGAGAAGAGGAAGGCGAGCGAGGCCAGTGCGCCCGAACATGTTTGGAACCACCTGATAAGGTCTTGGTGCCGCCGCGAAGAATAGACATTATTGTTTTGGCGGCTTCCCCGTGTCAATTGCGACTGAGAGTGCAGGAGGAGCTTGCCATTCCACCTAACCTCCGGCATAATAAGAGTTTGCCTCGATCTCACCGGACTCTTCCGGAACAAGGATATAAGACCTGTGTTAATGATTCGTCTGGCGCGCCGAGGTGCGCGCAAACAACCGCACTATCGCATCGTGGTGATTGAGAAGGCGCGCGCGCGCAATGGACGTCCGGTGGAAGTGGTGGGGACCTACAATCCACGCACCAATCCAGCCAGCGTCGAACTGAAGCGCGACCGCGTCGAGTACTGGGTGTCGAAGGGCGCGCAGATGTCGGAGCGAGTGAACAAGCTGTTCTCGAAAACTCCGGCTCCGGCTGCCGCCGGCTCCGCCGCCTAGGTTCGGGTCACCGGTCTCAACACTTTCGCAAAGGCCGCGAAGGGATGGGCCACCCTCGATTTCTCAATCGTTCAGTTTCCACAGTGAGAATGCAGACTTATGACTGAGTCCTCTGGAGATGTGCGCGCCCTCGTTGAGTTGATCGCGAAGTCGCTGGTCGACGCGCCCGACGAAGTTTTCGTCGAGAAGTTCGACGACGACGTGATCGAACTGGAAGTGGCCGAGAGCGATGTGGGCAAAGTGATTGGACGCCAGGGGCGCACGGCGCGTGCGTTCCGCGCCCTGTTGAGCGCGGCTGGCCATCGGGCACGGAAGCGTTACACGCTCGAAATCATCGAGTAGCCCGGCTTTGTCGTGAGACAGCAGACGAGTTGCAGGTCCGGCGAAATCCCCACTTCTCGCAAAGGGCGCGAGAAACGGGGCACCCAGTGATTCCTGAAACGAGCCGCGAGTTCATAACCCTGGCGCGAGTGGTGAAGACGCAAGGGCGGCACGGCGAGGTTGCGGCCGAGGTTCACAGCGACATTCCCGACCGGTTCGCCGCAGGAATGAAACTGCTGGCACTGGGAAAAAGTGCGCTGGGAGAAAATGAAGACACGCGGCGCGAGTTTGAAGTCGAAGATGTTTGGCCGCACAAGGGCCTGGTGGTTTTAAAGTTCCGCGGCGTGGATTCGATGTCGGATGCGGAGCTTCTGGTCGGTGCCGAGTTGCAGGTTCCGCGCAGCCAGCGCGCTGAACTTGAGCAGGGCGCGACCTACGTCAGCGATCTGATCGGCAGTACGGTTTTCGATCGAGGTCGCGAGCTTGGCCGCATTGAAGACGTGCAGTTTGGAGCAGGAGAAGCGCCTCTCCTGATCGTCGCCGGCGAGGCAGGGAAAAAGTTCGACGTGCCGTTCGCCGAAGCTTACCTGGAGAATGTGGACATCGCGCAGCGGCAAGTGCGAATGAATTTGCCCGAGGGCATGCTGGAGATCAATGCCCCGATGACCGCAGAGGAAAAGCAGGAACAAGCCAGACCGACGGAGCAGAAAAAAGGGAAGAAGTGATTTCTCCGTATCCTCTGTGTCCTCTGTGTTGAAAGGTTTTGAGAGTTTCAGGTCCTAGATGAAAGCCGATATTCTGACGATTTTCCCCGGCTTCTTCAGTGGACCGCTGGATCACGGCATTACCCGGCGGGCCCGTGAAATGGGCCTGGCGAAAATCGAAGTCCACGACTTGCGGCAGTTTACGCACGACCGGCACCGCACTGTGGATGACCGCCCTTTCGGCGGCGGCGAAGGCATGGTGCTGAAGCCGGAACCGATCTTTGATTGTTTGGAGCCGCTCGGCCTCGCTTCTCGCGAGGAGCGCCTGTCTGGCGCAGCCCGCGAGAGCTTGATCGTGCTCTCGGCGCAGGGCCAGCGTTTCACGCAGAAAGTTGCCGCGGAGTTGGCCGCGCTCGATCGCATTGTGCTGATCTGCGGCCGCTATGAAGGCGTGGATGAGCGCGTGGCCGATTTTCTTGCGGACCGCGAGTTGTCGATCGGCGACTATGTTTTAAGCGGCGGCGAACTGGCTGCGGCGGTCGTTATCGAAGCGGTTATGCGATTGTTGCCCGGGGCGGTGGGCAACGAGGCGTCGACGCGGCAGGAATCATTCACCGCCGAGACGGGATCATCGGGCGCGGCGGATTCAACGTGTGGATCCGGTGGATTGCTCGATTATCCGCACTACACGCGACCCGCAGAGTTTCGCGGGATGACGGTGCCGGAAGTTCTGCTCAACGGCGACCATCAAGAGATTCGCCGATGGCGTCGCGAGCAGGCATTGAAGAAGACGCTGCGCAATCGCCCTGATCTTTTGGAGGGCGTGGCGCTCGGCGACGAAGACAGCAAGATTTTGGCCCGCATTAAGCGCGGGTAGAAGCGGGTCTTAGGTGTGAGGCTCTTAGGTCTTGGGTGTTAGGTCTTAGGTTGACGCCTAAGACCCAAGACCTAACGCCTAAGACCCAAGATGGAAGGCGCGAGGATTCAAAACCTGCGAAAACGACGAACGACGAAGGAACTCAACATCATGTCAAACTTAATCATCGAAAAACTGCTGGCGAAAACCAAACGCACCGACATCCCTGAATTCCGCCCCGGCGACACGGTGCGCGTCCACGTAAAGATCAAGGAAGGCGACAAGGAACGCGTGCAGGCCTTCGAAGGCGTGGTCATCAAGCGCGACAACGGACCGCAGGCCAGCTTCACCGTCCGCAAGATCAGCTTCGGACAGGGCGTGGAGCGCATCTTCCCAATCCATTCCAAAGTTGTCGACAAGGTTGAGCTGATGCGCTCGTCGAAGGTTCGGCGCGCCCGCTTGTTCTACTTACGCGGACTGCGCGGCAAAGCCGCCCGCCTGCGCGACGTCGAAAAAGCATAGTCGCGGTATCGCGGCTCTGCCCCTCATGCGCGCGTCGAAAGACGACTCTGCCTCAAGCCGCCGACCCCGCGTCGCCGGGGGTAACCCAAGCCGCATGACTTCTCGGCTCTTGACTTTCCTGTCTGGGACGGCTTCCGCCGTCCCTTTTTGCTGCTGCCGAGCTGATCCGCTGAAAATAAATCACTTATAGGTGGGAACCCTGGAACCCAAGCCGGAGTCTATGTGGAGTGAAAGTCTCGGCTCCGCTGGCAGTTGGCCGGGCTTGGCCAGGGTAGTAGATTTTCGGGGCGCGTTAGGGTGGAAAATCCTATAATCAGGGGACGCCATTATGGCGGGAGCAACCACCTTGGGTGATCTGGCAAGTGCCATCGGAGTACGGTCGCAGGAAGAAGCGGCGATCGTCGCGGAGCTGAAGGCCGGCTCGGAAGCGGCATACGCCTGGCTGATCGGCGAGTTTCAGCAGCCGGTCTACGGGCTCGTATACCGCATCGTGAATGATCCGGCGGACGCGGCCGATACGACACAGGACGTCTTCCTGAAAGTGTTTCGCGGAATGAAGCACTTTCACGGTTCATCGAGCTTGAAAACCTGGATCTACCGCATCGCGCTGCATGAGGCGGCCAACCGCCGGCGATGGTGGTTCCGGCACAAGGCTCGCGAGACTTCGATCGAGCCGGTGGAATCGCAAGGGCCAGCTCCCGGGGAAGCCGCAATGCAGGTGGCATTGACCGATCATGCGGATTCTCCGTTCGACAACGTGGCGCATCGCGAAGTGCAGGCGCGTGTGGAAGTGGAATTGAGGAAGCTTCCGGAGCCGTATCGCACGACGCTGATCCTGCGCGATCTGGAAGACATGTCGTACGAAGAGATTGCCGAGGTGCTGGAGATTTCGCTGGGAACGGTGAAATCGCGGCTCACTCGCGGCAGAGACGCTTTGCGGCAACGGCTCACGCCGTATGTGCGCGAAGTGGGAAATGAACTGGGGTTGACCGCTCCGGCATCGGACAAGGAAGAAGGCCGGAGTTTGCGGTCGCAGGTTTCTGGAGGGGGTAGAAGGGCCGAGGTGATGCCATGACGGTGAAGGGCACAGGGTCAATCAACGGAATGCAGTGCCCCCGGGCGAAGCAGTTATTCTCGCCATATTTGGATGGAGCGGTGACGGGCGCGCAGATGCTCGCGCTGCAGGATCACTTGTCGGAGTGCGCGGCTTGCAGTGAGGAGTATCAGGCGCTGCGCCGCACGCAGCAGTTACTGATGAGCGTGGGACGTCCGAAGGCTCCTGCGGATTTGGGATTGCGGTTGCGGCTGGCGATCTCGCGGGAAGCGGCGCAGGCCCGGCGGCCTCCATTTGAAGGAGTGCTGGTGCGCCTGGAAAATGCTCTGGGAGCGTTCATGGTTCCGGCGATGGCCGGCTTTCTGAGCGCGCTGATCATCTTCGGAATCGCGATGGTCTATTTCGTGGCGCCGTCAACGCTGCGGGCGAATAACGACGTGCCGCTGGTCATGGTCAACACCGCGCCTGAGCTGCAAAAGAGCTCGTTTAACATGAACTCGATCGACGACGACTCGCTCGTGATCGAAGCCTATATCGATACCAATGGACGGGTGCAGGATTTCCGGATTCTCTCCGATCCTGACGATGCCAAGGAACTGCAGCCTCGCGTGAAGAGCATGCTGATTGACTTTATGACCTTCACGACCTTCCGTCCGGCGTTGACGATGGGCAAGCCTACGGCGGGGCGGGCAGTGCTGTCGTTTTCGAAGATCAGCGTTCGAGGATAGCTGTCAGCTCTCAGCTGGCGGCTTTCAGTTGGCGGCATCGTTCGTTCTCACCGGACGCTCGCCACCAATTCCGGAAGTCGTGCTTTGCACAACTAGCAGTATCCATCCGCCGTGACCTCTCCTCCATCAATCCCATGTTCCCTCCGACCTCCCGTCTCCAAACTGCATTTCGGCCAACGGGACGGAGGTGAAGAGGGAAGTGGTTGGACCACGAATTTTTTTTGCGAGATCTCTAAATCTATGATTCTGTTTAAGTTAGGTGAGGGTGATCCCGGGTGATCTCCGCAAAATCTTGAGGCGTAAGGGGTTACGGGCAAAATCTTGTGGATAAAGGAGTTAGCTGGGTTCTTTCGACCCCCTTCGGATTGAAGAAAGTGTTGGCGCACACTTTTGAGTTTGCGCTTTTCGTATCCACGGTCAAGGTTGTTCGTCACAGGAACAGGGAATATTTTTGTGGAAGGGTGTGGAAAAAAGCGTGCAGGAGATTCGCTACTGAGCAACATCCGGAGTGTCAGTCGCCGCGTGCCGCAACGGCAAGTGGATAGAAGACAAAGCTGCAGATGCTTTCAGAACAGGAGAGGGTTCCCTTTCTGATCACTTCTGGGGATGAATCCGATGGCAATGTCTCTTTGAAGGAGACCTTCGTCAAGGTCTCTCCGGCCCCACGGAGTGTGTCGCTTCCACTGATAAAGTGTGCCCTCTCGATCTTTCCGGAATGAATGAGGACGTCAAAGTCAGCATTTGCTTTTTCATTCGTGATTGTGGCTAGCTTGATCGTCCGCATGTAGCTCAATTCTTCTTTAGCACTGAGGCGATTCTTGGGGAGAGGAACGTTGGTCAAATTGCGCATCCTGGCGGATGTGTCCATCATCCGGGGGTCGACTTCAAGCGCAAGGTTGTACATGTGAAGGGCAGCAGAAGGATTATGCTCCCTCTCATAGACTTGACCCAGATGGTCGGCGACCACTCCGTATTGCCCCAGTTCCCAGGCTGAAGTCAGATAGCTTTCCGCGCGATGCAAGTCCCCCATCTTGAAGTAGATCCAACCGAGGGTATCCCAATAAGCAGCAATGCTCAAGGGAATGAGTCGATCAACCTTCTCTACCTTATCGAGGCTGACCTTTCGAGATCGTTCCTCCACATCTTTCAACGAGCGCTGCGAGTAGTTGAGAGCATCGGGCAACGCCGTCTGAGCTTCAGCCAATTCATAGGCCACATTTTAAGCATCTCGGCG
>Ga0209168_10002855_pt1 | contig 12225 bp, 13 predicted proteins | sample Coa_R1_FD_187156 | JGI IMG/M metagenome (GOLD analysis project Ga0209168, IMG submission 187156) | Surface soil microbial communities from Centralia Pennsylvania, which are recovering from an underground coalmine fire - Coalmine... | ecosystem: Environmental > Terrestrial > Soil > Unclassified ... | reverse complement strand
GATGCAGGGCGAGCGCCGAATCTTTGCCGCCGCTCCAGCAAAAGAGCACCTTTTCCCTCACGCCGCCCCTATTGGGCGTCATGAAGGATCATGCCTAGTGCGTAGCGTTCGCCGCTGCGAATTTCGCTCACACCATGACGAAAAACCGTGCGGTACGCGCCGGTCTTACCTTGCACCGGCCGGTAACGATTGGGAATGACGACGCACTCACCCTGCTCCGGTTCGACCACGATGGGCCGGCTCTGCGCGCGCGGCCGCTGCTCGACGAGCACAAATTCGCCGCCCTCGTATTCGGACCGCGGGCTCAAAAAGAACGTCGCTTGAAACGGAAACGCGAGTTCACCGTACGTGTCTTGATGCAGGCAGTTGTAGTCGCCGGCGCGATAATGCAGCAGCAGCGCCGTCGGGCGCGGTTGACCATGCTCCGCGCAGTCGAGGAGGTACTGCTGCAACGCGAGCGGGTAGCGCTGCGGCAAGCGAAGCAGCTCGTTCCATCGGTTCGCCAAAGGCGCAAGTTCGCGATACAACTGCTCGCGCAAATCCTGCACCGCCTGCGGAAGCGGATATCCGAAGTACTTGTATTCACCGCTCCCGAAATTGTGCCGCTCCATTACGACACGCGAACGAAAGAGGGCGTCGTTTCCGTACATTGCGCGAAGTGCAAGGCACTCGTTCGGGCTGAGCGCTCGTGGAATTCGGGCGTACCCGTTTTCGAAGAGTTGACTCTCGATATTCATGTTTGACAGGCTCAGCGTGACACGAGCGGCAAAGCGTGTCTACCCGGAACTTGCTTCGTGCAACTGTAATTCCATGAACGTCGGATTCGAGTAGTTCACGCGTGCGTACGGCTCGCATTCGATGAATCCTAAGGAGCGGTAGAGTGCAGCCGCAGCACTGAGACGCTGCGCCTCGGTATCGAGGACGATGCGATCGCAACGGCACTCGCGCGCAAATCCGATCGCCGCTTCCGAAAGAGCGCGCGCGGCGCCTCGTCCGCGAAACGCGGGCCGGACGTAAAGATGCCGAAGTATCGCGGTCGCGGGATCGCGCACCGTTACGGCAACGCAGCCGGCGTATGCATCCTCAAACCTCGCGAGAAAAGCCGCGTCGAAGTGCGGATCATCCTCGTCATGCCGCAGGTCCGCAGGCAGATCCTCTTCGTATTCGGCCAGCAGTCCTCGGAGCGAGCGTAAAGCGCCCTCTGTCTCGACGCGTTCGATCACAACCCTAACGACAAGTGTTTGAAGATGTGGGTTTCACCCAGGCCGTTGAGGACGAACTGCACGGCAAGCGCCGCCAGGATGATACCGAGAACGCGCGTCACGACGTGAATGCCGGTCGTCCCGATGACGTGCTGATATTTCGCGGCGCCGCGCATGAAAAGCCACGTAATGGCCAGTGCCGCCACGTTGGCGACGAACACGGTCAGAAGACGCATGCCGTCATTGCGCGCCAAGTTCACGAGCATCATCACGGTCGCGATGGTGCCGGGACCAGCGATCATCGGGATCGCAAGCGGAAAGACCGCGGGATTTTCCGCCGCGGCCGCTTCGCGTTCTTCTTCCTCTGTTCGCTTCGTGCGAGTCGGGCGTGCGAACAGCATGTCGATCGCGATGAGAAAAAGCAGGATGCCGCCCGCAATCAGAAACGCCGCAAGCGTGATGCCGAGGTAATTCAGCAGCGGCCGTCCTATCACGCCCATGACGAGCATGACGGCTGCGGCGACCATTACCGCCTGATCGACGACCTTCCCGCGTTTCCCCGCCGGCATCGAGATCGTCGCCGCAAGCGTCAAAGGAATCATGCCGATCGGGTCGATGATGGTGAACGCTGTTGCGAAGGCGGTCAGCGCAAACTTTAGATCCACGCTCTACCGCAGGCTTTCGCGGCCGTGCGGCGCGGTCAGGTCGAGCTGCGGTCCGATGGGGACGATGCGCGTCGGGTTGAGTTCGTCGTGCGTGTAATAATAATGGCGCTTGATGTGATCGAAATCGACGGTTTCGGCAACGCCGTCGTACTGATAGAGATCGCGCAGATATCCCCACAAGTTCGGGTAATCGACGATGCGGCGTAAATTGCACTTGAAATGTCCGTGATAGACCGCGTCGAAGCGAATCAGCGTAACGAACGCGCGCCAATCGGTTTCGACGGGCCACCCTGCAACGAGGTAACGGCGCGTTTCGAGCCGCGCTTCCATCTTGTCCAATGTTTCGAACACTTCGTATGCAGCGGTCTCGTACGCCTGCTGAGACGTCGCAAAGCCCGCTTTATACACGCCGTTGTTCAGCGTCTCGTAAATCCATTCGTTGAGCGCCTCGATCTCGTCGCGGTGCTCCCTGGGATACAAATCCAACGCACCGCGGTCACCGATGGCGTCGAACTCCGTTTCGAGCATGCGCATGACGTCGTCGTCGCTATTCGACACGATCGTTCGCGTCGACTTGTCCCAAAGAACCGGAACCGTGACGCGGCCGCGATATCCCGGATCGCTCGCGAAATAGGCTTCGCTCAGAAACGCCCAGTCGTTGAGCGGATCTCGTGAATAGCCGGGACCATCACGAAACGCCCAGCCGCGCTCGTCGCGAACCGGATCGACCACCGTCATGCCGATCGCATCTTCCAAATGCTTGAGCTTGCGCACGATAACGGTTCGGCACGCCCACGGGCACGCGAGGGAAACGTAGAGATGGTAGCGGCCGGGCTGCACCGGAAATTCGGCGCGCCCGTCCGCACGAATCCTGCGCCGGAACGCGTCTTCCTGGCGCCGAAACTGCCCCTCTACCTGTTCGTCGGGGAACTGCGCTCTTGCCATTGCGGCGATTCTACCTCACCGCGAACCGCCTCGCCTTCAGCGCTTTCGCCCGTAAGGCGGCGTGCCTCTTCGAGCGTAAGCTCCTTCAGGTACCGATCCGTGCCCGGCTCTTGCTTCTTGCCTTCGCGCAGCGGTCCGGCGTCGTACGGAACGAATCCGGCGTCCTCGATGAGCTGCGCGACTTTTTTCTTCATCAATGGGTGATCGCCGGCGTAGAACACCACGATCTCTTGTCCCGAGTGATCCCTTAGGGTCTCGGCGCGCAACGTGTTGAACGCTTTGATGAGCTTTGCGTCTTCCATTTTCTTTGCGAGGGATTCGCTCGACGAATCGTTCTCGGGGAACGTCTGAACGTGCATCTCTGCGTCATACGGATTGGTTGCGTCCATCACCGTCTCACCGTTGAAACGCCCAATCTGTTTGATCGCCTCATCGACTTGCGTCCAGGGTACCGAAAACAGCACGATTTCGGAGAGCGAAACGGCTTCGTACGGCGTCACCGCCCGCGACCCGTTGCCGCACTCTTGCGCCAAGCGCTCGAGTTTTTCTTCGTCGTGTGAGAAGCTGAAGAGCAGCTTATGACCTTTATTGGCCCATAAGCGGCCAAGCGTCGAACCGATGTTTCCCGAACCAACGATTCCGATATTCATGACCGGGTTTTTCCCAAACTGCCAGGAATGCAGCACACGCATGCCGCGTTGGATAATCGATCTATCGATAGCTTGGCTGAGCGTTTGCACCGTGTGCATCATCGTGCTCGGATTCGCAGCCAAACGCGAACAGATGGCAGTCATGCGCTTCGTTTGGCCGATAACCGCTTGGTATTATGGGCCGTTCGCCGTGTGGGCGTTTCTGAGAAACCGAGCGGCTCGTCAAAACCGGTCGAACTCGCTGGAAACATTTGTTTCGGCGACGCACTGCGGCGCCGGCTGCACGCTGGGCGACATCATCGGCGAGTGGGCGGTGTATTTTGCGGGATGGACGCTGGGCCGCATGCTGTTCGCGCAGTACGTCGTGGATTTTTCACTCGCATACATCTTCGGCATCATTTTCCAATACTACGCCATTGCGCCGATGCGCGGTCTGGGTTTTCGGGAAGGCATCCTCGCCGCTCTGAAAGCCGACACACTCGCACTCGTCACGTTTGAAATCGGACTCTTCGGTTGGATGGCATTTTTCCAGCTCGTGCTATTTCCGGGGATTCAGACGACGAACATCGTCTACTGGCTCATGATGCAGATCGGCATGATTATCGGCTTTTGGACCTCCTATCCCATGAACGCGCTGCTTTTGCGCCTGGGAATAAAGGAACCGATGTAACGGCTATCCGCCGTACATGTCGAGAATGACTTCCGTAGCAAGCGCGATGATGAATCCGCATGCTAGCGCCGAGGTGAGTACGGCGTTGATTCCGGTGCGGCGCAGCACGCTCCAGAGTTCGCCGATGACGAATACGAGCGCGCCGATCGCGGTAGCCAAGAACAACACGGACAAAACTTGTGAGTGGAATGCGTAGCCGATAATCGTGCCGAGGAACGTGGGTCCTCCCGCGACGATTCCCGCGAGGAGCAGCAGACGCCAGCGCGGTACGACGCGTCCTGCAAGCGGCGCGGCGATGCCGAAGCCTTCCGTGGTGTTGTGTAAGCCGAAGCCGATGATAAGGCCGACTGCAATCGCCGTTGCGCCCGATGCGGCGGACGCGCCGATTGCGAGCCCTTCCGCAAAGTTGTGTGCGCCGATCCCCACGGCGATGACTGCCGCGAGCACGTACGGATCGTGTGCGCTCGCGACTGCGCGCTTCGTCATGCGCGTCGCCAGCGCACCGAGGCCGACCAATCCCAAGAACAAGCCGCCGACGTACGCAGCCGCCAGCCAAATCGCCGGCGCCGGCGATCCGCCTGTGGCATGCCACGCCTGTACCGCCTGCACGAGCGGTGCGGTCGCGTTGCCGGCAATCTCGACGACCAGATACACCAAGATACCGATCGCAATCGCGTTCAATATCCCGATCGCCGTCGGGGAAATATTTTTCATCCGCGCAACGGGCAAGCCGAGCAAAATGGTGAGGCCCGCAATCGCACCGAGCACGACCGTCAGTCCGAATGACAGCGGCCCACGCGACGGACCGCCGAAGCTCGGCAGCATGGAGCGCATGGCGCGGTTCATTGCGTCGAGGCGATTCGGCGTGCCTTCGTAATGTATGGTCGTAATCAAGCCGTCCGGCATCCCTTGATTGTCTTCGGTGTGATCGAGCACGTGGCAGTGCACGAGCCAGTTCCCGGGCCGCTGATTCGCATCGACGATCACGTCCACGCGCTGCCCGGGGCCGAGCATGACCGTATCTTCGACGTCCGGCTGCGCGACGGGCTGGGCGTCACGCGCAATGATGCGCTGGTAGTGCCCGTGCGTATGCATCGTATGAAAGTTCTCGCCGGATATGTTGATCCAGCGGATGCGTATGCGTTGGCCTTGGCGCACGTTTATCGGCGCCGTCGCGGGATATTCTTTGCCGTTGATCGTGAAATGATTCTCGCTCAGGCTTTGAATCGGCCACGACGAAAGCACTTCCACGTAGTCGCGATCCGCGCGCTCCGCAGGCGTGGGATGTGCCGGCAGCACGACAATCGCACCATACAGTCCGCTGTTGAGCATCTCTTCGTTGTCGTGCGTGTGATACAGGAACGTGCCGGGATCGCTTGCCGTAAATTCGTAGCGGTAGCTGCCGCCCTTCATCACCATCGGCTGTGAAATGCCGGCAACGCCGTCCATGCTCACGGGAATGCCGTGAATGCCGTGCAGATGCACCGTGTCGGGAACGTTCTGCTCGTTGCGGTAATCGATGACGACGCGATCGCCCTGATGCACGACAAGCGTCGGTCCGGGAACCACGCCGTTGTACGTCTTCGCCATTACCGTCAGACCCGGCTGAAGCGTCCACGGCGCGTCACGCTCGACCAAATGAAACGTACGTGTGTGCCCGCTGACTTGCGGGACTGCCGCGAATGTTCCGTCCTCGCGCTTGACGAGCCGCGATTCGCCGGGAAACGGGGTGGCCACGGGAATGGCGCCCTGCAGGGGCTGCATGCCGACGGTCGCAGGGTTGACCCCTTGGGTCGTCTCGTCGGTGTCGGCCCACGCTGCCGAAGCGCACAAGCAGGCAAAAAACAGCGCTACCAGGACGTAGCTAAGGCGAACAATCGATTTCGGCACGCCTAACGTTTCATCGCATGCGTTGAATTGCCTGCGCGCTTCGGGGAATAGGCTAAGACGTTATGAGCAAACACAATGGATCTCGAGAGGTTGTCGTGATTACGGGCGCTTCCGGCGGCATCGGCCGCGCGGCGGTGCGCGAGTTCGCAAAGCACGGCGTGCGGCTGGCTTTGCTCGCGCGCGGCGAGGAGGGCCTCGACGCTGCGCGGCGAGAGGCCGAAGATCTGGGTTCTCAAGCGATCGCGATTCCGACGGATGTCGCAGATTTCGATCAAGTTGAGGCTGCGGCACAGCGCGCAGAACAAGAACTGGGCCCCATCGACATCTGGGTGAACGTCGCGTTTACCAACGTGTTCTCCGAATTCTGGGACGTGACGCCGGAAGAATGGCGCCGCCTGACCGACGTGACGTACCTCGGGTACGTCTGGGGCACGATGGCGGCGATGAAGCGCATGCGTCCGCGAGATCGCGGCACCATCGTGCAGGTAGGCTCGGCGCTATGCTACCGGAGCATTCCGCTACAGTCGCCGTACTGCGGTTCGAAGTCGGCGATTCGTGGATTCACCGATTCGATTCGCTGCGAATTGATTCACCACCGCAGCAAGATCAAACTGACGATGGTGCAGATGCCGGCGGTCAACACGCCGCAGTTCACCTGGAACCGCGTGAAGAGCGGATTGAACCATCCGCAGCCGCTTCCGCCGATTTTCCAACCAGAGATCGCCGGCCGCGCGATCTATTGGGCAGCGCATAAGACGCCGCGGGAAATGTGGGTCGGCGCATCCTCCGTGCTCGCGATCATGGTGCAAAAGCTCGCGCCGCGAATCGGCGATCTATGGCTCGCGATGACCGGATATAAGTCGCAGCAGACGCAAGAGCCGATCTCGGCCGATCGTCCCGACAATTTATATCGTCCGGCCGACACGTCGAGAGACTTCGGGGCGCACGGCGAGTTCGACGAGAAAGCCAAGCCGCGCAGTTGGGAAACCGAATTGATCATGAACCGGCAGTGGCTGCTTGCGGGTGCCGTGCTCGCAGGCGCGGCGGCCGTCACCACAGCGATCCGCCGCCGACAATAACATATAAAATCGGTCCGATTCCCCAAATGACACTGACCACGCCCCACACGATTTTCTGTGCCGGGGTGAGGTCATTGCGTCCCGCGAGGTTCACCAGAACGAGTATGAACGCGATGGGATGCAGGATTATCGCAATTACAATTTCGAGTACGAGTTTCATGCCTACGTCATACCGCACTTCGCCGCAGGATGTTGCAGCCGGTGCCTAACCCGTTTCGTGCGCGCCACGCGTTTCCGCGATCATCTCCATCGTCAGCGCACCGCTGGTCATTTTCATGCGCCCATCGCGTCGGAGTGGTCGTACCCAGGGCCGCCGACTAGCCCGAAGAAAGGCACGAGCGCGTCTTCGTCACACGGATAGGTTTTGTACGCTACCTTAACGTGTTTGCCGTCATTGCTTTGGCTTTATCGTTAAGCACGCCGAAACCACTCTTGACGCCGCCGCCGGACTGTTTTGCGTGGTCACGCTGCTCGAGCAAAGCCGCCCTCTGCTTCGCAAGTGCACGAGAGTGCAATAGTCGAGGCCGAGATCTCGTTGTGCCGCACCGGGGCCCCCTTGCCGTAAAGGTCATGCGTCCGCCGCCAAAGCGTTCGAAAGCCTGTAGGGTTATCGTTACGGGCCGCCATTCGTGGATACGTATTTGTCCAGCCGTCAAGACTCGGCGCGTCAGCTTGCGGGCAACAAGCGCAGGCGGTCGAGCTCGCGGCGCGTGATGCAATTGATTGCGGCATAGCACTCGCACGCATGGGCTTCGAGCGCTTTACGATCGCGAATGACGATGCTGCGCCGGCCGAGCGCGATGATGCCCGTTGCCGCGAGCGCTTGCAACGCATACGTTACCGACGGGCGGTGCACTCCGAGAAACTCCGAAAGCACGTCGTGCGTCGTGCGCACGGAGTCGCCGCCGAAGCGATCGTGCAATTGCAGAATGCAGCGGCTCAAACGCTGCTCGATACGGTGCAACGCATGGCAGGCGGTAAGCTGCGCCAGTACGCCGAGGTACAGGTTGGTATAAATTAGCAGTGCGTCCAGCAGCGGACTGCGAGCGGCGCGAACCTGCTCGTCGAAGTCGGCCACACTGATGCAGAGAGCGGTGCCGCCGAGCTGCACGCTGCAGGCCCCTAAACTATGCGGGCTGCCAAGAACGGGCGGCAGCCCAATTACGCCCTCGTTGCCGGTGATGCCGGCCTCGACGGTTTCACCCGTTAAGAGTTGGATAAGGCGCGAAATGGCCCCCGATTCAGGAAACCACAGCGCGTTCACCGGCTCCTCGACCGTGCACAGTCGTTGACCTGCCACAAGCGGCACGCGCCGCAGATACGGCTCGAGACGCGTAAGTTCGCCGGCTGGGAGTGATTTGAGTATGTGGTTCAACGCAGCGTTCCGGACATCTGAACAATCGTAAACTCCGGGGAATCGCAATTCCGTCCGGGAGCATACTGTTATTATTAAGCGGCGAACCTCCGAATCTCTTTCAGCGTCCTCGCCGTCCGGCTGCGGATCAATTCGTGGCACTCGCACGCCTCTTGCTCCAATGCCCGGACGTCGAGAATCGCGATGCGCCCGCGAGCAGCCCGCAAGATGTCGCGGTCTTGCAGCGCCTTGACCGCGTTCGTTATAGACGGGCGGTATGCACCGAGCATTAGCCCAAGCAGTTCGTGCGTCATCGGCAAGACGTCGGTGTCGGCCCGGTCGTACATCTCCAGAAGCCAACGCGCGAGCCGCTGCTCGATGCGGTGCAGGCGGTTGCACACGGCCGTCTGCGCGACCGTGCCCAGATACAAGTTTGCGAATTTGAGCAGCGCACCGCAAAACGCGTGGCCCGGGTCGAGTGCTCGCTGCACGAAAACCTCACGCGGGATGCGTGTCGCCGTTCCCGGCAACTGCACGATGACGTGAAACGGGCTGCTGGTCTCGCCTAAGACGAGTGGCAGACCAACCATGCCTTCGCGCCCGATGAGTCCAACTTCCACCGCTTCGCCGCTGCGCGTGTGCGCGAGAGCGGAACAGACGCCGCTCTGCAAAAACCATGCATGCGAGATCGGTTCATCCGGTTCGCAGAGCGTCATCCGGGATTCGAGCGTTATGCTTTCGCAACACGGTGAAATGCGCCGGCGCTCGTCCTCCGGCATTATCGCAAGCAGCAGATTCCGTTCCATCTTTCAATGATGTACCCGATGTGCGCTCACGGGGCATCACCGAGCGCTCGGCGAAGGGGGCGCGGCATGCTGCGTACATTTGCGAGCGACAACAACGCGCCGATTGCGGAAGAGATTTTGCAAGCCATCATTAGCGCAAACGTGGGCGATGCCGTTTCCTACGGCGACGATCCGCTTACCGAACGCGCCCTCGCGCAGCTACGCGCCGTGTTCGGCGAGGATTCGGACGCCTATTTCGTTTTCAACGGCACGGGTGCCAATGTCGTGGCGCTGAGCTGCTTGGTGAAGCCGTTCGAAGCAGTGCTTTGCCCGGCGACCGCGCACCTCCAAACCGACGAGTGCGGAGCATTCGAACGCTTCGCCGGCTGCAAGGTCCTGCCGGTGCCCAGCCCGGACAGCAAGTTGCACGTCGACGACCTACGCCCGTACACGTTGGGCGGCCACGACGAACACCACGTCCAGCCACGCGTCATCTCGATTTCGCAGTCGACGGAATTCGGAACGCTCTATACGCCGGCGGAGCTGCGCGACCTTTGCTCGTTTGCGCACGAACACGGCTGGCTCGTGCATTTGGACGGCGCGCGCATCGCGAACGCGGCAGCCGCGCTCGGATTGGGATTGCGTGAATCCACGCGCAATTTGGGCGTCGACGTTTTGAGCTTCGGCGGCACGAAGAACGGGCTGCTGCTCGGCGAGGCCATCGTGTTCTTCGATCGCACGCTGCATCAGAACATTGCGCCCTTTGCACGTAAACAAGGCATGCAGCTCGCATCCAAAATGCGGTATATCGCCGTGCAGTTCAGCGCGCTGCTCGAACACGACCGCTGGCGCAAGTACGCCGCACATGCAAATGCCATGGCGCGCAGGCTCGCCAATCAGGTGAGCGACATTCCCGGCGTGCGCATCACGCGGCCCGTGGAGTGCAACGCGGTCTTCGCGACACTCGATCGCCAAGCGATTCCGCGCATCACCGAACGGTACTTCTTCTACGTCTTCGAAGAGTCGCTACCGGAAGTCCGCTGGATGACGCATCATGCAACCACCGAAGCGGACGTCGACGCATTTGCAGCAGCCATCAGGCAAGCAGTAGCCGTGCCAGCGGGTTGAGCGCCCGCGCGCGCCAGCGCTGCTCGTAGTTCAGCCGCCGGAATGCATTTCGCAACCGCACGACCGGCGTTTGATGCCGCGCCACGAGTTCGTCGATTTGCGCGAACTCCTTTGCCCGCTCGGATCGAATGCGCTCGATCGTCGCGCGCGCCGCGGGCGGATGCTCGCCGCGAAAGCGCATCGCGGTTGCCCAACGTTGCTCGAATTCAAAATATGTTTCCGGCTCGAGCGACGGAATATGCTCTTCTTCTACGACGCGCCCAGGCGCGCCCAAACTCAAATATTGCCGCCCTTTGAGCGCGTGCTGGTGCGCCGGTACGACCCAACCGTAGTGCGCATACAGATAGGGAAGCGCCACACGCGCCCCGCTCAAACCCGCAAGCTGTTCGTGCACGCTGCGTTCCCACCGAATATCCGGTTTGTACCGAAAGAACGACAAGCGCCGATCAATGGACATGAACCAGTCGAACGACTGAAAAAAGTGGAGCGTATACCCGTCGACGAAGTCGACCTCCGGCGGCACGAGATGCAGATTCACCGCGATGCGGCGCACCGTCGGCCCATGAACTTCGTCGGCGTCGATAAACGCTATCCACTCGCCGGCATCGTGTTCCGCATGCAGCCGCAGGCAAATGTTCCGCGCGACTGCGAAATTGCTGAACGGCGTGCGGTCAAGAATCATGCGCCCGCTCTTCGCGAATGCGCTTTGCGCGAGCGTCTGCGCGTGCGGCGAGGGATCCGGCGAGTTGTCGTTCACGATGAGCAGGTCACAAACGCCTTCCAGCGATTCACAAAGCGCGCCGAGGAACGGCTCTTCACGAGGCCCGACAATCAGGTGCGCCGCCACGCGCGCGCACACGGCAGGGGACTCTTCAAACTGCTGCGCCAAACTCACACTCCATGAATCAAGTCCTGCGGCTCGCAGTCGACGCACGCGATCTGCCGTCGGACACCCGCGGTATCGGCCGTTATGCGCGTGCAATCCTGCGCCGTCTGGTGCATCATCCGCAAATCGACGTCACGCTGCTCGTAAACGGCATCTTTCCGTCGCGCAGGCGCGCGCAGATGAGCGCCACGCTCGGAGCCGACGGCTTTCGCCTCGCGTCGAACGCGCGCGGCTGCGATTTGCTTTGGCATCCGGCAAACGGCATGTTTTTCACCGCTTCCGCGCCGAGCATCGTAACGATTCATGACGCGGTGCCGTTCCGTTTTCCCGATGCCGATCCCAAACGGCGCGAACATCAGCAAGCGCCGTTTCTTCGTTCGGCTCGCGAGGGTTCGCACTTCATCGCGGTTTCGAACTTCGGCCGTGACGAACTCGTCGACGTCTTTTCTTTGCCGCGCGATCGCATCGACGTCATCTATCACGGCGTTGATGCCGCGTTCTCGCCCGGCGCATCGCTTACGCTCCTGCCGCCGCAACTGCGGAATACACCGTACTTCTTGTACATCGGCGATACGCGCGACATCGAACCACGGAAGAATTTTGCGCTTCTCTACCAAGCGCATCGCCGCGCGTTCGACGGCTCGGGGCCGCCGCTCGCCGTCGTCGGCCCGACCGATCCGCAGCTCGACGGCGTGCGGTACGCGGGCCTCGCGAACAGCGACACAACCGGCAGCGGTGATGCGTTCTTGCGCGACCTGTACAACGGCGCGCTCGCGCTCTGCGTGCCCTCATATCACGAGACGTTCGGCATGCCGATGGTCGAGGCCATGGCGTGCGGCACTCCGGTGATTGCTTCGCGCGCGAGTTGTCTGCCGGAAGTCGCCGGCGATGCCGCGCTCTACGCCGAACCGCATGACGCCCAAAGCTGGGTGGATGCGTTGCGGCGCGTTGCGCAATCCCTGCGGTTGCAA
>Ga0209168_10002852_pt1 | contig 12233 bp, 11 predicted proteins | sample Coa_R1_FD_187156 | JGI IMG/M metagenome (GOLD analysis project Ga0209168, IMG submission 187156) | Surface soil microbial communities from Centralia Pennsylvania, which are recovering from an underground coalmine fire - Coalmine... | ecosystem: Environmental > Terrestrial > Soil > Unclassified ... | reverse complement strand
ATCATCCCTGGAGGCAATACGCTCAGATCGCTCGCCGCAAAGAGCTCAGCGCCCAGGGGGTGACATTTTCGCTGAACCGTTAGCATGACAGGATTGCTGAACTACGACACGGCGTCATGCGACCGGAACACAACGTCGCGGGCATCTCGCGACGCCCGCGACGTCCGCTCCGCGGCGTCCGGCACGCCGCAGAGCAACCGAATGGTCGATCTAGTAGTGAGGCGTCTGACTCGGCGCGGTCCCCGGCGGGTTCGCAACGTTCGGCGGCACGTCGGGTGCCGTCGTGTTCGCGGGCACCGTCCCGTTCGCGGTCTTCACGATCGACCAGGTCTTGCCGTCGAACTTCACGGTGTCGCCGATTTGAACCTGGTGCCAGAAGTTGTCGGGCACGCCCCAGGATTCATCACCCACCTGGAGCATCCACACGTCGTTTTCGCCCGTTCTGGCGTACTTCTGTGAAACGACGCCGTACACATACGGCTGACCGCATCCGACGCTGAGATCCGCGGCCAGCACGGAGAGCGCGAGGATGAAGATCAGCGGGGTCACCACACGAACCGACATGCGTGAGCACCTCCGCTATAGCCCTGCCGCCAGTATAGCGGTGCGATCCCCGCTTCGCAACCGAACCGGCTTGCCCCGCATCGACGCCGGCGCCAGCTGCGTCACGAGCCAGGGCACCGTCGGTGCCAGCGCGTTGCGCAGCACGTCGCGGACGAGGATCGCCGGCATGATGCCGACCGCCGACGCGGAGTGGCTCGTCTCCGCGACGATCCGGCCCTGTCCCGCGTCGAAAACCTGCACGACCACAGACGCCTGCGCGATGGGCATCCCGTTGCTGTCAGGCTCGAAGGGTTCGTTTCCGTTCCCCGCGACACTCAGCAGCGGAATCCAGCCGACGACGAGCCGGCCGACCCCGAGAGCCCCGGCGAGATCGGCGAGTCGCGAAAACGACAGCGCGTCCTGGGTGCGCCAGTGGATCGAGGCCTCGGCCCGCCCCACGGCGGCCTGCGGCACGACCGCGATCCCTCCGGCCGCGCCGCGGGCGAGGAGCGTCGCCAGTTCATCGGCGGCGGCGCGCTCGGGGATCACGGCGCCAATGACCGGCAGCGGGGTCGGTGCGTAGAAGTCGACGACGGCAACCGAAACCGGAGCAGTGGCCCCCGCGGCGACCGCCGCACACAGACCCAGCATGCCAACCAGGGTGGCGAGGCCTACGCCGGTCGATCCGGTCACGACCGAACGATGCCAGTTGTGCTTCATACCCACGCACCCCTCTTCGACAGCAACAAGACCTGGCATGGCGACCGAGTCCCTCATAGTATCCCAGGCCTCGGTATGATCCATGTCACGACGGGATCGAGCGGCACGGCGCCGACCGCACAACCGCGCTCCCGCTCGTGTCGCCGCCACGGACGAAGACTCTGTGCCCCCATCCATCCGGTCCCGAGACCGGGGGGTTGCTCGCGTCTCGTGATGTGCGGGCGCTTCGGAATCTATCTCATCCTTGGGCGTGTGGCCAGATGTTTCCCCCGAACCTCGTCCCATGTAGGGAGGCCCACATGGCGCCCCCCCAGAACGGTGAGATATGCGGGACCCAACCGGGGCTGTGAACAGCGAGAGAAGTTCACCGTGACGTCAATGGTCCCTGCCCCGAGCAGTTCGCACATCACGAAGAGATGGCTACGACCGACTACCACCGCCACCTTGGTGTGCCTCGCCACCGTGGTGCTCGGAGTCTACCTTTTTCGGCTATCAACGACCAATGGGCTGAACGCGGATCCAGCGAGCAATCTCTTGTATGCTGCAGACATAGCGCGCGGAAACTGGCTTCTGCACGGATGGACCTTGCCGCCGGACTCCTACTGGTTCACTGACGTGCTCATCTATATGGTGGCCCTTCCGATTCTTGGGCTGAACCCTGTGCTATTGTATGTCGTTCCGGTTGCTATCTGTCTCGCCCTCATCGCTGCTCTTGTGGTGGTTTCGACCACGGGGGCGAAACTTGGCCCGACCATCCCGTTTGTCGCTCTGCTACCAGTCCTGCCAATCATATTTCCGTCTCCTGCCATGATCTCACAGGTGTTGATGGGCCCTTTCCATACGGGGACACTCGTTGCGGCGCTCGTCTCCACACTTGCCTTGTATCATGCTCAGAAGATGATAGATCACGCCCTCCAACGGTGGTTGCTCGCCGGTTTCGCGCTTATCGTACTCACCGCTGCGGGAGTGAGCGATCCGTACACAACCATTGTCGCCGTGGTCCCGATTGCCGTAGTTTCACTTGCGCGTGTCCTGGCCGCTCAACGTCCCGTGGAGCGGCGAAGGTCCTTGTTGTCCCTGTGTACCGGCGCCGCCGCGTGGCTTGGAACCCTTGGTTGTGGTTCGCTCGTGAGGCACCTTGGGGGGGCCACCATCATCCCCTTCGGGGCCTCGACCATCTCATACGCCCAGATCGGGCAGAGCGTTTCTAACCTGGGGCGCGCCCTCCTGGATCTCGCGGGAGGAAACGTCTTCGGTCAGGGGATCAACCAAAATCTCGCGCCGGCCGCCCTGCGCCTCACATACCTTGCGGCGGCGATGGTAGCAACGTGGCTGGCATTGCGTGACGAGATGCGCTCCGCTTCGACACACCGCTCGCCCGAGGACTGGCTCACCACGGTATTGGCCGCTGCCGCCGCGTTTGTCTTCCTCGGCAACGTGCTCGGCACCGCCAATGAAGATATTCGCTACCGGCTCCCGTTGCTTCTCCTCGCCGGCGTTGTGCTGGCGCGGCGCTTTGGCGCCCTCTTAGCCCCATGGCTATCCCGCCAGAAGGGGCTTGCAGCGGGACTCGGAGTCGCGCTGATCCTCGTCTACGCTGGCCCTGTCGGACAATACCTTCACCATCATCCGGCGAGCGAATATAATCGCAAGGACGTGGCGCTCGCCCGATGGCTTGCAGCTCACGGGCTGCACTACGGATACGGGGGCTACTGGGAAGCTTCGCTCGTGACGGTGGAATCCCAAGGCCGTGTGATGGTACGGCCCGTGGTATCGACGAAGATCAACCAACCCGGGCTGGTGCCGTCGGACGTACCGTCCTCAGGATGGCGCATCTCCCCGTACAACTGGATGTCGAAGAACACGTGGTACTCAGCTACTCATCCTGCAAACTTCCTGGTCTTTGACCCCAGCTCGCAGTGGGATCGAGATAGCGGTGTGACCTTGACCATTGCCACGCAGACATTTGGCCGACCGAGTCATGTCTATCAAGGCGTGGGACAGTTCACCGTTCTTGTGTGGGACGGCCCGCTCCACTTCTAGCAGTCATGCCACCTCCGCCCCAGACCGTCTCAGCTGTCGAAGCCAGCGAGGTCTAGTTTGGGAGCTGCACGTTCGCCGCCGCTTCCCCGATCTCGCAAAGAATCTCCTCCGCGACCCGTCTCGGATCCGAGGCCCGGGTGATCGGACGTCCGACGACCAGCATGTCGGCGCCCGCCGCGACGGCGGCGCCGGCCGCGCGCACGCGTCGTTGGTCATCCTCCCGCCCACCGAGCGGGCGGATTCCCGGACAAACCAACAGGAACTCACGGCCGCAGGCCGTCCGCACCGCTTCGACCTCGAGGGGCGAGGTCACCGCACCGTCGAGACCCGCTGCCTGGGCCAGCCGTGCGAGCCGGACGACGGCGTCGGCGGGCGACCCCCCAACACCGGTCTCGGCGAGCGTCTGCGCGTCGGCGCTCGTGAGCAGCGTCACGCCGATCACCCGAAGGCGTTCGCCCCCAACAGCGGCCTCGGCGGACGCGGCCTCCCAGGCCGCGCGCATCATCGCCGTCCCGCCCGACGCATGGACCGTGCACAGCGCGATCCCCTGTCTCGCTGCCGCGCCGACTGCGGCCCCTACGACCGAGGGGATGTCGTGGAACTTCGTGTCGAGGAAAACCCGCCCGCGCCGCGCGATCGCGGCGACCGCATCCGGCCCGGCGGTCGTAAATAGGTGCGATCCGATCTTGAACCACCGCACGACGCCCCGGAGACCGTCTGCCAGACCTTCCGCGTCGGCGAGCGAGGGCATGTCGAGCGCGACGATCAACCGGTCACGTGGATCCACGCACGTCCTCCGCGTGGTACAGATGGGTCCAAAGCGGGTTCGGGGAGAAGCAACGGCGGCTCCCCGGTTTCCCGGGGAGCCGCCGCCTTGAACACCCGAGCGCCTGTTAGAAGCTGTAGTCGATCTGCGCCCGGTACAGCAGGAACTGCTCAATGTTCGCGATCTTGAGTTCGCGAACCTTGAACGTGATGTTGGCATTCTGCACGAAGTTGTACACAATGCCCGCCTCGTACGTGGAGAGCGTCTGACCGTTCGAGGCGAAGTTGCCGAACGCGCCGGACCCGTAGAGCGTCCAGCCGGTCCACGGCGAGATGCTCAGCCCGACTTCAAACGCGTTGGCGTTGCCAGGGTAGAGGCTGCCGTTCTGGTTGGTGTCGATCTCCTGGCTGCCGTACGGCGCGTAGAAGTTCTGGCCGTAGTTGACGTAGCCCGTGTCCATCGCGAAGTTGTGGCCGACGCCCAGCAACGCGCCGAGGTCCCAGTGCACGTTGACCTTGTAGCCGTTGTCGCTGGTGTTGAACACGGTATCGTTCCACTGTGCGTACTCGCCGTCGAAGTTCACGCCCGGCACGATCGTCCAGTCAAGATAGCCGTCCCAGCCGTTGCCGGCTGCGGGACACGCGATGCCGGGGCCGCTCGTCGCGGTGACCGACACGCAGTGGTACCCGTTCGTGGCGAGCGCCGAGGTCCCGAGGCCCGGGTTGAGCGAGCCGCCGCTAGGACCGTAGACGTGCCACTGGGCCGCGTTGCCAAACCCACCCGGCCCAGGAGTCGGGCTGTTCGGGGTGATGGTGTTGGCCACGTAGTCGAGGCCGACGCGGAGGCCAGGGATGACCTGGATGTTGGCGTTCGCGCCGTAGGCATCCTCGCCGAAGAGGTACTGACCGCCGCTGATCGCCGGGCTCGCGGTGCCGCCGAACGGACCGCTGTTACCGCCCTGGATCCGGATGATCGCGAACTCAAAGTTCAAGTCCGCCAGCGACGGAATGTGGGAATCGATCCGCAGGCCGTCCGCCTGGTTGAACCCACCGCTTGCGGTGGAATCTTCCCAGGTGTCCGTGTTGTCGTTCATGATCAGGCCGAACGGACCCCACTGAATCGGGTAGCAGCCGCCGCCGCACGGCGTGTTGTTGCCGAACCGGCCGAGCATGATCTCAAGCGGCAGGCCCCACGCGTTCCGCCAGTCCAGGAACGCGCTGTCGATTTCGCCGAACGCGCCGTTGCCGAACGCGCTGGAGGCACCCTCGCTGCCGAACGCGAGACCGCCGGTGCCGGAAATGCCCTCTTGGCCGCTGTTGAAGATCTGGTAGCCACCGGCGCTCAGGAGGCCGATGACGTAGTGGATGTCGGGTGTGACGGAACCGTCAAACCCGAGCTTGAACTCGTACCGCGGACGGTTCGTGGTCGGGAAGTTGCTCGCGTCGATCTGGGACGTACGCGGGTTCCCGTTGATGCCGAACGGGCTGCTCGCCCCGCCAGCACCCTGCAGGAACTGCGCCGTACCGGCACCCACGGTACCCGCGCTGGCGTTCACGCCAACGGTCCCGAGGTTAAACGCCGGTCCGGTCCCGTTCGCGGTCCCGCCGACGACGGTCTGGGACACGCCGGTCAGGTTCAACCCGCTCCCTGAACCGTAGCTGTTCCGCGCGATGTCTTCGCGGAACCGGAGGCCGCCCGTGATCCGGACGTTGTCCAACCGCGCCTTGATCGCGTTCAACTCTTCTTCAATCGCCGTGGTACGGACACCCAACGCGGCCAGTTCCGCCCGGAACTCGTTCACCAGCCGGTTGATCGCGTCGAGGTCTGCCTTCGTGACTTCCGGCGGCGTCGGCGCGGGGATCTGAATGCTCTCGATCCGCGCCAGCAGCCGTGCCACTACCATCGCCATCTCGTACCGCGTCATGGCCCGGTCGCCCTTGAAGGTCCCGTCGGGGTAGCCCTCGATCAGGCCCTTCGCCGCCAACTCAGCGATCGCGTCGTATGCCCAGTGGTTCGTGGGCACGTCCGCGAACGGCTGTGCGAAAGCGGGAGCAACCATGGCAAACACGAGCGCGGTCGCGACAGCTACCGCAATGTTCCTCATGCTGCCCATTTCATTCCCCCTTGCGTGTTGTGATGTCGGGGGCGGGCAGGAACCGTTGGCTCGAGTGACCGTGTTTTCTCGCGCCTCTGCGTTCCCGTGCGCTCCCCCCGTGCCACACCCGTCCCGGGATCTCACTCTGTCGTGCCTCCCCTCCTTCCGAGTGAGCGCCCGCTCGCGGCGTTTGGCCGCTGGAGCGGGTGAAAGCAAGCCTGATCAACTCAGGGGTATGGCCTGGTCATCGTATTCGCGTAACTGTTCGATGTCAAGGAAGCGACACACTTCCATCGGGTTCACCCTACGACGACGGGTCCCAATTTCCTGCACCGGGGAGAGAAATCGGTCAATGAATGTACGATCATTTGTTCGATTCTGTACAGGATATGGCTATATTTGCTACACAATTTCTTCTCTCAAACATGCCCCTAACCTCTCTCCGTCGGGCGTCGCCCTGCTGGACGAGGGTCATCGCCCACGAGATTGGAGATACGCCTCCCCGAGCAAGATCGCCGCGTAGTCGTCGTACGGTTCCGGCGGCACCAACAACGATCTCGGGATCAGACGCCCCAACCCGCGCGGCGGATGGTCCCGAAAATATCGCGTTCGCGCGAGGAGCGTGGTCCCCCGCTCATCCACGCTGACTACCGGAATCGCGCAGCCAACGAGGCGTGTCCGGACGCCGGCCGCGCCGGTGCTGTTGCCGACCACAATCGCCTCGACCCGGTAGGCCGTGATCCAGTCCCGGACCACGTCGGCCAGGGCGTCAGACGGGACCACGCGATGGGCGAGCACTTCGCCGGGCCGGCACACGGCAATTCCGCACTTGTCCCGCCCCGGATCGACCGCGAGCACGCTCAACGGAACGTCAACTGCACGGGGCCGACGGTGTATGCGTCGATCAGCGCGACCGCCCGCACGTCCACCATGGTCTTGCTCGACTGCACGCGGTCGAGCACCTGCAAGAAGACGGCGGGGTCGATCCGGAGGTCGGGCGGGGAGGACGCCAGCGCAAACGGCGGCGAGATGATGCCGTCGCGCTTCGCACGCTCCGCCGCGGCCGATCCCAGCGCGAGCAGCCCGGTCTCGACCTGCGCCCGTGTGCCGCGCCCGTCGATCTTCGCCAAGGCGATTGTCTGCCCAGCTTGATAGACTCGCACGTTGGGGAAGACGAGCAAGTTGGCCCGCAGCGGAAGCCCTCGCACGGTGTTTTCGCTGGCGATCAGCCGAACCACCATCGGCTGGGCCCGCTCCGCGATGTCCTGCGCCACAGAGTCCACGGTCACCCCCGACGGCGAGATGTGCACCATCACGCCGTCGGGCCCGGGCGCGAGCCCACGCTCCCGCGCCGCCTGGGCGGCCAGGTCGAGGAACGCCTGCACGCGCCGCCGGATGTCGGCGAGCGGCGCCTGACCGTCGATCACCGTGCGGAGGACCTCCTGGTCGTTCTGATAGACGACGTCGCGGAACTGGAGCGCGCGCAGTTGCGCTTCCTGCTGCGCGATCTCGGCTTCAAGCGTGTGCGTCTGTTGCTGAAGCTCCTGCAGGTGGAAGAGCGCCTGCCGCGCGTCGTTGCTGACGAGCAGCACGACCGCGAGCGTCACCACGGTGATGAGCATCCCGGTCACGATCGTGATGGTCTGGGCGGTGTAGCGGGGGCGAAGCCCGAACAGGGTCAGTCGCCGACGGCCGATGTTGCGCCCCACTAGGTTGCCGATGAACGCCACCAGGCCGCTCACGAGAATCAGAATCGGGATCAGGAGCGCGGCGCCGTTCATCGCGTGGCTTCCTCCCGGGCGCGAATCCGACGGCGCTGCCGCAGCCGCGCGAGCAACCGGACGTAGTTCAGCACCTCGCCCCGGTCGAGCTTGCTTTCGCCTCCGGCCCGCTCTTCAAACCGGTACGGTATCTCCTCCACCCTGTGCGCGCGCCCGGACGCCAGGATCTCGAGCAGCAGCTTATACCCGAGACCTTCGAACTCGATGCCGTCAAACAGGGCGCGCCGACACGCAAACAGGCCCGACATCGGATCGCGCACCGCCACCCCCAGCAGGGTTCGGGCGAGCCGCGTGGCGCCCCAACTCAACACCCGGCGGGACATCGACCACCGCGTAATTCCGCCCCCGGGCACATACCGCGACCCGATCGCAAGGTCCGCGCCCCCGTCGAGTGCGGCAAGCAGCGCCGGCACGACCTCCGGCGGATGCGATAGGTCGCTGTCCATGACGGCGACGACGTCCCCCCGGCCACGCTGGACCCCCTCAAGCACGGCCGACGCGAGTCCCGCCTTCCCGGGCCGGCTGAGCACGACCACGGGCAGCACGTCGCGCAACTCCGTGCCGACCTCGACGGCAACCGTCCCGGTTCCGTCCGGCGAGGAATCGTCCACGACGACCGCCTCGGCATCCCAGCGAGGCTGCCCAACGGCAGCGGCGAGCCGGCGGAGCAGGACCGGCACCGTTTCCCGCTCGTTGTACGTGGGTACGATGACGCTGACCCGCACTTAGCTCGACCCCCCGCATCCGGCGCCGGCGGGCTTCTCCCGCACGACCAAGTCGTCGCGGGCTCCCACCGGCTGAAGGGGTTCGGCGACGCGCGCGGCACTCCCCGCCAGTTCGGCCGGGGTCGTCACCAAGAACGCGCGCCCGGGAGCGCACAGGCGCTCCCGCAACGTCTCCGGATCGTTGATCCACACGACGGGGTGGTTCGTGTAGTAGACCAGGGACGCCGGCGTGCCGATGCGATAGCCGATCACCCGGTCGCCCGGCGCAAGGCGTTGGCCCAGTTCGATCGCCAGCGGCCGGATCGGCTTCTGCCGCTCCACCACCGGCAGCGTGAAGGTGTAGAGGACGCCGACGAACACGGCCACCGTCGCCGGCAACGTCAGGAACGCCCCGGTGTACCGGCCGAGACGAAACAGGACCGCGGTCAGTGCCGGCCCCGCGACCAACACGGCGAGCGGGACGATCAGGACGACCCGCACGGCCTCGAACGCCCGAGGATAGCGCACCGTCGCAAAAGCCGCCACCGCGAGCGCGAGCAGCGCGACGACGCCGATCTGAAGGAAGAACGATGTCATCAGCGTGCGATGGAGCCGCCCGGCGCCTTCGAATAGAAACTCTTCCCACAGCCGTGCGATCGCGATCGCCGCGAACGGGAAGATGGGAAACACGTCGTCGGGCAGCCGGCCGCCGATCGCCACCGCTCCCACGAACGTCACGCCGCACCACAGCAGGCACAGCAGGCTGCCGTCCTGCCAGCGGCGGAGGTAATGGTACACGAGCGCCCCGGGAAAGAACGCCGCCCACGGTACCGCGCCGAGGATCAGCACCGGCACGTCGTACAGCAAGGCGCCGACGCGGGGTTGCACCGGGCGAAGCCATGGGCCGCCGAACGCCGCCGTCAGAAACCCTGCCCCCGCGCGGACGACCTCCGCACCGTACCATGGAGCGGCGATCGCGAGGTAGATGAGACCTCCCCACCCCCACGGGATCTCCCGCCAGCGGCGGAGTGCGCGGCGGTACGCCAGAAACGGCACGAACACGGCGGCCAACAATACCAGGGTGACCGGACCGCGCGTCAACGTGGCCAGCCCGGCGAAGAGGAAGCTTCGAAGGTAGTCGGCCCGCCGTCGGTCACGGTAGCCCCGGTAGAACGCGTGCACGGCCAGCAACAGGAACGCCACCTCGACCACGTCCAGCACGGCGAGACGCGAGAGCAGCACGTACTCGAGAGTCGACGCGAGAATCAACCCGCTCAGGACACCGGTGCGCGGCCCGAACCACTCCCACCCGAGGAGACAGGTGACCCCGACACCGAGCACGCCGAACACCGCCGCCCACACCCGCGCCGTGAATTCCGTGAAGCCCAACGCCCACCCGGTCCCGGCCTGCAACCACATCCACAACGGCGGGGGCCCGAACCACGCGCTGCCGTCCAGGTGCATCGTGACCGGATCCCCGGTGGCCAAGATCTCCCGGCTGGCCTGCGCGTATCGGGGTTCGTCGAGGTCCCACAGGCTGCCGGCACCGAGCCGGAACGTGAACAGCCCAGAGGCGAACAGCAACACGAGACCGAGGAGAAGAAGCTCCCGCCGCCGGAGAAAAGACGCGCCCTCTGGCGCGCTCACCTGGCCGCCCGCGCCAGCAGGATCGCCCCGCCGGCGCAGACGACGGCGTCGGGGAGCCAGGCCGCGAGCACGGGGGACAGGAGTCGCCCATCCGACGCGAGCTGGGCCGGGATCGCGATCACGTAGTACGCCATCAGCACGAGGATACTGAGCCCGAGGCCCATGCTCGGTCCCGACCGGTGGGGACGCAGGCTCAGCGGTAGCGCGACGAGGGCGAAGACGATGCAGCTGGCCGCGGTCGCGAACCGCGAGTTGAGCTCGCCCACGAACGCGCGCGCGTCAGCGCCCTCGCGGTGCAGCGTCACGACCTGCCGGGCGAGCTCGCGCATGCTCATGTCCGAGGGCTGCTGCGGCGCGACCGTAAACTCCTGAGGGGAACGCGGCACGGTGACCGCGAGCGTGTCGAACGCCGTGGTCACCACGCTGCCGTTTTGAAACGCGTACACGCTTCCGCGGTGGAACGTCCACTCCACCCCGCGGCGGTAGGTGGCGTTCTGCGCCTCGATGATCTCGAGCGGCTGGCCGGCGTTGAGATAGACGACCGTCACGCCGAGCAAGGTGCGCGTTCGAGGATCGTACTGATGCGCGCTGTACAGCGCGTTCCCGCCGGTGGTGGGGGCCTGGAAGAATACGTTTTCCACGGGCCGGAGGTCGGGGCCGTGCGACATCACCTCGTTGAAGACGACCCGGTACTGGTCGTCGCTGAGGCTGACCACGCCTTCTGAGAAGATCAGCGCGCCGACAGTCGCGAGCGCGCCGGCGAGCACGACCGGCACCGCGATCCGGTACAACCTGATCCCCGCGACGCGCAGCGCGGCGATCTCGTTGTGATCGGTCAGCCGGCCGATGCCAAGCACCGTCGCGAGCAGGACGCCCATCGGCACGCTGAACGCCACGAAGTAGGGGATCTTGTAGACCATCAGGATGAGCGCGGTCTGCACGGCGATCCCCTGTCCGATCACCAGGCGCGCCAGATAGAAGAGGTGATTCATCACGAGCAGCACGCTGAACAGGCCGAGGCTGAATCCGAACGAGGACCCGATCTCGGACCAGAGCAGGCGATCCAGCAGGGTGAACGTCACAGCCGAAACCCCTCGCCGAGATACAACCGCCGTGCCTCCGAACTCTCGAGCACCTCCTCGGGCTGCCCGGTGAACAGGATGCGGCCGCCGTGGATGATCTCGGCCCGGTCCGTGATCGCGAGGGTGTCCCGTACGTTGTGGTCGGTGATGATCACGCCCAACCCCCGCTCCCGCAGATACCGGACGGTCTCCTGAAGCTCCTGCACCGCCCGCGGGTCGATTCCGGTAAACGGCTCATCCAACAGCAGGAACGCGGGATCGAGCGCGAGGGCCCGCGCGATCTCGACGCGCCGACGCTCGCCGCCGGAGAGTGTCCAGGCCCGTTGCGCGCGCACGTGCGTCAGCCCGAACTCCTCGAGCAGCTCGGCCGCCTGCTCCGAGCGGGCGTCCGGGGTGAGCTCCGACCGCTGCTCCAGCACCAGCAGGATGTTTTCCTCGACGGTCAGGCGCCGGAAGATCGACGGCTCCTGGGCGAGATAGCCGAGCCCGGACCGCACGCGGATGTCCACGGGTTCGCCGGTCACGTTGTGGCTGCCGATCCATACCTCACCCGCGTCCGGCCGTACCAGCCCGACCATCATGTAGAACGTCGTCGTCTTTCCCGCCCCGTTCGGGCCGAGCAGGCCGACGATCTCGCGCGGTCGCACGGACAGCGACACGTCGTCGACGACCGTGCGCTCCCCATAGCGCTTGGCGAGCCCGTCGGCTCGGAGCATCCCCCGCGAGCGTTCCAGCGCGATCACGGGGCTCACGGCGAGGTCCCCTGGTCGCCGCCCTGCTGCGGATAGGCGACGACCTTGGACTGCCCGTCCGCGGTGGCGTGGTGCTGCGCCATGCTGACCGTGATCGTGT
>Ga0209168_10002850_pt1 | contig 12240 bp, 15 predicted proteins | sample Coa_R1_FD_187156 | JGI IMG/M metagenome (GOLD analysis project Ga0209168, IMG submission 187156) | Surface soil microbial communities from Centralia Pennsylvania, which are recovering from an underground coalmine fire - Coalmine... | ecosystem: Environmental > Terrestrial > Soil > Unclassified ... | reverse complement strand
TTGATCGCGAATCCTACGACCTCCGAGAGCCTAACTGATCGCGGCATAGCGTTAACGGTCTCGATTGCTATGCCGCTGAGCGCAACAGCGGCGAAGATGCCTCCATAGCCTCGGGACTCCGGCGCGTGACTACGAGACCTCGCGGCTTAACGTCGGTCGGGCAGCGAACCAGACCCAACTCACAACGACCACTGATGCAAGCGCCAATGCTATCGCCCACCTGGCCGCCGCAGATCGCGCGTCGAGGTGTCGTTGTTCGGCGGCGAGTATTTCCCTATTCGCCAGTCTGTAGACGGTGGCGTCCTTGGCGTCCACGCGTTCTATCTTCAGCGCCATGGTGTCTGAGTCAAGGAAAGGCCAGTACACCTGCGGCTCGTGCGCTCGAATCAGATAGTACTGCTGGAGGTCCTGTCGCGCAGAATCTGCCGCTGCTCTAGACTCAGCAGCATATGCGTCCCACACGGAGTCGTCCCTCGCCGCTGCTTGAAGGTCCCTTTCGTACTCCCCTGGAGCCGCGACAATCGTCCACGCGCCCACCACAGCAGTGATACCGGCCACAACCCATAACAAGGCGAGCTGCCCCGGATGCAGACGTGTGATTCGAGTTGCAAGTTTGCGGATCAGCATCGCGAGACTCGTTCAAGGTCACTCGCTCCGGCCCGTTGCAAGGACTGCGGGGCGCACGTACCAAGCGCCAACCGCAAATTGTGCGACGCCTGTCTCCCGGCGCACGCAGAGCGCGCTTCGAAAGCAGCTGCTCAGGCCCGGCTCCGCTATGCGATCGGGGAGCGCGACGCGCGGAGCAGCGACGAAGCACGCGCCAAGCACCGCGCGGCGTCGATTCGGCAAGGCGAGCGGCAGCGGGCGTGGAAGGCCGCGCACCCGGTCACGCCCAACCCGCAGCAGTGACGGTCGAGATCTGGCCGAACATCCGGAACCGCACCGTGCCCGAGTTGATGGCCGCGAGCGGCCTCTCGCGTCCGCTCTGCCGGAACATCCTCCGTGGCACGGCGGTGCCGCATCCGATGCACTGGGACGCGTTTCGGAGGTTGGTAGGCAAGAAATAGTTCGCCGTGAGACCGCACATCGCCGACACATGACAGCTTGAAACCCTTGGCCGTCTAGGAGCGATGCTCGACGCTGGTCCGCGCCCAACCCAAGCCGCGACTAACTGACGGTCTAGCGCGACTCGCGCGCATGTGTCAGTTTCCAGCCAGTGGCCCCCTGCCACGCTTCGGTCGCCTAACTGAAGGCCGATCTCGCAATTGCCGCATCTCCAAGGCCGTACTCGTTGCCCCCAAACGAGCAATACGAGCAATAGGATGCCCAAAATACTCATCCTCGCCGTCGCGGCGTCAGTGCTCTCGGGTGCCCCGCACATGCTGCATGGGCAAGCGGCGGACCACTATCGTGGGGCCGTTGTCAATTCCTCCCTACCTTCTTCACCAGCTTCGCTCGAACTGGCGGTTTTCGACCGGTCGGACACGCTGACAGTTGGATTGCTCACCGTTGGCGCGCCTCTCGGAGGCAGCGGCCTGGCGGTGGGATTCTTACGAGGAGGCGACTCGCTCTTGTTAGTCAGCATGTCGCGGAGCGGAGATACAATCCTCTGGACCTCACCCTCGCGCAGTGGATCGATTGGCGGGAGCTACGCTGTCCGAGGCGGCCAGTACGCCGGTCAATCGGGGCAGTGGCAGATGCAACCGATGCCGGCGCCTTCCAGACTACCGCTTATAGGAGCGGCGATTGCGACGTCGGTGGCGATTACACTTGCGATGCTAGGAATCGCGCGCGCCGCGAAAGAGCGCTGGTGGCGTTGGCGAGCATCGACCCCGCTCCGACCACTGCCGGCCCAACAGCGCAGCAGTCTCACCGGCGTCGGAGGCTGGCTCGCGTGGTTCGTACTTGGCGTGATAGCCACAGTTCTCTACAAGATCGCCACCTTAGCAGGTGCGGTTGACAACCTGGGGACGGGCGCCTGGATGATTGCAGCCGTGATCCCAGGTATCCGACCGGTATTGTTTGTAGAATCGGTCTTTCACTTCTTGCAGATCGTTGCCTCGCTTGTCGGCCTGACCCTGCTCTTCCGTTCCGCGCGCGCTGCTCCGGTTTACTGGGTTGTCCTGCTGATCACATTTACCGCGTACGGCGTGTACGATCTTGCCTCGGGCTCAGTTGCAGTCACCCTCATCAGCCAGCAATTCGGCGGGGCAATTGGCAAAGAGGTTGGACAGGCCATCTCCGAAGCGAGCGCCCTAAATGCTCGGCTGGTCATCTTCAGTATCGTATGGTCGATCTACTGGATACGATCTCGACGCGTGCGCCTGTCGTTTGGCGAAGTAGCACAGTCACCCGCACTCCAGACAGCACTGTGAGTGTCGTTAGCCCAGTCGCGAGGGGTATCGTGTCTGAAGCAGTTGGCGGGCGTCTCCCGTGGCTGCGCCGGCTGGAAGGAGCGTCAGCATCTCGCCTGCGTGATGCAGACTACCAGGGACGCGGCCAGTCGGGGCGGAAAGGTGTGTTAGCCTGCACACTCAGGAATTGTTGCCCGCTACTTTGTACACTTGCAATCTTCGGCTGCGCGAATAATTCGCACCGAGTCACGGCGATTACGCAAAGCCACGACGGTGCGCTCCTGACGCTCGACAGCGCGCTCGAATTCCGAGTCGATTTTGTGCGCCAGCCTTACAACCAGCGCAATCTCGAGTTGCTTTATCCCAGCAAACTTGTCTGGGTCGTTTGGACCAAGGCTATCTGGCAGCCGAAAAGCGCCGGTTGCTGGGAAATCAGCCCGGTGCGCGAGGCGTCACAGCCTGCCCTTTCTGCCTCAGAATACGATCGACTGGTGCGCGACGGTTTTACTGACGAGGACCTCGCGTACTCGTTCCAATTGCCAACTGAGCACCAGAAGAACCCGAACCCATTGCCGCCGACATACGGAGGTACTCTTTCGTACGGGGCGCCCGAGTTGTGCGCATCGAAGATGTCTGACGACTCGCTTTAGCTTCCGAACGCCGCTCAATCATCGATGATTCTAACGGACAGTTGGTCCCTAATCTTTGCCGGTAGGCGGACGAAGTCGTTCACATGGCGCCCGAGCAGCCTCACTACGTACGTGACGGCGCACTACACCCGTCTTTATAGCCGCCCAGCGGAATCGCAGGTTCGCGCTTGCCGCAATAGTCTAACGGATCTCGCATGCCGACGATGACTACTCGAAACCCCCCTTGGACTCGCGAGGAATTGATACTCGCGCTCGACCTCTATCGTCGCAGATGGCACAAGACCGTTATCAACCAGACCGACGAAGAGGTGCTTCAGCTAAGCAAGCTATTGAATGAGCTGCCTCTTCATACCGAACGCCCGGACCAAAGCCGCTTCAGGAATCCTAACGGCGTCTACATGAAGCTCAGCAATTTCGCGCGGCTTGACCCAGACTATCTCGGCACGGGGTTGCTGCGGGGTAACCGCCTCGAGCGCGAAGTATGGGACACGTTTGCCGACAACCCGGCGAGGCGACGGGCGGCAGTTGCTGCAATCCAAGCGCTCGCCGGCGCAGCCTTGCCAGCGATGGATCAAGAGGAGAACGGCGCTATTGAGGGGCAGCTCCTTTTTCGGCAACACCTAATGCGCGAGCGAAGCGCGGCGCTGGTTGCAAGAAAAAAATCAGAGGCGCTTCGGGTACAAGGCGAGCTACGGTGTGAGGTCTGCGGATTCGACTTCGTCGAGCAATACGGCGGACCCGAAGGGCCATTCATCGAATGTCACCATCGCTGGCCGCTCAGTCGATTGCGACCGGGCCAGCGAACCACGATGCTTGATCTTGCTTTGGTATGCGCCAACTGTCATCGGATGCTTCATCGTTTGTCTGATCCGAGCGACGTTCCTGCGCTGCGTAGGCGTTTGAGAACGCGATTTACAGCGGAATAGGGCCGGGAGCGCCGCGATGGACGATGCGCTGTCTAACCGAGAAGCGGTGAGACTACTCGGGCCGCATCACGCTTAAGCGGTCGAAGTGAGATGCATCGGGAAAGTCTTGTCGCGGGATACTGCTGGCCGCGGGCCCCAGCTTCCAACCTGGCCGGCTTGTCTCTACGCTAGCAGTGAGGTGTAATTCCGCGCCGATGTACTCAACGCTGAGCGTAATTCAGGGACCAACGAATCCAATGGGAAGCCGGCATGACAAGAGATCAACTTGGCTACGTTAGACTGCTCAGCCCTGGGCTCTGCTTCGTTCTGCTGGTATGGACTCTGTTAGCACCAGCAGGATTTACGCTCGCCTCGCTTTCGAAAGTATGGCCAATACTCTTGCTATTCGCAGCAGGATTTGGCGTGGTTTACTTGGCCCTCGACCTGCGCGGCGAGTTGGTGAAATCGATAATGAGGCCCGTCGATGACAACATCGTTGGGCGCTTGTTGGCCAGCTTGCGGCCAGGCGACCTGAGTGAAGAAGCAATGACGCGTTTGCGCCAGGGCCGATCGGTCATGAATGTGTTCTATCAGCAAATCGACAACGACAAGTCTCTTCAGATAAGACGGAACAGAGTGTTCGACAATGGGGCCTACATAAGCACCACCGCTGACGTCGCGATCTTCTCGATCGCCGGATTTGTTGCGCAAATGACGTTTGCCCTCGTCGACAATCCGGTTAGGCATATCTGCCTTGCGATCGTTTCACTTGGGCTAGGGTGGTTCTGTCGACAAGTCCTGCTAGCGAAACTGGGCGCGCGTCATCTCCAACTGTCCAATGAGCAACTCGACTTTATTGCAGCTCACAAAAGCGGGCAGGTCCGAGAGGCTATTCAGCGCGCCGCCGGACACTGAAGGCGTTAATCGTGCAACCGTCGCGCTCATTCGAGAGGAATTGACCACAACGCGCGACCCGTGGTTCGTCGGGTTCAGTGGAGGCAAGGATTCTTCTGCGGTGCTGAAGCTCGTGTACCAGGCATTGGCCCAACTCCGCCGCCCGGAGCGGCGCAAGATCACCGTAGTGTACTGCGATACCGGCGTAGAGATTCCGGTGGTCAGAGCACTAGTTAGAACGACCCTGCGACGGCTGAAGCGAGAGTCGCTCCAGGACGAATTGCCCATTGACGTCAAGATTGCTATTCCTCGCCTAACAGATCGCTACTTGGTCAAGGTGATTGGGCGCGGGTACCCACCTCCAAGCAACAAATTCCGCTGGTGCACCGACAGATTGCGCATAAAGCCCGTGCAACGCGTGTTGCGCGCCGTGCCGGGCGGTAAGAGCACTGTGCTTTTGGGGCTTCGACGCGGAGAAAGCTCGGAACGAGATCGAATCCTTCAGCAGTACGAGACTGCGGGCGGGGGCCGGTTCAGGCAAAGCGGGAACGTCAACACAACCATATTGGCGCCGATCATCGATTACACGGTTGAGGAGGTGTGGTCTACACTAACCTGGAGTTGCAAACCATATAGCATCGATACCAAGCAACTCACCGCACTCTACAAAGCGGGATCGGGTGAGTGTCCGTTAGTCAGGGAGCCAAACGGCTCGGCCTGTGCTCAGGGTCGTTTTGGGTGTTGGACCTGCACGGTTGTGCGAAAGGACCGGGCTGTAACCAGCATGGTGAAGGAAGGGTACACTGAACTCACGCCTCTGCTCGAATGGCGCAACTGGATTCAGTCGATTCGCGATGAGCCTCGTTATCGGTGTGCACGGCGTCGCAACGGAGCTATTGGACCTGGACCGTTTACGCTGCGCGCGCGCCGGATGCTCTTAGATCGGTTGTTGGACGCTCAGGAAGCATCCGGCTTACGACTAATCAGTGGGCGAGAGCGAGCCATGATCGAGTCATTGTGGACTGCGGACAGAAAGAGTAAGCGCTACTGGGAGCGCTAGCGAGCTAACTATCTCAACGAGTAGCGCGGCCCAGATAGGCAGCTCGCCACTTTGTTCATATCAAACGACGGTGATTTACGCGAGGCGGCAAGGACAAGCGGCTCCCCGCGTTGTGCGTGGCCTCAGGGACTACTTTATTCCGCCGTGCGTCTCCCCCCAGACGACTTCATTCGCTTCTTCAGGCGGCATAGCTGTCGACTCAAATGCCAAACGCTCAGAACCTTTAAGTTTGCGAGGGGAACATGGTCCGCCCGAGGAAACCAGGTCCGGCGGCTGAGCCGGAACTACGCCAGGCGAGAGACGAAGCAGCAGCGAAAATAGATGGTCGAATCGAAGAAGGCAGGAAGCTCTTAGAACACGATATTCGGTCGGCTGACGAATTGGCCCAGCGGTGCAGAGAATACGAACTCTGGGATGCATTCAATACAGAACTACTAGGACAGCTCTTTACGACATCGAAGTTTGCAGAGGAATATGCCTGGTATGGGCTTCTCGTTGCCTCCGCAGGATCCCCGCTGAACGTCCAGGTAAAGAGATTCAGGGATAGCGTCGATCAGCGACTTCAGCGTCTCGAATCCATTGGGCAGCGGCTAACGCTAATTCCCGTTAGAGCCACCGTTAGGCCGTTGCCAGAGAGCGTCATCGGGTCGAGCTCGACGGACGATACTCGAGCAGTTCTCGCACGCATTGCCTCACGCTTTCGCGTGGTCGCGCACCAATTGTTGAGGCGGCACGACGGACGCGCGACTCTGAATATTACGGACGAGTACGACGTCCAAGACCTTCTCCATGCGCTCCTTCGTTTGTTCTTCGACGACGTTAGGGAGGAGGAATACACTCCGAGCTACGCTGGGCGCTCGGCCCGAATGGACTTTCTCTTGAAGCGAGAGCGCACTGTGATTGAATGCAAGATGACGCGCGACAGCCTCGGAGAACGCGAAGTCGGAGATCAGTTCATTGCGGATATAGCCCACTATAGAGAGCACCCCGATTGCAGCGCGCTCGTCTGCCTGGTCTACGACCCCTCAGGGAAAATCCGTAACCCCCAAGGACTCAAGTCGGACCTAGAGCGATCGCCAGGCGAGATGTCGATAGAAGTGCACATTGTTCAGTGAGCGTATGTCGGCCTGCTCATCGCGGTGATTTCATCCGCTAGGGGGGTGACATTCGGGCTTCGTTATCTCTTAACCCACCAGTGGCCAGTCGGAGCGCCTGACGATGGGTAAACGCGGCAAACGATGACTGCTCTGTGAAGACGTCTGCGAGATGGTTCACCGCGCTTGAGAACACTGAATACGCAACCCATATCGTTGCGGACAAGCCTTGGGCGTCCGCGGTCGGCTGACAATCGCGTTCAAGACTATGGAGCCGCTGTACCACGAGTTTATTGGACATTTTCGGAGGAGTCTTGTCCTGAGAGTCGCACACGATGTCGATGCAACGGACGGTCATCCTCCCTCACTTCGCTCGGGCGCGCGTCCGTCGCTGAACGATGAATTGTTAGGCGGCTAGGGGCAGCAAGGTGATGCGAACATTGATCGCGGACCCAACGCTTCTCGATGCGACCCTCGCGACGCTCGAACCCGGCGTCACCGCCGACGTCGGATGGACGCGTGAATACAGCGATCCCTCCACGGGCAGCTTGTGGCAACTAACGTACTTGCTGAGCCATTTGCAGGGCGGGGGGTACCGATGCCTGATCCGGATGCCGATGCCAACGCGAGCAGGCCTCATCGCTATTCTGTGCGACAGCAACGCGCCCGACGAAGTCTGGGCCGCGGGCATATTGCTCCAGCACGATCCGGAGAGTTACCCCGAACTACTCGACGCGCTCCAGCAGATGGCGCGTGTCGGCGACTGGGCGCGAGTGCGCCGCGGGATCACAGCGTCCGGTATCGGCTCGGGAATGAACCGGCGCGCGCATGTCGGGCAGACTGTCGCAGAGATCGGCTGCGATGCGGCGCACTTCGCGGCTCTCGCCGAGCGAAGCCGCGAGCTCGCCGCCCAGGCGCGCGCCGCCCTCGGGCCGGACGCGCGCTCGACGGCCGATCGGGTTGCCTCACCGTGGGCAGGCTGACGGGCTGGCCTTACTGCAACGTCGCCTAAGGTCTGAGTAGCTCATTGCGACGAGCATTTCGCAGTACGCCGCGATGCCCTACGCTGAGTACATGACGTCCGCCGCATTGTGTAGCGCGGCATACGTTGTGACGAGGACCCAATCGGTGTGTCGATTTTCGGAGGCTCCGTTCGTCGCCTGATTGTAGGTTCGTCACCTCACGGAGGGAGGCTTTGAATGCGACGCGTCAGAATCTTCGAACACATCTCCTTGGACGGCGTGATCCAGCACGGCGACGATAACGATGGCGACTTTCCGTACGCTGCCTGGACGGCGGCGTATCGCAGCCCGGACGGAGCCCAAGCCGTGGCCGAGGCCCAGGGAGAGAACGTCGACTTCCTGCTCGGCCGCCGTACCTACGATCTTTGGTCCAACTACTGGCCGACGGTCAAGGGCGGTCCGTTCGCGGACACGATAAACGCCGCCACGAAATACGTGGCGACGCACCGCCCGGAGAGCCTCACATGGGGCCCGGTCGAGCCGCTTGGAGCAGACATCGTCGAGGGCGTCCGCCGAGTCAAATCAATGGACGGCCGGGACCTGGTCGTGTTCGGCAGCTCGACGCTGACATCCGTGCTGTTCGATCACGGACTGGTCGACGAAGCGGTGTTGATCGTCTATCCGGTCTTACTGGGCCGCGGCAAACGCCTCCTCTCGGACCGCGTCGCCGCGCGCGAGCTCGCGCTCGTTAGCACGAAGGCCATGCCGACGGGCGTGCTCGTCAACACGTACCGCCACGTTGGCGCGCTACGGACGGCATCCTAACGCAGGCGTCGCGCATCCACCGTGTGAGGCCTAACGAACGCCGACGAGACTGTGAGCACCGCCGCGCCGCCCTCCGACGATCCGCGAAAGCGGACTGCGCCGATCGTAATCGCCTCGTCCCTTTGCTACGCCTGGGGCGTCATTTTGCTGGTGCTCACTCTGGAGGCTTTGCTCCCGCTACGATCGAGGCCGCGCGCCCTCGTGGGCGCGCTGGGATTCCTGTCGATTGTAATCATCCTCGGAGCCGCATACTGCCTCGGCGGATTTCTTCTCCGCCGCCGCGGGAGGTCCGGTGTGTGGTTCACGGGGATCTTCGTCGTCCTGACTACCGCGCTGCAGTTCGTCATGCAACTCAACTTCCACCACGTCGACATGAAGCTGCCGTGGCTCGTCGTGAACGCGATTCTACTCGTTCTTTTGATTGCCAACCGGGCGCGCCGGTGAGCGTCGCCGGGGGATTGGGGCCTAACACGCGCGTGAGCCATCATCGCTCGTTGCGAGGACCTTCGCTCCCGACGTGACGACGCGCGCGTGGGCGACGCACGACGCACCGGGCATTGCATCGGATCAATTGTCGCGCGAGAATTGGCGACGACGCACAGCGCCGCCGCGCTATGTCGCATGGAAAGGGATTCCCTGCGCGTAGAAATCGAGTCCACCCTGTGAACAATAGCTGCGCGATGGTTAGGCGCGGGCCAGGCCTCACCGCGATCGCCTGGCGCCAGGAGAGATTCCATATTGGGATGGTTCCAAAAGAAGCCAGCGCCGGCAGCGCCCTCGCGCGGTGCGCCACTCACGCCGCCCGCGGCGCACCCCCTGCGCGAGCTCCTGTTCGGCGACCGACCACTCGAGGAGTGGGCCCGTGGTGGCGACGAGCCAGGGAGCGGCGAGCCGTGGGCGCGCTTCGCCGACGCGCTCACTCGGCGCGGACGAGGCGACGCGGCCGGCGCCCGAGACGCGCTCGCGGCTGTACTTCGCCAACCCGGCCTCGAGTCGCGCCACTACCTCCAAGCGTGGTACGCTTTCCGCGGCCTGGGTGAGGACCCCGCGCCTGCGGAGGGGAAGCACGTCTACGGGGTCATCGTCGACATGCCGATGCCGGCCGGGCTGGACACGCTCGCCGCGTACGAGGATCGTTCCGCGCGCTTCCTGAGCCACGGCGGTCGCGCGATCATATGGGACCATCCGGACACCTCGCTGGACGCCGAGTCCGACGCGCTGCTTGCGGCGGGCCGCACGCTCGTCAGCCAGATCGGGCCGTGGGTGGGCGAGCGTCCCCCGTTGCCGCCGCACGAGGCGCGCATCAGTATCCTGACGCCGAGCGGATTGCACTTCGGGCAAGGGGCGCTCGGCGTCTTCCAGCGCGACGCGCGGGCGGCGCCGGTGCTGGCGGCGGCGACGGCGCTCATGCGGGCGCTCATTGCGAAGAGCCAGCCGCGCTGAGCCCCGCCTAACGAAGCGGCGAGGGAACGTTAGGCCTCGCGCGGCGTAATCCGTGGGTGTGGGTGGTCGCGTTGAATGGATTCCGCATGAGACCTAACCAACGCAGAAGCTGAGGGAGAGATGACTTCGGAGGAGTTTATCGAGGCGTTCGACGCGGAAGCTGAGCGCCTTGGGTTGATCCCGGACCGCCTCGGCGGCCTCGCCATGGCCGGTGATGGCCGCGAGGCGTTGCTGCAACGCATGCGGGCGCTCAAGCCTGGCGCCCGTTGGGCCGACGTTTTAGGCCACCCCCTCCGCCGGTTATCGCGCAGAGAAGCCCGCCTGATGGCGGAGGCAAGAGCGAATCCCGAGCGCTACTGGCGTCAGCGGCGGGCCAGACGCCAACTCGGCCGGGAGATCCATCGGGTGATGCGTCACGAGATCGACGCCGCGTTCGCTCGAGGATACAGTTGGGGTCTTGAGCACGGGCGCGGTCCCGTTGCGATGCTCAAAGCCCTGCGGGGCCTGCCCGACGGCGCTGGTTCGCACGCATTTCTTGAGGCGCTTCGCGGCATCCCCGACGACGAATAACGAGGGTTGGCCGTGGAACGGTTGCCTAACGAGACGCTGCAACAGACGGCGCTGCATGCCAATATCAGCGAGGCGGCTGCCGCTGCATGGTTCCTCGCCGAGACGGATCGCCTTGGAGAGTACAAACCGCACCTGCTCTTCATCGCAGAAGGCGCAGCCGCCCGCGGCGATGATAAGCGTGCCGCGCTCCTCGTCACCTTGGGTGTGCTGACCGATGAAGGCAATCTCCGACCCGCGCTCGACCAGAGCCCCGCTGAGGTAGCAGCCGACTACGAGCATTTCCGCTCGATCGCGGTGCGCGCGCGAACGCTCGTGGGCCAACTCAGCTCTGCGGCGTGTCGGCGCGACGTCAGCCTTTTCGGATTCGCTGGTCCGTGAACGAGCAGCCTAACTGCCGAACGTCGAATCGCACCTGACAAAGCGGGCCCGCTGTCATATTCTGTCCGACGTGCCCGTTGGACCGCGTTGCAGGCGAATTCAAAGCCGCGCGCATTGGCAACCATGTGTGAGCCTGGCGGGGGCATCGCGGAGCTTGCATCATCACGCGTGGGTAGTCAGCGCTCGCCCTGAACCCGGCGTTAGACGCAACATTCACAATGGTCATGCAGATCCCGAACGGCATTTCGATTGAGGTTGGCGGCGTTGACGCCGACTACGTCCTTTATCAAGTCACCGTGGCCGATGGCATGTTCGCCGGGGACGACCGAGTTGTACGACGAAGCACTCCCGGCCGACCTTGCGATGCTGATTGAGGGGTTCCCGCTCAGCCCCAGCGACCATCGGAATCGAGAGTTCGGCTCACGCAGCGAGCGAATCGCGGGTGGGTGGCTCGAAGTCACTTGTGTGTGTACCGATCGCGCCGGCCACGTGGTCTTGCAGGCGGCGATTCTCAACAAGGCCCGCAGCGCGGACGTGCGCTTGCGGGAGGCAACGGTGCACATCAATGTCGAGCCCGCGGAACTTGATCGCTTTGTCCGTGCGCTTCGCCGAACGAACGTTGCAGCTGACAGCGATCGAATGATTGCCACGGCTTGGCCAATCGCCGTATAAACCCGACGCGCAAGCCGAACTGGGGCGCCAGCCGGACCGACGGTGTTCCATTTCGCGTGGGACTCGCGAGGCCGTGTGAGCACCGCAGAGGTTGACAAGACGCGAGCACGCGTCTAAAAAAGCGATACACATATCCGACCATGGCGCCCGCTGCGGCGCCACGTCCCTAACCGTTCAGGACGCCCCGCACGGGCGCCCACGCGGAGCGTGCATCCCGGCGCCTAACTCCGTCGTCACGATTGCCCACAAATGTCCCTGCTTACCCTGGAACGCGTCACCAAGCGCTTCGACGGCATCACCGCCGTCGATGACGTGTCGTTCAGCATCGACCGCGGCCACGTGGTCGGATTTCTCGGGCCTAACGGCGCCGGCAAGTCCACCACCATGCGCATGGTGACGCAAGTCTACGAGCCCGACGCCGGCGAAATCCGGC